>Ga0209553_1000207_pt1 | contig 30653 bp, 25 predicted proteins | sample LauGreFBDMM110DN_2_FD_188217 | JGI IMG/M metagenome (GOLD analysis project Ga0209553, IMG submission 188217) | Freshwater lake microbial communities from Lake Michigan, USA - Fa13.BD.MM110.DN (SPAdes) (version 2) | ecosystem: Environmental > Aquatic > Freshwater > Lake | place: Lake Michigan...
GGCTTGTCGGTGTCACGAGGATATCCACGAAGAGTCAATGGCTTGCTTCCAAAGGAACGACGAGGAACCAAGGGAGGCACATGAGTCTGTATCAGCAGGATCATTTGTACAATACCCGTAATACCAGGGTCTTGCTTTACTCTTTCAAGATTTCCTGCAAGATCGGTCCCCATGTCGATCATCTGCTTAAGCTGTTCAATCTCTGGCATCACATGGAGAATCGAAATCAGAAGAAAGAAGACATCATGCCAGGGGATATCCAATGTAAACAGTCCTTCGATCACCTCCATCGGATTTTTGATCTGAAGAGGATTCGACTTCCCCGATTCCAAGGCTTCTGCATGGCGTATCACTCGTCCATCATCTGTGAACTCTTCCTGATCGACCACCACATCCGAGTTGATTTGCTCTCCACACGCCTTGCAGACCCGAAAGCCATCCACACGCGCAGCCCACTTATCGTAGAAGCCCCGACGGTCTTTCTCCAGGTCACCCGCTAACAGCGACAGAGTATGAGAACAGACCAGGAACAGTCCCTTTGAATCCACATACGTTTGCTCAGTCAGAACTGCACCCTTGACAAGATCCGTCACATCACGAAACTTGTCTTCTGCGAATCGAGCCGTGTCTCCAAGAACAGCAACAACCTGGTGCCGAAGCTCAGAGACTTCGCGAGCGGGGGTTGACGACGTCTTGGCTTCCTTCACGGGCTTTGGTTGAATCAGGCGTGCGCTCACCAGTGCCTTGACGTACTCTTCCAAAATCAAGGTGGGTGTCTTTTCAAGCCACTGCTTCCGGCCCCGGTATCCGTCGCGCTTCCGTTCTTGTTTGATCAGTTCAAGGGGCACACATTGGTAGATCATCTTATCTTTTGGACCCCACGTGCGACGAAAGATCCCGCGAATCGAAAAGTCTTGAAAATCCAGATTGGTCAGATCACATTCGGCAAGGGTTGTCTTGGGAAAATCAAAGTCAGCATCTGCGCCTGGTGAAATCCCAACCGTTCCGTTCTGCCCTGCTTGAGACAGGAGCATATGAACAACCAGCTCACCACCATCCAACTGGTCCATCAGCCATTGGCGAGACGACATTGCCGGAAAGTATGGATCGTAGTACTGCAGGAGCTTGTCCGACGGTGCGTCACCGCGAGGCTTTGGAAACTCAATCGCCTTCACCTCGGCGGCAGACCTTGATTCGACTGGAGGAAACCTGGACGTCCACGAGCTCCACGGAATGTCCGAGAGCTTCACATCGTAGACCCGCAGATACTTCATGCCTTCGACGTACGGATCGGAGGTCACGGGAACTGCATGGGTCATGATCGCATCAAGGGATGGAACCACCTCCTCGAGCGGCGCTGTTGTCTCCACCATCACAGCATCGCTGGACTGCAAGAATGGATGTTCGGGAAGTGGATCAGGAACGGGAACGGGGCGTTTCTTTGCGTAGTAGCCAATAAACTTGATTGAATCCGACGTCTCTGGAATTGGCAGACTCAGGATGTCAAACCGTCCATCTTCGTGGCGCTGAGTCCGTGTGTATTGAAATGAGGGCAAGGCGCGGATCGGATTCTTGCCATCGGAGTCCACGAAATGTGTTGGAACCCGCAGATCGTAGGGCGTTCCATCGGTTGTTGTGAATATGTTCGGGAGCGCCTTGACCATTCGGCTGTAGAAGTTGGGGAGACGGATGCGCTCTTCATCATACAGGGGAATCCACGAGTCTACGTATGAATACGCATCCAACCGTACGTCTGCATAGACTGGGTTGATCCAGCTAAACTTCTTTCCATAGTCTGGTTCACGAAGGACATATGTTTCTGCAGTGGGGACAATGTGTTCCTCGTAAAGGTCCTTTAACCGCTCGGCTTCCTTCTTCACAACCTCTATTTGAAACTTGGTTGTCCGCCCCTTGGGGATCATCTTTTCAAATGCATCCGTCACCTGTTCTTGCAGTGTATAGAATCGGATCTCTTCGGGACGTTGGATTGTTTCATCGTACTCAATCTCTTCGATGATTTGAAACTCAGAGGCTTCAAATGTAAAAAGTTCGGCTCCACGTTGTTCACGCCTCTCCTCTTCATCGATTTCGAAGAAGCTCCTGCCGTCGTTCCAGCTTTTGATTTCCTCTCGCGCCTTTTTGTTTTCGCGAAAGGTTTTTGAAGCTTGAACGGCAAACTTCCCTAGTGTGTTGACCACCTTATCAACCTCCGCTTCACTCATTATACTGAGCTAAGAATGGTTTCGCAGAGTGCGACCGCTTCCGTCTTGAACTTCTCAACGACCTTGGCAGGATCCGTCTTGCTGCAGAACCGGACAATCATCTTGGGCAACAGAGGGTGCACAATCCGGTAGGACACAAAGCTGACCTTTTGGTTGTAAATGAGGATCTGCGCCAGAGCTCCGATGGTATGACCCTCCTCCTCGGTCTCAATCGAATACCAATCTCCCTCCTCGCGAAGAATCGGGTTGTTGCACCAATCTTCAATCTTCTTCTTGTAGATTTGGGCTGCCTGCTTCAGGAGATCCTTTGCCGGGGTCACACCAATGCTCTCCACGGTAAAGTCAAACCAATACGGGCGACCCTCGTCATCCCGTGCATACGACCGCTGAATCTCATATCCATCAAAGATCTTGGCACGGTTCTCCCGCTCCTGCTTATCATCCCCAGCGACTTCAACATACGTTGAGCGGTGGCTCTCTGCAAGTTCCGGATCGATGTGGTTCTTGAACGTTGCCACACACACCTGCGATGCACCCTTGGTCTCCACGGCCAAGGTCGCCTTGACGTGAATCGACTCCGACGGTTGAAGGCGCATAAAGTACAGCGGGGTGTCCAGATCACGATCCTTCAAGATGACATTCTTGCGAGGACCCTCAACCACAAAGTCATCGGTCGTGACATCCACCGCCTCCTTGCGTGTCAGGTCCGGCGTGGCAGGGGGCAGGAACCTCAGCTCGATCGTGGTGTCGCGGATCACAGAACTCTCCTCTGGCCTCACATTGATTGGGAGCATCTCCACACGGTGCTTGAGCATCTCGTGAATCATCTTGGTCGAGTTGTCGAGGATCTGGACATCGCGAACAACAACCGTCGGGATCTCTGCCAGCAAGATACGGCGAAGACCATTCACAAAGGCGATCGGCACATTCTTAAACTCAGTTTCAAAGCGATTTTTCTTGTCAGACGCCATTGTGTATCCTCAACCTTTCGTTGTATCGTATCCGTTTTTTCTCAAGGCAAACAGCAACGAGATGAACAATCAACCTATTTTGTTTTACAGCACTCGGTGTTCCCATTCGCAACAGATTATTCAGACGTTGAAGGGTCTTAAGAAAGAGACCCTTTGCCGTATGTTTTCAATCGATGGCAAAAGCCGGGCTGAGCTTCCGACATTCTTGAAGAGCGTTCCGACCCTGTACAATCCGGAGACAAAGGACGTTTACATTGGCAAGGACATCTACGCCTACATTGCCAAGCCGGTGACGTCTCGTCGTGAGGTTCCAGCCGCTCAGCAACCGACTGGATCCAAGCTCAGTGTCCAAGGTGGAAATGAAGGAATCCAAGAATGGTCCTTTGCTGGATCTGGGTTTTCGGATATGTACTCGGACTGGGCTGCGCCGAACAAGTTTGTTGCCGACGAGCTTCACTACACATACATTGGTGGTCAACAGTATACGGCACCGACCGGAGAGCCTGAGACCAAGCAAAGCTACGAAGGTGACAAGAATGGTCGCAATGGAGATTTGGCGTCCCGGATGGAGGCGATGCAAAAGCAACGCGACGCCGAGTTCGCCGGTCCCGTGCGTCAGTAAGCTTACACATTCTACCAAGATATAGAGTAGAATGTCCAAGAAGATCTTTATGGACGCTTTCTTTAACCAGTTTCACGGGTTCATGGGGGAGCTTATTCGGGTCTTTCCGAATGATGAAGACTTCCCTGTTTATGATTCTGGCGTGACTCTAGTTCAGAGAATGAATCCCGGACTGGTCTTGTCGGAGTTTGGCAAGTACGTCTTGCCCTACGAGGACGTCATTCGTAAGCGCGATGACGGTTTCTTCATGAACCACACATTTGATTCACTGGAGCCGGACAATACCATGGATCAGGTAATCCAGAAGCTCAAGGGATACTGGATGGCAATGACAGATCAGAACAAGGATGCAGTTTGGAGTTATATCCTTCTGCTACTGGACATTCACAAGCGGTGTTAACTACATTGACCGTAACGACGGGAGCGCGTAGCCGCCGCCCTTCTGTCCTCTATTAACTGTAATGCTTCTCCCTGCAAGCCGCCATTATCGATCGCGGCTTGTATTTCTTCAGAAGTTGGAAAGTCACAGGGAGGCAGAGGCGGAGGTGGGGTCGCCGGTGGAACATTCGCAGTGCTCGTACAATCACCCCAATCATTGCGCGTTTGCCCTTCGGGACACGGCTCCCGATATTGTCTTAAGTAGCTCCCGCCGTCAGGGCCAGTCTCCCAGCGCACACATCCTCCATTCTGATCACGGTCATAGCCCTCGGGACACGGGGTGGTATCAAAGGGGCGCTCACACATTCCGCTCATACCACGAATCCACCCATCCGGACATTGCTGGGTTCCTGGAAACGGAGCGGGCATTGAAGAAGTTCCTGCGGGTCCCGCTGGGCCTGGAGGTCCCGGGGGTCCCGGGGGTCCTGGCGGCCCAGGTGGTCCTGGCGGTCCAGTTGCACCGGGGGTTCCTGCGGAGCCGTCTTTTCCAGGAGGTCCGGCATCACCTCGAAGACCATACGGAGCATTTGAAAGATGTTCGCGCGAGTAGTAGATGACCACTGCAATAATCAGGACTGCAACAAGAACCCACCAGCGCCTCATTACACAATCTCAGGAAGATTTGTAGAGTCCTCGATTCCGTAGAGCCCCTTTGCGCTCAAGCTAATCAGCTCGGCCACTGCGGCATCGGGGTCTCCAAAGTTCTGAAACAAGATCCGTACTGCTTCAGCCGGAGACCACTTGCCATCCAGCGATGGATCATCCGGGATTACCACATCCCGCTCATAAAAAGAATCCACCATCTCTTTCAGCACTGCGCGACTGCAGTTCTTAAAGTGAACAATCATATCGACGCGACCCGGACGAATCAGCGCCTTGTCGATGCGCTCGGGGTAGTTGGAGGAAAAGGCAATGATACGACCATTGGCTTCCAAGGTTCCATCCAGCAGGTTCAGTAGGAAGGACAGATCAAACGTATCCTTCTCCTCCTGCTTCCGTTCCCCAAAGATATCATCCTCCTTCTTTTTAGGGTCCTCCACAACCGGCTTCTTCCACTCACGACGCAGGACCACATCGCCCATTGCATCAATGTCTTCGATCACGTATAACCGCTCAGCCACAGGGATAATGTACTTCTCAGTGTTGGCACCGTTGAACACGTAGATTTCGTCATTGAAGAACAGGTGCTGAAGCTGTTGCTTGGTCTTGACTTCGGACAGCTGGATGTTCACAATATGACGACGACCGGCATTGGCGATTGCCTTGATACTTGATGTCTTTCCCGTTCCAGGCGGTCCGTGAAACATAAAGCCCAGCGTATACGGAATGCCCTTCTTTTCATACCAATCGCGGTGCTCCAGGAAGAAGGATACACGGTCCTTCACCTGTTTGCGCTGTTCGAAGAAGACATTCTCAAAGGTACGGGTGGTCACAAACTTGGTCTTGGTGTAGACCAGGTGAGATGACGGAAGAGGGTTTTGCACCGACCCCTTTGTCTTGGTCTGGACCATCTGATCAAAGTAGTAGCGGTGAGCTCCCAGCTTGTTTGCCATTCTCCGCTCATAGTCGGCGTTGCAGTTGTCCACAAAGGTTTGAAGGTGCTGGACATCGTGGTCGTAGCAATACAGCTTGAACTTGATAATCTCCGGGGCACCATCCGTGATCTTGAGGTCGTTCAGTTCAAAGTACACGTCGTTGTCCAGACAGACAGCTTCAAACTCGTTAGGGAGGTAATCGTGATTGGTAACCGCAAGCAGGCTCTTCATTGCAGGGAGGGTGGTAACAAAACACACCACTGCATCCATTCGGGATGAATACATTGTGGCAGGTGCCTGTTTGTTCGTATTTGTCTGTGTTTGGCTACCGCGCTCGCACGTAATGGATGCCCTGGGGGTCTTTATCATTGAATGAGGAACTACAGGAGCACCAGACTTGCGGGTACGACGACAGCACCAGGCAGACATCCACGCAGACCACGTAGGGTAGGTCCGAACACCAATGTCAAATACATTGAGAGCCAACATATTCATCAGTGGATTCTTGGTTGCTGGCATCTGCAACATCATTTGGGTCTTGACCAGCTCATTGAACTGCATCCTTTATATGATGCCATACGATGTAATGCACTTGTCTAACGTAGCGCCCGTTTGGTGCACAGGCTTGGTCCGGCGCAGACGGAGTTCCTTCGATGCCTTGTCCACTGTCTCTTGCGACAAGGAGACAAACTTCTTGACATCGCGGATTGGACCCTGGACATTCATCGTGGGAACGTGAAGGCGGAGGGGAGGAAGCTGAACGGCAATCATATCTTCCGAGTTGGCAACATACTCTCGGAACTGCTCAATGTCCAGGGGACCGCCAAACATCCTGAGCATATGGCGGTGAGGAGCTGGGGTCATCGTCTTGTTCACATACAAGTTCCGGTAGAGATCGGACAACAGCGCGTGACGGCTCCAGCGAGATACATCCGACAGTGCAATGTCGTTATACAGATACGACAAGGCACACTCGGGGGAGCAGTAGTGTCCCTCACATAAATACATATTCTCGTAGGCATCGTAGCTGATGGGAAGCACCGTTGCCTTCCAGGGAAACGGGTGGCAGCACCACATACACGAGGAGGTTGCGCCATATGTAGGCGATCGGGTACGGCTTAGGATATCCTTCATTGTATCGGTATTGAACCTCTCGGCAACCCTGGAGGTCTCAACCGTTGACAGGATCTCTGCATAGTTTGTTGTGGTCTGAGTAGGCTCTGACCAGCTGGATTGGGTTACGTCCACAAAGGATGTCATACTTCCCGCGGGAACCGGTATATTCTCTTCAGACGGAAGCCTGAGTGAAAAAATCACTGGGGCTTCGGGAAGATGTTTTCTCGGAGGCATTAGTTTCTTCAAGTGGACTGACTGAAAGTAGCAAACAAAACGGAAATACCTCTCCGCAAACATATCACATCAGTAAGATGACTGACCTTTCAACTGCATATCAGCGCAAGACTCACCGCGAGCACATCCTGGACCTCCCTGACACGTACATTGGCAGTGTGACGACAGCACCTGAGGAGGTATACCTCAGGGATGGAGACGAGTTCAAGTCCGCAACCATTCCGGTGAATCCTGGCTTCTACAAGCTGATTGATGAGCTCTTGGTCAATGCCCACGATCAGGTTGTGCGACTGCGGGGCCGTCAGTCGACAAATCCGGTCAAGACCATTGAGATCACGTGTACAGCTGAGGCATTCAGTATCAAGAATGATGGTGAGCCGATTGATGTAGCCGAGCACCCAGAACACAAGACATGGATTCCACAGATGATCTTCGGGGAACTGCTCACCTCCACAAACTACGACAAGAACGAGAAGAAGCTGGTGGGCGGAAAGAACGGATATGGCGTGAAGCTGGTGAACATCTTTGCAAAGCAGATGGTTGTGACCGTCGTGGATCAGCCCCGTAACTTGATCTACGCGCAGACCTTCAAGAACAACATGACGGACGTCGGAACACCGATTGTGAGACCGTGCAAGCAAAAGTCGTATGTCTGTGTGGACTGGACCCCTGACTTTGCACGATTCGGCATGACGGAGATTGACGAGGGAATGCGCCGCTTGATCGAGCGTCGTGTTTGGGATCTGGCAATGACCCTGGGAAAGGAGGTCAAGGTCAGCTGGAATGGTACGGCGGTGAAGTGCAAGAACCTGACAGAGTATGCCAAGGCGTTCGGGTGCGAGACAGTGATCTACGAGACACCAAATGAGCGCTGGAACATTGCCGTGGCAGACACGTCAGCAGACAAGTTGTTCAGCATGTCGTTCGTCAATGGCATCTGGACCTCGAAGGGCGGAACGCACATTGATGCAGTCACGAACCAAGTCGTGGCGCACGTTGTCGAGTACCTGGAGACAAAGAAGAAGGTCAAGGTCAAGCCGAGTCTGGTCAAGGATCATCTGGCGATCTTTGTCACCTCGATGATCGAGAACCCAAGTTTCACGAGCCAGACCAAGGAGTCGCTGACGACCAAGGTAAGTGCATTCGGATCCAGCTACAAGCTGTCCGACGATGCACTGAAGAAGATCGTAACCAAGCTGGCGATTGTGCCCCGGATCTTGGAGGCACAGTCGGCCAAGGACACCAAGGAGAACAGCAAGACGGACGGCAAGAAGCAGTCCAGGATCACGGGCATTCCCAAGCTGGACGATGCGACCCATGCGGGGACAAAGGAGTCGGCAAAGTGTACGCTGATCTTGACCGAGGGAGATTCAGCCAAGGCGATGGCGTTGAGTGGCTTGAGCCAGGAGCAGCGCAAGTTCTTCGGCGTCTACCCGCTCAAGGGTAAGATCCTGAACGTGAAGGACACAAGCGACTCCAAGGTGGAGCAGACCAAGGAGATTGCCGAGCTGAAGAAGATCATTGGCTTGACGTCTGGCAAGAAGTACACCGATGTCAAGGATCTACGCTACGGATCCGTGATGATCATGACGGATCAGGATCTGGATGGCAGCCACATTCGTGGTCTGCTGATCAATCTGTTCCACGAGCTCTGGCACGAGCTGATTGCGATCCCGGGGTTCCTGACCTATATGGCAACCCCAATCGTCAAGGCGCATAAGAACAAAGAACACCGCACGTTCTACTCGCAGTACGAGTATGAGCAGTGGCGCGCGGGAGAGGGTGCTAAGGGCTGGAAGGTCAAGTACTACAAGGGACTTGGTACATCCACTCGCGACGAGGCGAAGGACTACTTCAGTAAGGTCAATGCGGTCCGCTTTGACTACGATGAGAAGTCAGACAAGTCGATTGACTTGGCATTCAACAAGCAGCGTGCCGATGATCGCAAGGAGTGGCTGAAGGGCTACGACCACACGGTTCTGGTGCCCACGGGTAACCGGGTTCCCTACGATGACTTTATTCACAAGGACCTGATCCACTTCAGCTACTACAATCTGGAGCGGTCCATCCCGAACATGATGGACGGTCTGAAGACGTCGCAGCGCAAGATCCTGTATGCAGCGTTCAAGCGTAACCTGACGGCTGAGATCCGTGTTGCACAGTTCGCGGGGTATGTCTCCGAGCATACGGGCTACCACCACGGTGAGGCGTCACTGAATGAGACCATCGTCGGCATGGCACAGGACTTCATGGGCTCGAACAATATCCCGTGGCTGGTTCCCCAGGGACAGTTTGGCACCCGCATCCAGGGTGGAAAGGATGCAGCGTCGCCTCGTTATATCCACACGTATCTGCAACCTCGTATCCGCAAGATCATCCGTGAGGAGGACTTTCCGGTGCTGAAGTATCGCGATGACGACGGTCTCCCAGTGGAGCCCGAGTGGTATGCACCGGTTCTACCGATGCTCCTGGTGAACGGATCGCGTGGCATTGGCACGGGGTATTCCACCTACATTCCGCCGTGCGACCCGAAGGTGATCAAGAAGAAGCTGATGTCCAAGATCCAGGCGGGGCATCCGCTGAAGAGCGACTTGTATCCGCTCGTGCCGTACTTTGAGGGATTCAAGGGCACCTACACCGAGGATGGCGTGGTCGGTGTCTACCGGAAGGACAAGGAGGACTTTGTGGTCACCGAGCTTCCACCGGGGACGTGGACATCTGACTATCGCGAGTGGCTGGAGAAGGAGCTTGCCGAGGGGCGCATCAAGGACTTCACAGACACGTCAACGGATCAGGACATCAACATCCGGATCAAGGGGATTGACGAGAAGGTGCTGATCAAGTCGCTGACAGAGAAGGTTCGCACGACCAACATGCACGCCTTCAATTCCAAGGGTGTCATCACCAAGTATGAGACGCTAACCGACATTCTCTGCGAGTTCTGGACGGTCCGCATCAACCTCTACGAGACGCGCCGTGCATATCAGATCAAGACACTGAACGAGAAGCTCCCCTACCATGTCAATGTGGTCCGGTTCATCCGCGACCAGATCACCGATGAGCCCGAGGCGAATCTCAAGAAGAAGAGCCTGAAGGAGTGCGACGATATCTTGGGCGAGCTCGAATACCAGCACGTGGATGGGAGCTACGACTACATTATGCGCCTCCCTGTGTCAGCCTTTACATCAGAGAAGATCGCCAAGCACGAGAAGGATATGGCAGATCTGAAGACAGAGATTGCCAGGCTAGAGAATACGAACGCAGAGAAGATGTGGCTCGCAGATTTAGAGGAGGTATAAATAAGTAGAGTATGAGTTACTTGGATTTACTGATTCGGCAGGACAAGGCGTCCCAACAAGTCTACAACTATGACCCTCGAATCCAAATGCAACAAACACGGTCATACTCAAAAATAGAACCTTTTTCAACTGGAACTGGTGATTCAGTTCCGACTGTATCGTACACAGACCAAACAATCGGTTCCCATTCAGATTCAGCGATTGTGCAGGTATCTCCGAATACCGTCGCGGTCAAGCGATATATTGTTATAGACGCCTCTCAGCGCGACTGGGTCAAACAACCAAATCCCTTTTCAAATCTAGTGTTTACATTTGGTAAGCAAAATACAAACATAAGCAATCCACCGGTCTATACGAACAATCCATTCGTTCCTACATTTGCCACTGAGCAACAGGCACTGACCACACCTATTCCTGGTATTCCCAATACGCGCGGATGGACACTGTCAAACGTAGCGTATGCTGCCTACAACTCCAGTCTTTTACCTGGAAACTTCATTGCGTACGACACAGGCTATAGCATTGCTCCCTCGGGGTCTGGATTTGGTAGCGTCTTCACACCCTGCAACGTAGCCGCCATTCGTCTGGTGCGTGCCGTAATGCCTCAGCGCCAGTTTTTGGATTTGCCCATTATCCCAACCGGATCCAATGCATCTATTTCTTCCAGTATTCAATCCAATCTTGCCAATACAACCTTCTCAACCTTTTCGACCTACCCGTATCTGATGCTGTATCTTAACGAGTACTTTGGGCAATACGTGGGTGGTAATGAGCCGACTCGCAGGTCCTTTTCAGTAATGACTCAGAAGCAACGTCAACAGCAGATCTTCAGTACATCCGTTGGTGTTCAGCAGTTTGACTATGAGCCTTGGGGAGAGGAGGCACTTCGTTTGCAGAGTCCCATTACCAATCTTCAGCGAATCCAAGTCAGCGTATCCGATCCGATTGGGAATATCTTTATTCACAATGACATTCTGAAGATCTCCTTGATGCAGACTGATTCAGACGGATTATACATCAGGTGCTTCACTCCTCAGCTCAGTTACTTCAGTGGAAACGAAATACGAATTGGCGATCGTATTGTTTTCTATCCAGGAACCATTTCAAATATGTTAAAATCCCCGTATCTTGCTGTTCAAAATGAAGATAAGACTCGGTTTGTTCAAGCTCTTTCGACGAGTACGTTTCCTGTACTTCAGCTACTCGACTATATACCCGATTCAAATGGTATTTATCAACCTCGCTCATCTTCTAATCAACCCCACACTTCGCCGTATATCTCTTCATACAATGGGTTTTTGATCCCGAACTTTTTTGTGACCGGCAACAACGGGAATGTAACACCAGCCTATCCCAAATCGATCGACAGTGGAACGTACACAATCTTGGAACCCAACTCGCTGGTCGGCTCAGACCTGGAGTTTATGAATGCATCTCTCCAACCGGTCTACACTCTGGAGCTGGACATTCTTCAGCCGGACACGGGTGCCATTGGAGGAAAGATTGTCTTATAACAAAGCAATGAGTTCTCCTCTTGTCGACCTTAATGCACGTTCGCTCTCAGACTTCTACACCCAAACGGCGATCCCAAATGCTCCGAAGCACACGGGTCGTCTTCCCCTGTCCGGTGATGAAGAAACGTCCACCCTTCCTCCCTATCGTATGACTGCCCAGGAGCCGTATGTCGTCCCGTCCCGCGTCGCCGAGCAGATGCAGTACCGTCATGAGTCGACTCCCCTGAACACAATCTACTTTAGCGAGTCGAACCTCGCCAACCTCCAGGCAGAGATTGCATCCGCCGTTCTGCAAATGAGTGGAACCAAACGCTACGTTATCGGTGCTCAGAGCGAGGCGGATCTGAAGACGGTGATGCGATCCTACTACCTCCAGTATGGACAGAATGACCCGTCTCGTGTTTCGGATGAACTCACACTCCTGAACAACCGTGTCATTGGCTGGTGCGCCAACAATATCCTGGTTCAGATTGAAGCCTACAAGTACTACCGCAAGGACATTGAAGATTTCCCGGCTCCCATCGAGCGCCCCGTGATGACAAACATCTATGGAACGCGGACAGGTGAGCTGAAGAGCTTCTTTTGAGTAAGTAATGTTGGTTAGGTTTCAGGGACACACCTTTCTTCACGAGGGACGCTGGTTCATCTGGGATACAGGGATGGATCTCTTTCGACCCATCGATAACTTTGCCTGGGATGGAAACTCATGGGTTGTCGACGATCGCGCCTATCGTAAAGACCCGCTAGAAAAGACGTATGGATTTGGTTCCGTCGAGACGCTTGTCAGGTGTGTCAAACTCGGCGAGACGTATGGAGACAAGATTGAATCGGCACCGGTGGCATCGTATCTTGCTATCGGGACTCCGGAATGGTTTCGAGACCGCCCGGTTACCTTCACTCACAAGGCACCACGTGATGTGGGATCTTGGAAGCGTCTGGTGAAGGGTCGTGCGCGGACCTGCAAAAAGCGTTCATCAAACAAGTTTACAAAGCGCACACTCTAAGTAGGTATGCGCGTGAATATTATCGGCAATACAAACTCTCTTGGGTTAGCCCAGGACATTCATATCCTCCACGGTATGATCTTCAACACATTGGGGAAGGGCACGGTCATCCGTCACGTTCCTCATTTTCACCCGCAATGCGAAGAGGCAGAGATCAACTTCTTTGTCGAGTCCATCAATCCTGCGCTGTTTCAGTTTGCCGCAAAGAATGTGTGGGTTCCTCACCCTGAGTGGACTCAAAAAGCGTGGGAGCCCTATGGCAAGATGGTGGACGAGATCTGGGTCAAGACACGTGAAGCGGAGAAGCTGTTTGCTTCATGGGGAAAAACCCGGTACATCAACTGGACGTCGGTTGATAAGACGGTCCCTGAGAAGAAGGACTATTCTCGTGCACTGGTGCCGGTTGGCAAGAATGTGTGGCGCCACCCCAAGCCGATTGTTCAAGCGTATATGCGGATCCAACAGACGAACCCCGAGCTGTTTGCCAAGCTCCCCGTGATTGACTTGGTGTACTACGATATTCAGGTTCCCAAGATCCCGGACTCCGTTGCCTCCAAATTTGTGGTTCACGACCAGCGCATGTCCGAGAAGGACTATGATCAGCTGATGGCTGACTGTGGTCTTCTAATCTGCACGTCGGCTGCGGAGGGGTTCTGCCACGCTGTCAATGAGGGTATGTCGGCCGAGTGCGTCCTTCTGCTTAGCGTGATTGAGCCATTTCGCGAGCTGACTCGCAAGGCTCTGTGGGTGTCGAGTTCGAAATCAGTTCCTCACCCCGAGTGCTTGGGTGTCCTGGAGGATGTCGATGTCGGTTCCTTGGTAGAGGCGCTTGAACTGTACACGAAGATGAATCACCACCAGCTTCGGTCTGAGAGCCGTGAAAATCGTGAGCGGTATGAGAGTCGTCATCAGAAATTCTTGGTTGCCATCGAGAAGGCAATCAAGGAGATCACGGCGGGTCTTGAGACCTACTCTATTGAGAAGATGCTCCCCAAAGAGGAAGACTTGCCCTTCATCTCTGTCATTACCATCACTCGTGATCGCCGAGCCTTCATTCCACTTGTCAAGTATGGTCTGGTCGCACAGACCTATCCCGCAGAGAAGATTGAGTGGATCATTGTAGACGATGGAAAGGATCAGATCAAGGACCTGATCACGGATATGAAGAATGTTGTGTACGTACTTGTCGAGGAACCCATGACAATCGGAGCAAAGCGGAACCTTGCCGTGACCTATGCGTCCCACGACATTCTTGTGAACATGGACGACGATGATGTCTACCCGAGCAACAGCCTCCTGTCTCGTGTTGCACATATGCTTGCCGAACCAAAGAAGGAGTGTCTCTTTTCGACTGTAATCCCGTGCTATGACATTCATGAAAAGAAATCCTTCATGAATGTGCCTCCGATCAAACTTCCAATGTGCGAGCGGGTTTCTGAGGCTACCCTCTGCTTCACATGGTCATTTTGGGAGGCCGGACGGTTTCCGGATCAACAGATTGCTGAGGGTGGTGGATTTATTCGTGGACGTGAGCACCAGTGTCGCGAGATGTCTCCTCAGGATATCATTGTCAGCCTGATCCACAAGAAGAATACGTCGTCTCGCAAGGCCCCTCCGATGGCTGAGCCCAACGGGTGCCACTACGGATTTTCTGACGAGTTATTTACGTTGGTTACAGAGATTGGTGAGTCTATCTAGTTACGCAAACAGTCCCGCGTGACGACGCGAGCGACGACGACGACCTCCACGACGGGTACGACGGCGACGGCCACCCTCCTCCGGCATCGGCATCTCCTCACCTGTCTCTGGGTCCACCACACCACCCATCAGCTTCATCTTCTTGAGCATCGCCTTGACCTTCTTGGTCATCCGGCGGCGACGTCCTCCAAGAGGCGCCGGCGACATCGAGGAACCACCCATCTTAGTCGTAGGATCAGACATTTGTTTGTTTTAAGCATTACATATTTTACGCTGAGCATGAGAGACATGCAGGTGGCTCAACAGTAAACTGCTGTGCCTTGGCGGCGGCTTTTGTACGCAGATAATAGCATCCAGTCTTCAGTCCTGTCTTCCATGCATAGAAGTGCATCGACGACACCTTGGACGGAGTGGGCTCGGACAAGAACAGATTCAAGGACTGCGACTGGCAAATGAACGGGGCGCGATCGCGAGCCATGTTGATAATGGTCTTCATCGGAATCTCCCACACCGTCTTGTACAGCTCGCGGAGTTCAGCCGGAAGCTCGAGCATTGACTGAATCGATCCATTGTTGGCAATGATCGACGTTCGAACATCCGATGTCCACAGACCCAGCTTGACCAGATCCTCGACCAAATACTTATTGACCACCATGAACTCACCCGACAGGACACGGCGAGAATACAGGTTGGAGGTGAAGGGCTCAAAGCACTCATTGTTACCCAGGATCTGCGACGTGGACGCAGTGGGCATCGGGGCAATCAACAGGGAGTTCCGCATTCCAGTAGAACACAGCTTGCGAAGACGCGCCCAATCCAAATAGACTGACTTGGGCTTCTCGTTCCACAGATCAAACTGCATCTTGTTTTGACTTATTGGTGATCCCTCGAAGCTTGAATACGTAATGTCGGCATTCAGACCAACTCCACGCCAGCTGTCAGACGATGCGCCCAGCATACTTGTGGTTGCTGCTGCATAGTACATGTTCTCAAAGATCTCACGATTTAGGTTGCTTGCCTCCTCAGATGACCAGGGAAGACGGAGCATTGCAAAGACGTCGGCAAGACCCTGGATACCGATTCCGATGGGACGATGACGGAGATTGGAGGTCTTACACTTCTCGGTTGGATAGTAGGTCTTGTCAATGACAAGATCCAGGTTCCGAGCGAGGATGGAAGTATACTTGCGAAGCTTCTCAAAATTGAATTTGCCATCTTCGACGAACTTGGGGAGAGCCAGAGACCCGAGGTTGCAGACCGCCGTCTCCTCGGGGGAGGTGAACTCGATGATCTCGGTACACAGGTTGGAGGACTTGATGGTGCCGAGATGCTGTTGATTGGACTTGGCATTACACGCATCCTTGTACAGCAGATACGGACCGCCAGTCTGAATCTGGGCATCTACTATCATCTGCCATAACTTCTTGGCAGGGATCTCCTTCACAGCGAGGTTCTTGCGCTCATACTCACAGTACAGCTCCGTGAACGCATCGCCCCAGCAATCAGCCAGTCCGGGACACGTGTCGGGACTGAACATGGACCAATACCCATCCTGTTCCACGCGCTGCATAAACAGGTCGGGGATCCAGAGTCCATAGAACAGATCGCGGGCCCGCTCATCGTCATTGCCTGTATTCAACTTCAGGCGCAGGAACTCCTCAATGTCGGCATGCCACGGCTCCAGGTATACGGCAAACGATCCGTTGCGCTTTCCACCCTGGTTCACATACTTAGCCGTATCGTTAAAGACCTTCAACATCGGCGTCAGTCCAGTCGACTTGCCGTTGGTCCCCTTGATGGTTGCATCGCGAGCCCGGATATTGTGGACGGACAGACCAATGCCACCCGCCCACTTGGAGATCTGCGCACACTCGCCCAGCGTATCGTAGATGCCCTTGATCGAATCATCCTGCATGTGGACCAGGAAGCAAGAGCTCAGTTGAGGATGCGGCGTCCCCGAGTTGAACAGGGTCGGCGTGGCATGGATGAAGTATCCCAAACTCAGGGCATCGTAGGTCTCCTTCACCTTTTCAACGCTGTCACCGTGGAGCTGAATGGCAACACGCATCCACATGTGTTGAGGACGCTCCCATGTGCGTCCGTCTCGACGCTTCAAAAGGTATCCCCGCTCCAGGGTCTTGTAGCCAAAGTAGTCAAACATAAAGTCGCGGGAGTAGTCGATCATTCCCCCAAACTCAAGGTTCTGCGCAACGCAATAATACGACTCATTCACAACGCCCTCATCAAACAGAACCTGAACAACGTCAATCAGACGACTCGGCGTCTTCTTTTGGTGATTATCAATCACGAGACGGGCCGCCAGCTTCCCATAGTTTGGGTGATACCGAGCCTGCATCATTGCACACGTCTCGGCGGCAAACTCGTCCAGCTCCGAGGTCTTGATTCCGTCCTGAATCTGACTACAAACCTTCTGCGCGACCAAATCAGGGTTGACATGAGCAAGTCCATCTGCAAGCTTCTGGATGCGAGTCAAGACCTCATTAAAGGAAACCGGCACCCGAGTCCCATCGCGCTTCGTGACGTACATATGGTCAGACATCTTCACTACTATATCACCCATCCTTACCTTTAAGCGGGTAAAAGTTAAAAATTGTTTTTTTTTGTTCTACTCGTAGTCGCGAAAGGCGATCCCAACCGGAAACCGGGGAATCCCATCGTCTGTGAGCTCCTGGTAGCGGACAGTGAGCTTCTTTCCGACAAAGTCATCCGCATACTTGTCGAAGAGAGCCCCACGCTCCTCGTGTGTTCCGCGCGGGCGAACGTGGAAGGTCTTCTTGTCTGTGGTCTCGCAAATCCAGATGACCAGCCCCTTCTCCGACCCCTCTCCGTCTGTGTATCCCGTCACCACAAACTCGTCGTCCATAAACTCCTTATACTTCTGCAAGTCCTTAGAGCGGGCGGCGAGCTGATACAGTCCCGCCGCGTTGCGGATGATCAGTCCCTCTGCTGATCCCTCAGCAACGAAGCGGTCGTGAAATCCCTTGAGCTCCTCCTTGGTCTTGCACTCCTCCGTAATGAGGCGGTAGACAAACGGATACAAATGCACGTGGTTGACAAACATCTCACGAAGGGTTGCGTGGCGCTCCTCAAACGGCTTCTCGTTCACGCAGTCGTAGACCCAGTACTTGACCTGCTGCAACAGAACCTTCTCCGCTGCATTGTGCTTCTTCTTGCGCACCAGCCCCACGAACTGCTGGAAGTTCAGCGTGTCCGAATAGAGCTCTCCATCCAGAACAAGCTCAACATCCTTGAGGTCGTTCACGATGTGCTCCATGTCCGGAAACACCTTTCCCTGACGGCTTGTAAGAACCCCATTGCGGTAGATACAGCGAACCCCGTCCAGTTTCGGCTGCACGTAGCAGGGAAACTTGATGTCCTTTCCGCGCTTGTGGAAGTCGTGCGCCAGCATCGGCAGAATTGACTCGTGTGCCGCAACTGCCTCCGCGTCTGCCACCCCCGGCACGTGCGCATCGTCCAGGGATTCCGCATATCCCCCGGTCTTCTTCTTGTCCCATGCCGACTTTGCCTCTGACGCTGCTTGTTCGGCTGGCGTTGTTGCGTTCTTCTTTCCCAAGTTCTTCCCGCTCTCAATCGTCTTCTCCTTCACCGTCACGGCTCCATCCTCGTATCCGTAGGACACGCGGATTGTTGCTCCGATCGTCTCGATGTTCCATACCTGCGTCTTTCCAGTCTTCGACTTACAATAGAGAGTAGGAAGTGCCATTTTGTCTGCCCACCTTCTATTCTACTAGACGGCAAAAATCCATTTTAGACGATCAGTTTTGACCGATCTAAAATACCGCATGCGGGGCTCGAACCCGCGACATTGGGCTCACCTTAGGGTTTCCCCATAAAAGGCCCACGCTCTACCGACTGAGCTAATACGGTGAGATGCGACACGTGGGGATTGAACCCACGACTACGGCCTCATAAGGACCATGCTCTACCACTGAGCTAGTGTCGCGAAAGTACGCCATGTGGGGATTGAACCCACGGCCTCGGGATTAGAAGTCCCGCGCTCTATCCACTGAGCTAATAGCGCAAATGAAAAATAAATATGTTGTTACCGGTACCGGGAATCGAACCCGAGCCAAGGCTGTGAAAGAGCCCTATCCTAACCACTAGACTATACCGGTTGGTGGTGCCACCAGGGATCGAACCTGGGTTCGGAGGTTCAAAGCCTCCTGTCCTAACCACTAGACTATAGCGCCATATGTTTTGTGTGTTTTACATGTAAGTGTTTAGAAGCGGGACCCAATGTCGAAGAGTGCCCCGTTGTGCTCAAACGCCTGTCCCACATTCGTGTAGGTCTGGCGCCCGTAGTGGACCACGTCATCCCAGCTGTCAAGGTCTGCTGCCTCCTCAAGTTCCTCGTGGGTCTTTGCGCGCTTAACCCGGATCTTCTTCTTCACAACCTGCCACCCCTTCGTGTCGTCCTCCATCAGAGGCTCACAGCGGCACGGGAGCGGTCCCAGAATGGTCTCTACGTGGTACGCTGGGCGGTCGCGACACTCCTGCAGGCGCTCAACATACACTGCTCGCTTCTTCAGTTGGTCCCGGCGGTCCGGGATGCTCATCTCCTCCGTGAACGGGTACTTCTCGCTGGCCATCAGATCGAACTTGGTAGTGGAAGAAGACATTTTACTCGGCGCCTACTCTACTCTTAGACTGGACAAACTGAATCCATTTTGGACGATACGCCTACACAGAATAAACACCGGACCGTGGGTATTTTTACGGAACACTTCATTGCAGATCTCTTTTGTGGAGACAAGAACGATACCAGCCAGAAGATATCGCAACATTACTGTCTTGTCAATAGATTCACTTCGATATGGCTCGATTCTAACTCTTTCAAGTACAAGCTCATTGCGTACGGCATCGGAATCTTATCAGCGCTCGTGTCCAGGCGCCCGGTTGAATGATCAAACTGCACCTCAATCCCATCGGATCGATCCATAAAGCTCTCGTGAAAAAACTTGGACATTCCGTGAGCGATCAGTCCGTCACGCTCCATTTCACCAATGGCCAATCCGCCACCGCGTCCACGACCTTTGACAGGCTGGTGTGTCATCAGAGTCTTGGCACCTGTTGAGCGATAGTTGATCTTGTCATCTACCATGTGTTTCAGTCTCTGGTAGTAGATTGGACCCATGAAGATATCTGCTTCCATCATTTCACCTGTCTCGCCATTGTAGAGGATTTCATGTCCATGCGGTTCAAATCCAAGATCCGTCATTGCCTTCTTCAAATCAGCGGAACGGTTTGACGTTGTAAATGGAGTTGCGTCTACAAATGTACCTAGGTGGATACCGAGCTTGTTGCTCATTGCCTCGAGGAGCTGTCCGACCGTCATACGTGTTGGCAGACCGTGAGGATTAAACAAGATATCTGGGCGGACACCACGAGACGTAAACGGCATGTTCTCTTCGGGGATGATGTAGCCAACTGTTCCCTTCTGCGAGTGACGGGACGCCATCTTATCGCCCGGAACTGGCGAACGCTCTTCTACAATACGGATTTTTACACCTGTTGTGCCATCGTCCAGAGTATAGCGGTAGATTGCATCGACACGTCCATGTTGACCACGCTTAGGAACCTCGGAGGAGTCACGCCACTTTTGAGCTCCGTTTTCGTCCGTATGCGGAGTAACAATCCCAACCAGCACTGTGTCTTCATCAACAATCGAGTTCAACTTGATAATGCCATCTGCGTCTAGCATCTCATACGACAACCCCTCCTTGCGTTTCACTGAGTCTGCGTACAGGGGATTTGTTACAGGGTTTGCAAACATTGATTTGACAGGGGGAATTGTCGATGGATCCAGTAGCTCTTCGCGTACATTGTAGGAGTGAAAGTAGTGGGTCTTGAACATTCCACGCTTCAGAGACGATTGGTTGATGATCATCGAATCCTCCTGGTTGTTACCACCATAGACCGTAAAGGCAACAATGGCATTCTCACCGTATGGCATACACCCGCCAGCACCCATCATTTCCCGATAGACCCATGTATGGGACAATGGCCTCTGTGGATTGACTGTGATGGAGGAAATCGTATCAAATCGTTTATTGTAGTTGGTGTGAAACCACGAACATGCCTGCTTCTGCTGTGCAATCGCAAAGGTATTACGAGTGCCTGGATTGTGATCGGAGAAGGGGGTCAGACTTGCAAGAGGTGACATACAAAAGGACATGTGAATCTCTGACTGAAGCGTGGGGTGGAAAGGAGTCAGTGAAAACCGAGACACCCCTGACTCCATTGCATCCACATAGTCCATTAGCTTTGTCAATCCCTCCCACGTCTTGGCTGCAAGAACCGACTTCTCGGTCACGCCCTGTCGCCACACCGGGCGAACAGGACGACCCGAGTCACAGGAGATCGTGTATACATTCTCCAGACGGTTCCACGCCAGAGATACGTCATAGCGAAAGGTTCCAGCACGACGAAGAGCAACCAGCTTTGAATGTAGGTCTTCTGTATCGCCGATACACAGTCCAACCAGATCCGAGTTCACATAGACGCGACTCCAAGTTGGAACCCACGTTGACGGATGTACATCTTCAATCCGACGCATCGTGATGTTCTTGAACAGCTCTTCGCGAACAATCGACGAAGGAAACGGAGTGGATACCTTTGCAAGAAGTGCCAGCGACTTTAAGTGTCCAACACTCGAACCGTCAGGGGAATCGGTCGGACAGAGCAGACCAAACTGCGACGCATACAAACGACGAGGAGGTGCAGTGTTCATCTGAGGGTCAATCTGCAGAGCTGTGCGACGGAGCTGAGACAAATAGCTGACGTAGGACAGACGGTCCACTTCTTGAGCAATGCCGTTGCGTCCTCCCCACTGTCCCTTGAAGGACTTGACGAACTCATTAATCATTCGGTACTTACGCCAATAGGTTCCAACGGTTTCTCGCTCGACCAGAGTCGCCAGTCCACGACCTTCATACGTCTTGCTCTCATACTGAATGCGCGAATCTAACTTGAGGATCATGTCTTGTGCAGTTTCCCGATAGATTCGGCGAAACTCTTGGAACATCAGATCTCCAGATGTATTGAAGCGCTTGTACTCGATATTGTCGCGATCTGACGTAGGGAGACGCCCAAGGGAGACATCGATCGCCATCCGCACCATCTGTGCAAGAAGATACGCTTTCCGACGTAGCAGGGTACCGGCATTCTCTGACTTTTCAATGTGGGGAAACATATTTTTGTATATGTTTTCTATGACCTCAGAACTGTACTTGCGAGTGGTTAGCCGTACAAGAATCTCAAGATCGGATCCTGCATTTTCGAGCATCACATCATGGCTAAGGATAATCTGCTGAATCGTATCGTCGTATGCAAGGCGATCGCGATCAGGAACATCTGCCAAAATCATGTCATACAAATCACGATCTGTTGTGACTCCAAGGGCAGCAAAGACACTGAGAACGGGAACCGGTTCCGTAAATCCAGGTAGGGTCACAACTAGACTACGTTTGCCACGGCTTGCCTGCGCTTCCCCCGACACTCTTGATCGATATGCACTGCTCTTAGCAAGTAGCTTTGTATCCACCTCTACCCACGCAGACGGTGAACCCAGTACAAGGAAATGACCAAAGGGTCCATTGGACGCATCTTCTGAAACGGACCGGATACTGACATAGTACTCCCTGTCTCCTTCATACGACGTCTTCTCTACACGCTTCATCTCAGCTGTTTCTTCGTCATCGTCCCCCGACGTATCAACTGCCTTGCGCTTACGCGAACCTGAGTACATCATGTTGTTGCCCAGCAACTCTTGAGTCAGAAGAAGACGCTCCTTGCCGTCGATCACAAAGTATCCACCAAGCTCGTACTTGCATTCGCCCAGCGGGTATCCATCCATTGCAGTTAGGTAGCAGTTCCGACTCCGCAACATCAAGGGGATCTCGCCAATAACAATGTTCTCAAACGTATTGACGATTGGTGGACCTTCCGGGAATACATATTCAAATGTGATGTCGCCCCGAAAGGTCAGTGTATAGCTTTTGTTGTCCAACCGGCATGCATGTGGCACAATCGGTGCGCCGACATCGTCCTTTGGTGCCTCAAAGGAGATCTTGGTTCCATCCTTTCCTCCAATGTAGACACGGATGTACCGTTCGTTCGACAGTTCGAGCTGAAACGGGTTTGAAACTTTGATGTATGTCGGAATCATCGATTCTATCATTGCATTGAAGGACGCAATGTGGTGATCCACCAATGGAAAACTTGTATCTCGGAACAATGTCCGAATCACGTGCCTAGGTCCTTCCATTGTGTTTCAGGACAGTAAGCATTTTCTCTGGAAAGACGAAGAAGAGTATGTGGAGCGAAACTCGACGTCCTGAACTTCTTAGTCAAGTTGTTGGACACGCCGAAGTAAAATCTCGGCTTTCCGACTACCTAAAAAAGAAGCCCTTTTGCGATGTACTTCTTCTTCACGGTCCGCCTGGAATCGGTAAGACCACAATGGCGCTGGCGGCCGCCCGTTCTGCTGGAATGGAGCCCCTTGAAATCAACGCAAGTCAGTCGATGCGCTCTCACGAAGATGTGGCGCAGTTGGTTAACTCGTGTCGTCATACACGAACATTGACATCCCTCATTCGAGGAGATGACAAGGCCATGTGTTTGATTCTGGATGAGGTGGATGGGTCAGATCCTCATGCACAGAAAAAGTTGACCGAATGGATGGCAAGTGATGAACGTCGGGTACCGGTGATCTTGACCTGCAATGAAATACCTCGGATTATGAAGGCAAATCCAAAGATTCATCTTGTTCGATGCTTTCCACCAAAGCCATCAGATCTTCAAGCACTATTTCCGGAAGAAGACGTTGCAGAACTTGCCAGACGATTCAGGCATGATGTTCGTCGGATTCTTCAGTATCTTCAGTACGGTTCGTCGGATGTGCTCCCTCAAGCCACGCGTCCAACCGATTGCGGACTCGAAGTGGCGTATGTTCTGAATCAGAAGTTGTGGGTGCAGCATGACCCACTTCTCGCACGTCGTGTCGGCAGTTCGGACAGTTCGGGCTCCGCGTGAACCACTCTGTGATGCAGTGACTGTGAAACGTATGTCCGCAGTGTCTCAGGCGAACATGTGCCGGAGTGAGCGACTCTTGGCAGATTGCACAGTTCGATGTTGTCGCAGCCTCATCTGTAACTCCCTCGGTTGCAGCTGAGATCTGAGCAGCAGTCGGATGAACTGTCACTGGCTCATCCCATCCCGCCGGAAGATTGATCGGGATTGTCGCCGTGTAGGTGAGATTCGGGGACGCCTGCAACGCAATCTGCATCCTTAGGAGACCCATCATTGTCGCTTGGTTTCGCTGGTGAATCGCCAGAAGCTGCTGACGGCTGTTACCTAAAAAACGAAGGGTATCGTAGAACGAACGATCCGTCTCAAGCATCGAATGAAGCACGTCAAAAATGTTAATCTCACTGTCCATTGACTTCAATCACGATAAGAATACGAAAGCCTTTTACCTCTTGACAAACGCGTCCATTGGTCCCTTAACTCCCGCCTTCACCATCTTGCTTAACAGAGGCGACTTCAAGAACATCATTCCATCCAGTTGATCCTCCTTCTTTTTCAGGACGGCAATTGTTGCATCTTCCTCGTCCTTCAGCTTCTCCATGAACCGGGCAAACATCTGGTCATACGGTTCCTTGGTCGGAGACTTGTAGCCATCCAGCTTCTCAATGCAGAGAGCAAACAGCTGGGCTACCGGATTCTGGATTTGGTTTGTGATGTAGAAGTTCACGTCAGGCTTCATCTTGTTGGCACGCACAAAGTCGATGTGCTCAATCCGATCGCCCTGCTTGGTCTTGTCCTTGTACTCCGCAGCGTAGATGTACTGAAGCCGATCGCCGACCTTCGGTGCCGTGCCGGGATCACGAGCCTCCATTCTGTTCGCCAGAACACGGTGGGCGGGAAGTGTTGCCCTGCCCTCGTAGTCTTCGGCCATTGCCGCGTAGTCGTCCCGCAGAGACTTGCTGACAATAAACTTCTCCAGGGGAACCTTGTTCTCCAAGAGATTCACCAGCTGATCTTGGACAAATCCCTGAGCCTTGTGGATGTCGCGTTCCTGCAACAGAACGTCCAGTGCTCCACCAAAGATGTCCTTCACAATCGGTGCATTGTCACGGCGCTTGAGCACGATACCCATCGACACACGCTTTGCCTTTACCGGATTCGGATCCTCCTCATACTTCATTCCTACGTAGCGCTTGCGACAGAAGAGGATGAATGGATAGAATGTCTTCTCGTAGGCGATCTTGTAGGGCTTTCGCATCTGTCGACTGATGCTAGTTCCGCAGTCGATACCCATTCGGATGGACTCGGCAACGTCCTTGGTGGGGAACTTAACGAAGATAGAATCTGTGTCCCCGTAGACAACATCTCCACCGAACTCACCTTCGGCGACAGTTCGGGCGAATTGGAGAGCTCGGCGCCCAGCAGCGGTTGTGCAAGCTGCGACGTACATGTTTCGGATGGGAGAGGTCCGAGCCCCTGCCTGTCCATAAATGGAGTTTGCAACCACCTTGTAAGCAAGCTGAGCGCCGTTAAACACAGATCGCTGAGCTTCATCATACTGTAGATCCTCCATCTTCTGTTTGAACTCCTTTCGCTTCTTCAACATGATTTCCAGAGTCTTGGGTAAGACCCCGACTGTCATTGGGTTGTCGTTCGGCTGCACAAAGGTACACACTGTCTTGCCTCCAATCTCCTTGTTGTCGTACTCAATCTCCTCAAAGACGTAGCCCTTTGCTTCTAAGTCGGTCAACCACTCCTTGATCTTTGCCATCTCCTCCTTTCCGTGACTGGTCAGGAACCCCTCGTCATTATACGTCTTGACATAGACCAAGGTATCCGGTGACAGATTGTAAGCAATCATGTTCGTCGGATAGAGCGAGTTGAAATCTAGAACGGAGACGGGTTGATCCAGGTACATGCCGATCTTCGGCGGAAGCACAATGGCACCCTCATATGCAATTCCGTCGCCACTGATTGCCTCCTGAGTCCGGATGATCTGATCGCGCTGAGATGCGTAATACACGACTGCCGAGAAGATCTTGATTCCCTGGCCACGTGTCAAGACATACTGCATCGGTACCTTGCAGACATCCGCCATTCCGCGGGCATTGACAATCGTGTCCAGCTTGCCCATCAGCGTAGCCACCAGGTCGCAATCCTGAATACAGTAGTGGGCCACCCGCGCCCGCCCTTCGGGTCCTCCCCGTCGGTGAAGCTCGAACATCTCCGTCGGAGACACATCATCCTTTGAGAAGGTCCACTCGAGGTGCTTCATCTGGTCTGCCGTGAACTCGGCAAACAGGTCGCGGTCACACCGAATCCGAAACCCTTTTGACGTCACATCCCAGACCTCAAACTTCTCTCCGTCGTACACCGGATCGTTTGTGTTTCCAACCATCTCAAACCGCACGTAGTTTCCGATGCGCAGACCTCTCGTGCTCTTGGTAGACACAAATGCATCTGCGTAGGAGATGACCTTGTCCCGCAGGAACGTAAAGGCTACATTGTCCAGCTTGAAGTTGTCCAGAGAATGCTCCCGGCGCATGTTCAGTAGAAGGTCAATCCCCAGGCGCCCGCGCAACGTCATGTAGCGCAGATCAAACTTGCCGGCTGCCAGCTCAGTCTTCTTTGTCTCAAACTTCTTGTCGCCCCACTGATCCGTCTTCTTGCGAGCCAGCTCAAACTCATCTAAGATCCCCAGCCTGGTCACACGCCCCTCAATGTAGGCATCGTCAAAGCCGAAGATGTTGTATCCACACATGATATCCGGATTCCGTTCCCTGATCTCCTCGGCAAACTGGAGGAGCATGTCTGCCTCGTTTGCACAGGACACAAACTCGATAGACGGATCCCCCGACTCAGCAACCTCGCCCAGCACAAAGACCGTCCGAGCCGTTGGCGTCATCATGTCTGTCGATCGCCGATACGAGACGCCAATTTGGATGATCGGATCCTTGGACGACACCGGAAACTGATTGGAGTCGCCTGCCGGACACATCTCCAAATCATACGAAGCCACGAGGAGTGGGATGGTTACATCGCACGCCTCCACATCCGTGTACTTGCACGTGTGAAACTCATCGACATAATACGTCGGCTCCCCTTCGTCATCGACTGGGATGTCGATCTCCTTTGCAGCGGTAAACTTCATCGGCGATGCCGGTCCCAGGTGCTTCTCGTGAAAGAAGCGAAGGAACGGCGGGAGATTGCTCTCATACTGGATTCCCTGGCAGACCGACTTGGCAGCCCTGAACGAGGCAAGGGTCTCGCACTCCACCTTCCACACATTTGCAAACTTCATATCGGCAAAGCCCGCCATCGTATCGTACTTCTTCACTTGGGTGATCACCGGCACCGGGTTCTCAGTGAAGTTCTTGCTCAGCTTGAAGGCGTACTCCTCCTGTCCCTTTTTCGGTCCAAACTTCTGCACCCACTTCTTGTTCGATGCCTCGTAGACCTTGCCCACGTCGGGCTTTGTGCTCACGAAGAAGTAGGGGCGGAAACCTGTCAGGCGCACACAGGCTACCTTCTTGTTCTCTAGGCGTCCAAACACATCAATCACATACAGTCCCTTTACGTCGTGCTCATACCAGTCAATCGGTTGGAGGATCATTTTTGTCAGGCTATTGTCCTTAGTCCTGATGAAACTGTTTCCGTTTTTTCTGTATCACAAGGTAAGAGATGTTTTCAACAAACTCCGTAGATTGGTTCAATGCGCCCACACGTATTCGCTCAGACGAGTATGACCAAGCGGCAAAGACGGTTGGCAACACAAGTACACTGACCCGCCAGACGACGGGAATGGACGCCGCGTGCTCCGACACACTGAATCCGGCTTCGGCCATGGCAGACCAGCCCGGTATGATTGCTCGTGGCGGATTTGGTCAGCCCGGCGGCGGTTGTGCTGTGGATACAAACACGGATCTGCGATGGGGCATCCCTGGAGCTTGGCGTCAAAAGGGCAAGCACGAACTCTGGGCGCGCCCGTTTGCCACGACACCTGATATGGGCGGCGGAGACCCCTCTGCGGTGAACGATGAGTCGCAACTCATCCACTCGGCATCGGTTCGTAATCGTAAGGAGGCGAACACTGTGATGGATTCGACCATCCCGAACTTCTATCAGCCTCTGATCGACATCAAACAGTCAGAGTATTCAAACCCCGACAACTGGATTTACAACTGGACGCGCGGAGGAGATGCCACGCGCCTGGTTCAGACAAAACGTGTTGATGTCTCCTAATAATGAGACTCGTCTTCTTTGCAGGAAGAATGCCCGACCTGTGCGGCGCATTTCTTCACGATATTGACCTCGCAATTGAACTTGAAAAGCGGGGACATGAAGTTGTCTTTATGTCTCTTGAAGTGCCCAAGGAGGGCGTGAACGGTGGCGAGTACCGTGGCTTCAAATACATGCACTTCTCAGCCGGAGGCAAGTATTTGGATTCGAGTGAAGGATGGATCTGCCCTCATTCGCCTGCACTACCTCATGTTCGTAAACTGAACAATCGTGGATACGATCGCCCAATCATTGCTACATGTCACTTCGATGGAAGCTACACGTCCATCGTGAAAAACAATCCAGGTCGCAAGATTCAGTGGGTTGAGATGCTCATGTTTATCAATGCGACTATGGAACCAAGCTACAAAAAGAATGTTGTTCCATGGCCACCCAATATTATGCGAACTGCGGTTGTCCGTCCCTTGATGCACGAACATAAGATCAGAATCAACGAGCCGTTTCGTGGCGATTGCATTACACTGGTAAATGCGAATCAGAACAAGGGCGTTACTCAGTTTATTGATCTTGCAAAGCGTATGCCCGATCGGAAGTTTTTAGGAGTCCTTCCTTATTATGGAGAACTCAGGGTGCCTCCATCTCCAGGTAATATTGAGTGGGTTCCATTCGATGATGACATTCGGACTATTCTCAAACGAACTCGGATTCTTGTGATGCCGAGTTACTATGAGAGTTTTGGGCGAATTGGTGTTGAAGCAATGTACAATGGTATTCCAGTTTTGTATTCTACGCCCACATCCAATACAAAGTACCCAGGTGGAAGCACAGAAGGTATGGAAGAATGGATCACGCCTGCCGGGATCTCGTGTGATCGTGAGAAAGTAGACGAGTGGATGAATGCGATTGTGTCTCTTGACAATGAAGAGGACTATGTCGCGCGGTCTGACCTGGTCCGAGCACACATCCAATCACTGAATCTGTTTACGGAGGGGTCTCGGATTGCGGGACTGGTTGAGCAGTTTGTTCGAGAACACCCTGTGAAGATTCAGACTCCTCGGCAACAGATGGAAGCACAACTACAGACGCCTCAGCAGACAGCGACGCGGATTGTTCAGCCTGTGGGTCAGGTAGGGTTTTCGAATGGGCGACTGAGAATAAAGCGCTAACTCTGTCCTGTAACCAACGACCCTTCTTACACAGAGCATCCTGTTCTGGGTCCAGACCATTATCAATCGTGGGCTTTGGAGGAATATACTTTGCACCCGATGTCACCGGATTTGCAGGAATCAAGGATTCGATTGCATCAAGAACAGTCTCGTGAGCAAGCAACGACTTCTCTGCTTCCTCGCGAGTGCAACCCGTCATCTGTTGAACCATTGTTGCGTCGTCCATCTTTTTCTTGTTTAGTTGTAATACCTGAAGATGCGTTTCATTGAAGATCTCTGTCCACCGGCACTGCTATATGCAGTTTTCCTTGCGATTAATCTTGGATTTGATGCCGCTCTTGGCATGTGGGCTACTTTCGTAATCAAGCTGGTCATGGGTCTTGCGGTTGTGGTTGTTCTGGACATGTTCTGCGGAATCGGACTGAGTGTCGTCTCCTGGTTCTTGGTTGCTGCACCCTTCATCATCACTGCTCTTGCTACAGCTGTTTCTATGGGTACGGATTTTGATGTTATCGTGCTTGGTCAGTTTCCCAAGGAGGATTTCCTTGTCGGCAAGGACAAAATGGAACTGGTCCCGGCAGATTCAAATGAGATCAAGTAAGCCAAAAATGTCGATCTTTTGTATTCTTCGTCTCTACAACAGTGTGTGCAAGTTTATCAGCTGGATCTTTGGAGCGCCGATCCATCACAAGAAGATCTCGTACTACATTCTCTCAGACGAGTATGATCAGGATGAGGTTGATGAGATGACGCGGGTCCCCGAGGATGGGGTCTTTATTGAGGAGTGGGAGAAGGATGGAGTGAAGAAGTGCAATCTCTTCTACGACACCGACGAGATTGTTCGCGGAGTCTACGATCCATTCGACTACGAGCCGTATGTTCCGTGGATCTGGATTGGGGATAAGAACACCGAAGTTGATCTTACCACCGCAATGGAGAAGTACATGGTTGTCGGGAACGTCATCGCCCTGGACCTGATTCTCCATCTCATCCAGGTTCACAACGACACACAGATTGTGTACATCGACGCTCGCACGTTTGAGGAGGTAAAGTTTCCGAACAAGGGAGTAAGCATCCGTAAGCGGAATGTCAATGACAACGAGTCGAGTGCCCTTACCAGCTAAGCCATTTGAAACTGCAGAACGGTATATCCAACTCAAGAAGAAGTACGCGCCGACGTCCTGGTATGTGATGATGAGTCTTATAAGTGACATGATTCTCATGCCAATCATAACAATCTTTTTCATCTTTTTGTGTCAGGCGGACTTAATGACCGTTGGAATGACGGCTTTGAAATCGTATCAGGTATGGAAGGAGTATACCGAATACACCAGCCTGCGATTTGATGTACAAACTATGTTTTTACATTGCCAGACAGTTGGCGGACCGTTTATCGTGACAAACAATCCAGCTTATATGCCGTATGTATTTGCCGATGCTGTTCAGCGAGTGCCCGTTGGGATGGCAAAGGCACCGCTCGGCGGAAGGTTAGACGGGTAGGGAGACTGGTTCGCCATACCACGCTC
>Ga0209553_1000208_pt1 | contig 30651 bp, 24 predicted proteins | sample LauGreFBDMM110DN_2_FD_188217 | JGI IMG/M metagenome (GOLD analysis project Ga0209553, IMG submission 188217) | Freshwater lake microbial communities from Lake Michigan, USA - Fa13.BD.MM110.DN (SPAdes) (version 2) | ecosystem: Environmental > Aquatic > Freshwater > Lake | place: Lake Michigan...
ACACAAATTCCAAGCATAGCCTCGCCATTTATCCACAACAACAGCGCCCATGACTTAAGTAGCGTGACCGCCATAATAAACTTAGTCATCGCCACAACAAACAGCAGGGGCAGCAATACATTTATCACATGACGCCCTGTGCGCAGCAGAATTAACAGCAGCGTTCCTAGCATCAACATATTTAAGAGTGTAGCCAGACTTTCCATCCAGCGGAATGGCTCGGGTTGCGCCGCCACGAATGGCGCACGGGCCACCTCGCTAATAAATACGCTCCCCAACATGGGTAATGAAGGATTTATTTGTGCGAATACCCACAGTAACACCAATGCCAAGCCAAAGCTTTCCCCCCTTTCGTTGCGAAACAAGCGTGTACGCCAAAGCGGCAGATGTAGAGAAAACCATGCCCGTGGTGCAATGCTTGCCGCCAGCAGAGCACCCAACAGTGTACCGCCGACATTTGTCAGCAAATCTAGATTTGAGCTGACCCGTGCAGGCAAATACATTTGCGCGTATTCCATCATAGCCGAGAGTGTCGCCCCACAGAGCGTGGCGACCAATACCGCCACAGCCACCCCACAACGCGTCTGCAGGGCTAGTGCAGACAACAAGCCAAGCGGCAGATAAACAAGCAAATTGATGATGACATCGAACGAGGTATATTGCATCAACAAGGGCATGGTCAATACGGCATGCACCTCAAGCCCCTGATCCTGCCAGCCAGAAAAAGGTGACAGGCTGGCATAAACAATAAATAACCCATAGCCCAGCACCAGATAGGTTCGTAGGTGCGTGTGGGCAGGGATTGTGCCAATCTTTTTCATAATGGGATCAGGCTTGATTGATTTTTCCAAAAAATTTATCGGATAGCGTGGGCAGTCATTCCGCATCACAATACTTTATGTCTCACCGAGAGGCGGGGCATAAAGTATATATCCCAAATAAATCAAGATATGTAATTAAGCCAAGCGGCGTAGCGAAGTCCTTGCTGGGTGCTACCGTATTAATGAAGTGTACGTGGAATACTCAGCACAAACTGTGGGATGGGGGCATCAAATTGTGTGCCATCCTCTGCCACCATTTGATAGCTACCGGACATGGTGCCAACCTGCGTAGCCAAGACCGTACCGCTGGTATATTCAAAACTTTGACCTGACTGGAGAGTTGGCTGCTCGCCCACAACCCCCTGCCCACGCACCTCTTGAACATATTGATTGGCATCGGTAATAATCCAGTGTCGGCTAATCAATTTAGCAGGAGCCTCGCCCTCGTTAGTGATGGTAATGGTGTACGCAAAAACAAATCGATTGTCAGCCTCGTCCGATTGTTCGGCCACATAGCTCACTCCAACAACAATTTTTATTTGACACTTACTATTTTTTTCCATTTTAGCATTACACATCATTTTATTTAATATAACAAGATCAAGCATGAGCCCCAAGGGTTGGCGACAACGTCTCTGTACAATCAAGAACTATCTGTGGCATCGCCATGGTCAAAATTTGAACTTACGTGGCCCCAGTTGTGATTGTTACATAACGCATCAGTTCTGGTTAACTGGTATTGAGGTGGGCTAGCAACTATAATTACGCCCTCAAGTTAATTTTGGTCTTTCTTGACTATGCAGTTATTCGCCTTTGGCATTAATCACCAGACCGCACCCATCGCTGTGCGTGAACAACTTGCATTCAACGTCGATGCAGTAGAGCCAGCCCTGCGCGATCTAGTTGGGCAATGCGCCACCAAGGAGGCAACCATACTCTCCACCTGCAACCGCACTGAGGTGTACTGCAACACGCTCGAACCGGTACAAATTGTTAACTGGCTGGCAAATTATCATGAGTTGCGGCTATCCGAAATCGAGCCATACCTTTACACCCTGCCAAACGAGCAAGCAGTAAAGCATGCCTTTCGCGTCGCCAGTGGGTTAGATTCGATGGTTTTGGGAGAGCCTCAAATTTTAGGTCAAATGAAGCAAGCGGTTCGTTGCGCAGAACAGGCTGGCACGCTAGGATTTTTACTGCACAAACTATTTCAGCGCACCTTCTCGGTGGCCAAGGATGTGCGCACCCAAACAGAAATTGGTTCCAATTTGGTTTCAATGGCAGCGGCGGCAGTAAGGCTGGCTGAACGCATTTTTCCTAGCATTACCGAGCAGGGCATACTGTTCATTGGGGCAGGGGAGATGATTAAACTAAACGCTATGCATTTCGCCGCTCAATCACCAAAGCGCATGACTGTTGCAAATCGGACCCTGGAGCGCGCCCAAGCTTTGGCAAAACGCATAGGCGGACAAGCCATCACGCTAAGCGAACTTCCAGAACAACTAGCACACCACGACATTATCATAACCAGCACCGCAAGCCCATTGCCCATACTAGGCAAGGGCATGATTGAGCGAGCGCTCAAGGCACGCAAACACCGGCCCCTATTTATTGTCGACCTTGCCGTGCCAAGGGATGTTGAAGCAGAGGTGGCGGAACTGAGTGACGTATTTTTGTATACAGTTGATGACCTATCCGAAATAGTGCGCGACGGATTGGATGCTCGCCAGGATGCGGTAAAAGAAGCTGAGATTATTATTAATTCCGGTGTAACAGACTTCATCCATTGGATGGGATCACGAGAGGTGGTGCCCACTATCCGTGCATTACGTGACCATGCTGAGCGCCAGCGCAGTCACGAGATGCAGAGGGCATTGCGTATGCTCACAAATGGTGACAGCCCAGAAAAAGTACTTGAGTCTCTAAGTGACGCGCTTACCAATAAATTTCTTCATGCACCAACTAGCGCGCTAAATGAAGCGCGGGCAGAAGATCGTGATGGCCTGCTTGCGATGGTGCATCGCATTTATGACATTGGCACATCTGAATGAAGCCCAACATTGTTGCCAAGCTCGGCCAACTAGATGAGCGCTTGGATGAGGTTAACCGCCTATTGAGTGATGAAAGTGCCACTCACGACATGGATGGCTACCGCAAGCTTAATCGTGAGCGTGCGGAACTAGGCCCGGTGGTGGAGCTGTATCATGCCCATCAAGCTTGCACTAACGATATTGCAACCGCGCTACAAATGGCGAGCGATCCAGAAATGCGAGAGTTTGCCGAGAGCGAGGTAAAGCAAGGGCGTGGGCGCCTAGAAGAAATCACAGTGGCCCTACAAAGACAACTGCTACCAAAGGATCCAAATGATGATCGTAATGTTTTTTTAGAAGTTCGCGCAGGCACGGGCGGTGATGAAGCTGCATTATTTTCAGGAGATCTGTTTCGTATGTATGTCCGCTTTGCGGAACGCAATAATTGGCAGGTAGAAATTGTCTCGGAGAGCTGCGGTGAGAAGGGTGGATTCAAAGAAATTATTGCACGCATTGTCGGGCATAGCGCCTACTCAGTCCTAAAATTCGAATCTGGTGCGCACAGGGTGCAGCGTATACCCACCACCGAAACACAGGGTAGGATCCACACGTCGGCCTGTACTGTGGCGGTACTACCCGAAGCCGATGAGGTCAGTGACATAGTGCTAAATCCTGCCGACTTGCGGATTGATACATTTCGCGCTTCGGGTGCTGGTGGACAACACATCAACAAAACTGATTCGGCGGTTCGGGTTACGCATCTGCCCACTGGCACCGTGGTGGAGTGTCAAGACGGGCGTTCGCAACACAAAAACAAAGCGCAGGCATTGGCAGTTTTGTCGGCACGCATCAAAGACAAAGAAGAGCGTGCCGCTCATGCCAAACAGGCCGCCGAGCGTAAGTCTCTAGTGGGTAGCGGTGATCGCTCGGAGCGTATACGCACCTATAACTTTCCTCAGGGACGCATTACAGATCACCGTATCAACCTTACGCTACACAAGATGGATCGCGCTATGGATGGCGACATTGGCGAATTGTGCAACGCATTGATGGCGGAATATCAGGCGGAGCAATTAACCGCGTTGGCCAATGAAGGTAATCGCTGAGCCAGTGCACACCCTAAGGCAAACCCTGCTCCAAGATGCCTCACGTCTGACCAAGGCGCTAATCCTGACCTCTGACAGTGCCAGAATCGAAATACAGTGCTTGCTACAACATGTGGCAGGGGTTTCACGTGCCTGGCTCTTAGCCCATCCAGAAAATTGCCTGGATGGGCTCGCACAACTTCGCTATAGCAACCTATTGGAGCGTCGCCTTCGGGGGGAGCCTATCGCCTATTTGCTAGGTGAGCGCGAATTTTATGGATTGCCCCTTAAGGTGACACCCGCCACTCTTATCCCTCGTCCAGAAACAGAGTTGCTAGTCGAATTGGTCTTGCGGCATATCTCGCGCGATGACCCGTGTAGCGGCTTTCTTGATTTGGGCACAGGTGGTGGCGCAGTTGCCCTGGCCATTGCTCACGCTCGCCAGAACGCAGATGTACTGGGTTGCGATATTTCTAATGAGGCGCTAGGGATTGCACGTATCAATGCAGAAAACCTGGCCATTACTAATGCCCACTTCATGCATAGCAACTGGTTCGAAGCGCTCACAGGGAGAAGGTTCAATGCTATCGTGTCCAATCCCCCCTACATTGCATCGAGCGATCCACATTTAACACAGGGCGACATACGTTTTGAACCAAAATCTGCTCTAATTTCAGGCGAAGACGGTTTGCACGATATTCGTCATATCGTAGCCAACGCCCGCACTCATCTTGAGTCAGGTGGCTGGCTGCTTCTCGAACACGGCCACAAACAGGCTCCGCAGGTTCGTGAACTTCTTTGGCGGGCCGGATTCAACACAATACTATCAGAGCGTGATCTAGCAGGAATAGAACGAGTTAGCGGCGGACGTATTGTCTAAAATCACCCGTTGACGCCCTTGTGACTTAACTCAACAAGCAAGCCGGTTACACCCAGTTTTTTGGCACCAAAAACTGCTCATAAAGCTCCGCCTCGGGCGAATCCTTCTCCGGATGCCAATCATAGCGCCACTTCACCAAAGGTGGCATGGATAACAAGATGGATTCTATGCGCCCGTTGCTTTGTAAGCCGAAAATGGTGCCCCTATCTATCACTAAATTAAATTCTACGTAGCGCCCACGACGATACAACTGAAAATCGCGCTCGCGCTCCCCATAAGGCATATCTTTTCGGCGCTCCAATATGGGCACATAAGCAGCGATAAGACTATTTCCAACGCTTTGTTGAATAGCGAAGGCGGTGGCAAAGTCTGGCTCACTCAAGTCATCAAAGAATATGCCGCCAACACCTCGTGGTTCGTTGCGATGCTTAAGAAAAAAATATTCATCGCACCACTTCTTGTACTTTGGAAAAAGATGGTTGCCGAAGGGCGTCAGGGCATTCTGACAAGTTTTATGAAAGTGCACAGTATCATCTAAAAATCCATAGTAAGGGGTCAGGTCCATCCCTCCGCCAAACCAAAAGGCAACCTCACCATTATTCTTTTTCGCCATAAACATACGCACATTCATGTGAACTGTCGGAGCGTAAGGGTTTCGTGGGTGAAAGACCAGCGATACGCCTAGCGCCTCCCACTTGCACCCCGCCAATTCCGGACGATGTGCCGTGGCCGAAGTTGGCATCTTGTCTCCCATGACGTGAGAGAAGGCCACTCCACCACGCTCAAGCACGCCGCCCTCCTCAAGAATGCAACTTCGGCCGCCGCCGCCCTCCGGGCGACTCCAGCTGTCGCGTCGAAATTTATTGCCGTCCACCTCCTCCAAGCGAGCCACAATCGTATCCTGCAGTTCCAGTAAGAAATTTTTAACCGAAGCGCTGTCCATGCCTTCCCCTAATGAGCTTAATATTTATATTAATCTGAAGAAACAATAGTCCGTGTCGGCCTTGTGTCTAGCGTCTGGCCGTGCCTGAATATTGCCGGATCGTAATGTGGCCATCGCAACGTCACAAACACAAACATCAATCGCCCGTTGGTGTCCATCCCTTGGGGGGGACGGCCTGATGACCAATGTCGTGACGCATCTGGCGGCCATCAAAATAAATTTCTTCGGCAATCTGGTAAGCGCGTCGCTGAGCAGCCACAACACTATCGCCTAGCGCAGTAACGCACAGCGCTCGTCCGCCACTAGTAACCAGCCTGCCGTCCAAAAGTCGGGTGCCGGCATGAAAAACATGTGCGTCTTCCTGCGTTTTCGGCAAGCCCGTGATGACATCATCTTTTCTTGATGCGCTTGGATAGTTGGCGGCAGCCAATACCACGCCGAGTGCAGCGCGCCTATCCCACTCTGCCTCCACTTTATTTAGGGTTCCTTCAACTGCGTGCTCCAATAGCATCAACAAGTCACTCTTTAAGCGCAGCATAATTGGCTGAGTCTCTGGATCACCCATGCGACAATTAAATTCTAGAACTTTATAGTTGCTCTGTGAATCTATCATCAGGCCGGCATACAAAAACCCAGTATAAGAATTTCCCTCTTCTTTCATCCCCCTTATTACTGGCATAATTACTTCACGCAACACGCGCGCATGCAACTCGGGGGTGACCATCGGTGCGGGCGAATACGCACCCATCCCGCCGGTATTTGGGCCGCAATCCCCATCCAATAGTCGCTTGTGGTCTTGACTGGTCGCCAAAGGCAAAGCGTGGTCACCATCCACCATGACAATAAAGCTGGCCTCTTTACCAACTATAAATTCTTCAATTATTAGTCGCACGCCAGGCTCGCCAAATTTATTATTTGACAACATCATGGCTATCGCATCACAGGCCTCCTGCACGGTCATCGCCACAACCACCCCTTTGCCCGCAGCCAAGCCATCCACCTTGATAACAACAGGGGCGCCGTTTTTTTCCACATAGGCACATGCATCTGCCACGCTTTCAAAGGCTTGATAGGATGCGGTGGGAATGTTGTGCCGCACCATAAACTTTTTAGCGAATTCCTTGGAGCTTTCTAATTGCGCCGCCGCCCTGGTGGGACCAAATATTTTTAGACCGGCAGCACGAAAATCGTTCACGATTCCGTCTGCCAATGGGGTCTCTGGACCAACTATGGTAAGGTATATTTGTTCACGATGTGCGAATGCGATAAGGTCCGCGGTGGCTATGATGTCAACGTTCTTCACGCCGCTCTCAAGCGCTGTGCCAGCATTGCCTGGGGCAACATACACCACCTGCACTCTGGTAGCCTGCGCCAAGCGCCAAGCCAATGCATGCTCTCTTCCACCACCACCGATAACTAAAATTTTCATAGTTCCGCCCAGGGCTTACAAAAACAAGCGGGGGAAGAAAATTTGAAGTGGGCGAGGCAGATCAAGATCTCTTTGTATAGCCTCAAGGTCGCCACCATCTAATTTTAGATACTACAATCTACAAGGCCTAACTCTCTAATGCCTAAAGTGTCGATAACCAGTAAACACCATCGCCAACCCCAGCTCGTCTGCTGCCGCAATAACTTCGTTGTCACGCATGCTGCCGCCAGGCTGAATTACCGCTTTCGCGCCTGCCTTGGCCAGCACGTCTAAGCCATCCCGGAATGGAAAAAAAGCATCCGAGGCCACCACTGAGTCAACCAAGCTGCGAGCTGCATTTTGTGCCTTGATTGTGGCGATGCGTGTGCTGTCTACGCGGCTCATCTGCCCCGCACCCACACCCAAGGTGTGCCCGTCCTTGCAAAACACAACGGCATTTGATTTTACATACTTTGCCACACGCCAAGCAAACAATAAATCGCGCAATTGCTCGACGCTTGGCTGCACCCTGCTGACCACATGGAGCTGCTCGAGCCGCACGTCCAGTGTATCGTTTGACTGCATCAGCAAGCCGCCGCCCACTCGCTTCAAATCATACTGATTGCTTGTTTTAAGTAGGGGCACGGTAAGCAGACGTATATTTTGTTTGGCTGCCACAGTCTGTCGCGCCGCCTCTGTTGCCGACGGCGCAACAATCACCTCAACAAATTGATTGGCAACAATAGCGGTGGCGGTGCCCACGTCTAACTCACGATTTATAGCAATGATGCCGCCAAATGCGGAGGTTGGATCCGTTGCATAAGCCATTTTGTAGGCATCGAGTAGTGTATCAGCCACGGCCACTCCACAAGGATTTGCGTGCTTAACAATGACACATGCTGGCTGCTCAAATGTCTTTACGCACTCCCATGCCGCGTCAGCATCGCCAATATTGTTATAGGAGAGTTCCTTGCCTTGCAGTTGGGTGTAGTCAGTAATGCCGCCAGGCATTGCATTGAGGTCACGGTAGAGGGCTGCACTTTGATGTGGATTCTCACCGTACCGCATGTCTTGTAGCTTTTTAAAATTAAAATTTATCTGCGTCGGATAGGTGTTGTGTGTCCCGTCATCCTCAATTCCAGTAAGATAATTGCTAATTGCACCATCATATGCAGCGGTGTGTGAAAAGGCTTTTTTAGCTAAATTAAAGCGTGTCCGATCAGAAACTGCTCCGCCATTGGCCTGCATTTCAGACAAAATTGTGCGGTAGTCGTTCGAGTCGGTAACAACGGCAACGTGTTGATAGTTTTTTGCTGCGGCACGCACCATGGTTGGGCCGCCAATATCAATATTTTCAATGGCGTCTGCTAGCTTACAGTCTAGCTTGTTTACGGTGGCGCCGAAGGGGTACAAATTAACCACCACCAAGTCAATCATTGGAATGTCATGGGCTTTAAGTGTGGCAACATGCTCCAGCAAGTCTCGTCGCGCCAGGATGCCAGCATGAATCTTCGGCTGCAGCGTCTTCACGCGTCCATCCAACATCTCTGGAAACCCCGTATAGTCGGCGACCTCCGTGACCGGAACGCCATTATCAGCAAGCATTTTAGCCGTGCCACCGGTAGACAAAATAACAACGCCAAGATGTTGCAAGCCCTTGGCAAACTCTAGCACGCCCGACTTGTCTGATACGCTAATAAGAGCTCGTGCGATTGCCATCATGGCTGGCCTTTGTTTTTAATTTTCTTGACGGGTTTGGAGCTCACAACAATCTTGCTCACTTTTCGATCGCCGACGACACGCACTTTAGTCAAAATGCCATGCTGTTGAATTTTATTATTTAATAAATTTCGATTGATACCCAATAGCTTGGCTGCCTGTGTTTTATTGCTGTTGGTGTATTGCAGGGCAACCTCAATCAATGGCTTCACAACGCAATCCATCAACATTTCACGAATGCCGTGGGCGGGGCGGGCCCCCTCAAGGTGTTCGAGGTATGCCCGCATTGATTCGGGCACGCACTGGCCGATGGCGCTCTCACACAGTAACGGATCGACTTTCTGGGACATCTTGCTTCTTCTCAAAAAAAGGTAATGGGGCGTCGTGTTGCAATTGCTCATCAAAAAAATTATGTATGGCCATCAGTTGTTCAGCGCTGCTCTCTAATTGGTTCATCTGATGACGAAATAGCGCAGAGCCAACGAGTCCTCTCGTGTACCAAGAGATGTGCTTGCGTGCCACACGCAAGCCAGTATAGTCGCCATAGAAAGCATAAAGCTCGTGCACGTGCCCAAGCAAAACACGACTCACCTCATCTATTTTTGGTGGGGGCAGGTGTGTGCCAGTCTTTATGTAATGCTCAATCTCACGAAACAACCATGGGCGACCCTGTGCGGCACGTCCTATCATGACGGCATCTGCACCGGTTTTCTTTAAAACGTAGCACGCCTTTTCTGGGGTACTGATGTCACCGTTGGCAATCACTGGGATTGCCACGCTGGCCTTTACCGCAGCAATAGTGTCATACTCTGCGTCGCCTGTATAAGCACACGCACGCGTTCTGCCGTGAATGGCGAGCGCCTGAATGCCACTTTTTTCAGCAATTTGAGCAATACCAACTGCGTTACGATTACTTTTATCCCAGCCAGTGCGCATCTTAAGCGTTACAGGCACGGCCACCGCACCAACCACTGCCTCCAGTATTCGCGCCACCAGTATTTCATTTTGCAACAAAGCGGAGCCCGCCATCACGTTGCATATTTTTTTTGCTGGGCAACCCATGTTTATATCGATAATTTGTGCACCCTCATCGACATTATACTGCGCAGCCAGCGCCAACATTTTTGGGTCCGTCCCTACAATTTGTACCGAGATTGGGTCAACTTCGCCATCATGGTTAGCGCGTCGCCTGGTTTTATGAGACCCATATAACAAAGAATTAGACGCCACCATTTCGCTTACCGCCATCCCCGCGCCCAAGCTCTTACATAGCATACGAAATGGTCTATCGGTTACCCCCGCCATAGGGGCAACAATTAAATTGTTTTTAAGATGATAGGGGCCGATGCGCATGACTTTTCCAACAAGGGGGCGGATTATAAGTTAATCGGGCCTCTCGTGCTATCATTGCTGACCCCAAAGTGATAAGTTATTGTAGTGATGACATTTGATGTCCTGATTATAGGCGGCGGCCCAGTTGGTGCCAGCCTGGCCTGCGCACTAAAGCCCAGCGGGCTCTCCGTAGCGCTGCTTGAGGCTCAACCCCCACCGGCCCCCCAGCCCAAAATTTGGGACAACCGCATTTACGCCATAAGCCCTGGTACAGCAACCTTTCTTGCACAATGCAACGCGTGGCAAAAGTTAGACATGAGCCGCGTGCAGCCAGTCGAAGCCATGCGTGTCTTTGGAGACGAGGGCGCGGAGCTTAATTTCAGCGCCTATCAGCTAGGGGTCTCAGAGCTGGCGTTCATCTTAGAAAATGCCCAGCTCGAAGAGGTATTATGGCAAGAGTTACAAAAACATAACGGTCCGACCCTGTTCCGCCCGGTCCGCTGCAACAGTCTAGTTTGGCATGATGACGCCGCCCAACTACGGCTAGAAGATGGGCAGACGCTTTCAGCACGGCTAGTGGTTGGTGCGGATGGCGCCGGATCGTGGGTGCGACAACAAGCTGGCATTGTTGCACCACTCACACCTTATAATCAGCATGGCGTTGTGGCAAACTTCACAACCGAAAAATTACACCGAGCCACAGCATTCCAATGGTTTCAGCCAGACGGCATTCTGGCCTTGTTGCCCCTGCCGCAGCAGATGATTTCAATGGTGTGGTCGGTAAGTCCAGAAAAGTCCGCCACTCTCCTCGGGCTGTCGCCCGAGGAGTTGTGTGCGCAAATCGCGATCGCCTCACATCACACCCTAGGCGAGCTGCGACTAATTACGCCTCCCGTTGCCTTCCCGCTACGCATGCTAAACCCACCCCAACTTGTTAAGCCACGCTTGGCGTTGGTGGGGGATGCTGCGCACAGCATACACCCCCTTGCCGGACAGGGCGTTAACCTAGGATTCCGTGATGTCCGTCAGCTAGCACAGGTATTATTGCAGCGTGGGGCACAAACAGACTGCGGTAACCTCAGCTTGCTGCGCCGCTATGAGCGCACTCGAAAAGAAGACGTTCTCTCGCTTCTGCTTACCACTGACATGATGAAAAGGTTATTCAACAACCATAATCCGGCGCTACGCATCGCACGTAACCTTGGCCTTGCCGCCACCAACCACATTACTCCGCTCAAAAAAATGTTGGCTCGCCACGCCCTCAACTAAACCCGCACAGGATCCGCCTCGATGAAGCTATTTTTGATATTGTTAGTTTTGTTTAACTTGCCCAATGTTTACGCCGACACCACCCAAATTAAAAGCATTTTACAAACAAATTACCCGCAGCTTGGCAAGGTTGAAAAAGTTAACAAGGCCGACATTCTTGATTTGTACGAGGTGATTACACAGGACCAGTTATTTTATACGGACAAAGATGCGCGCTATCTTATCAGCGGCAACATTTATGACGCCCATGATCGTAAGGCTTTGCGAAACTTAACAGAGGAGCGCTCTAGAAAACTATTTGCCCTGGATTTCAATGGGCTGCCCTTTAATCTTGCGATCAAAAAGGTCAAGGGTGGCGGTCAAAGAAAAATGGCTTACTTTAGTGATCCAAATTGTGGCTTTTGTCAGAAACTAGAGCGTGAGCTACAAAATGTAGACAATGTCACATTGTATATATTTATGTTGTCCATATTCCCCGGCTCCGACAAGAAGGTGCAGGGCGTTTGGTGCAGCAAAGATCAGGTTAGGGCATGGGACAAACTAATGCTGAACAAAGTACAGCCCCCTGCGAGCACCTGCGTCGCTCCCACCACTAAACTAATGGAGCTTAGCCAAAAGCTAAATATAAACGGCACTCCAGTGCTGGTCTTTTCTGATGGTGTCCTGGTTCCCGGATTCAGGCCGGCCGCAGAACTAGAAAAGCTGCTCAGTAGCGCGTCCAGTCATCGATGACTGCCTATTTTCTTAGCTGGGCCTCATAACATCCACAAGACACGCCAGCCCGCCCAACTGTTTTTTAATTAACGGATGGCCACTTCGCTTGGTGGCATCAAGTTTCGCGATGATAGCCCACCACGCGTTCCACCTCATTTTTAGAGCCAAGAATCACCGGCACACGCTGATGCAAGCCAACCGGCTTTAAATCCATAATGCGCTCACGGCCGGTCGAGCTCAGGCCTCCCGCTTGTTCCACAATAAAGGACATCGGATTGGCCTCATACAGTAAGCGCAACTTACCCGCCTTGCCTGCCTCTTTGTTATCAAATGGGTACATGAAGATGCCCCCCCGAATTAATATACGGTGTACCTCTGCAACCATCGAGGCCACCCAGCGCATGTTAAAGTTTTTTTCTCGACCTCCGGGAGTTTTACCCTTAACGCATTCATCAACATAGCGCTGCACCGGGGCCTCCCAAAAACGCTGATTAGACATATTAATGGCAAACTCTTGAGTGTCAGCCGGAATGGTCATATTTGGGTGGGTCAGCATAAACTCCCCGATACTACCATCTAAGGTAAAGCCATTTACACCGTGTCCAGTGGTGAGCACCATCATTGTTGAGGGCCCATACAACGCGTAGCCAGCACAAACCTGCTTGGCACCTGGCTGCAAAAAATCTTTTGCGGTTGGATTGGTCACACCGTCGGGGCAACACAAAATCGAGAAGATGGTGCCCACAGAGATGTTTACGTCGATGTTGGACGACCCATCCAACGGATCAAACGCCAGCAGGTACTTGCCTTTCTGGTATTGGGTGGGGATGGGGCACACATCATCCATCTCTTCGGATGCCATGGCAGTGAGGTGGCCGCTCCACTCGTTTGCCCCAATAAAAATATCATTGGTAATCACATCCAGCTTTTTCTGTGTCTCACCCTGAACGTTTTCGCTGCCCGCGCTCCCCAACACACCAGCCAGGCCACCCCTGTTAATGCTGCTGGCAATTTGCTTACAGGCAACCACAATATTGTCGAGTAGCCCAACGAGGTCGCCCCCCGCACTTGGCACCCGCTTTTGTTCTTCGACAATAAACTGCGTTAGGCTTTTACTCATGTGCTCCCCTTGCTATGATTAGTAGAACTTTTCTAGTTCGGTATTTTACAGGCTTTTGCATCCAGCCTCCACGCATATAGAGTGTCCATTGATTGCTTTCAGCGGCGCCACGATCATAGAAGTACATAAATTCACGAGGCCCGCATCACAGAGCCCCTCTGAATCTGCCATATTTTTATATTTATATCTACAAAATCAATTTGTTGATTGGGTGTGTGCGTTAAGCTTAGATCCAGAGCGACGCTCGCCAACATTAGGAGAAATCCCCTCATTGCAGTATAAGTAAACCGGCTCAACAACCACCCGGGCACCCAACAGTCAAAAAAACATGGCCAGCAAACTGAAATCTACAAGAGCGTCACTTGTGTGTGTGTCAATAAGCATTGTGGCTTTATTGTTTGCCGTGCCCGCATGGGCCGTGGCCAGCCAGGACGCAGATTTTCTTGTCGCGCGTGACGCATTCAGGGCTGGTGACTTAGTGAAGCTTGATCGTGTAGCGACACGACTCAAGCAATCCCCGCTAGAGCCATACGTAGCTTACTATCAGCTGCGTCTACGCCTAGAGACGGTCGGCGAGCCGCACATTCTGGAATTTTTGGCGCGCCCCGAAGATACCCCCGTAATAAACCAGATGCGCGGGGAGTGGCTGAAGCTGCTTGGGAAAAAACAACGGTGGGATGACTTTGCGGCACAGCACCCGCATCTGGTTGGCGGAGATACCGAACTGACTTGTTACGCGCTACAGTCGCGTCAACATCTGCAAGACAAACAGGTCCCACATGAAGCACGCAACCTTTGGTTAGTCAGTGGCACGGAGTTGCCGGAAAGCTGCAACCCCCCACTCAACGCGGCAATAGCCAGCGGCGTCATTAGCGTGTCAGACATCCGCGTGCGCGTGCGCCTGGCACTAGAGGCGGGCAACCTACGGCTGGCCAGTCGGCTATCAGAAAAGCTGCCCACTCCCGACATCATCACCTCATCGGAGCTAGCCAGTGCCGCCACCAATCCGGCACACTATCTTGCCACGACCAACCTCGACAACGCCTCGGAGGCGCGACGTGCGGTGGCGCTGTTTGCCTTGCAACGATTGGCCAAAAAATCTCCGCAACTAGCGTTCGCGCACTGGATGGAGAGGTCGGCTCACTTTCCCGCAAACGAGCAGTCTTATTTTTACGGATGGCTGGGTTACGAAGCCGCACGGCAACGAGACTCTCGTGCACTAGATTGGTACAAGGCTGCGGGCGACACTCCCCTAACCGAACAACAGCTGGCCTGGCGTGCTCGAACTGCGCTACTTACTCAAAACTGGCATGAGGTTTGGGCAAGCATCAATGTCATGGCGCCGCAGCAGCAGCACGAGGGCGTCTGGCGCTACTGGAAAGCACGCGCCCTCCAGTCATGGGGTGGCACAGCAGAGGCGAATGTCCTGTTTTCTGAGCTAAGTGGGGAGCATAATTTTTATGGGCAACTGTCTGCGGAAGAGCTTGGCATACCTCTCGCCACAACCATGCCAGCCAACCTTCAGCCAGACAACGCAGCCATAGATGAAGTGCTTGCGCAACCAGTCATTCAGCGCACATTGGCCCTGTATCGCATGGGCTTACGCACAGATGCCGCCAAGGAGTGGGCGTGGACAGCACGCAAGCTTGACGACAAGCACCTGCTGGCAGCAGCCGAAATCGCCCGCCGAAACGGCATGTATGACCACGCCATCAACACCGCCGATCGCACTGTACAGCTACATAACTTCGGCCTGCGCTATCTTGCGCCCCACCGGGAGGCCCTGCATGATCACATTCGCAAAAATAACTTAGATGAGGCCTGGGTCTACGGGCTAATACGGCAAGAAAGTCGTTTCATCAGTCAGGCAAAGTCGCCCGTGGGCGCGGCTGGACTTATGCAAATCATGCCAGCCACGGCACGCTGGATAGCAAAACAATTAGACATTAAGACCTTTCGCCAGGCGCTTATGAATAAAATGGATACGCACTTTAGGTTTGGCACTTATTATATGAAAACAGTTCTCACATCATTTGATAACAATCCAGTGCTGGCCTCTGCTGCCTACAATGCCGGGCCTGGGCGCGCTCGAAAGTGGCGTGGCGAAAGCGCCCTAGAGGGGGCCATTTACGCAGAAAACATACCGTTTGATGAGACGCGCGGCTACGTCAAAAAAGTAATGAGCAACACGATGTACTACTCCCAGCTCTTTGGTCAACCACAACAATCACTAAAACAACGACTAGGCGTGATTGCAGCAAAGGACGCCGCCAACCAGCAAAGCGTCCCCGATGAAAGATAGCGATCTGGAGGTTTACAGTGTGGGTGGCGCCGTACGTGATGACCTGCTTGGTCTCCCCGTAAACGACCGTGACTGGGTGGTTGTGGGCAGCACACCCGAAGCCATGATCGCGCGCGGATACAAGCCAGTTGGCAAAGATTTCCCAGTGTTCTTGAATCCCAGCACACACGAAGAGTATGCGCTAGCGCGGACCGAACGCAAAACCAAATCCGGCTACCGGGGCTTCGCCATTAACGCCTCACCCGAGGTAACGCTAAGCCAAGATTTGTTACGCCGCGACTTTACCATCAACGCCATCGCACGCGACATGGACGGTCGGTTAATTGATCCTCATAACGGTATCACTGACTTGCGCGCTGGTATTTTACGTCACGTTAGCCCGGCATTCAGCGAAGACCCCGTACGAATTCTGCGCGCGGCACGCTTTGTGGCACGCTTTGGTTTTAGTGTGTCCCCCGAAACGTTAGCGTTAATGCGAGAAATGGTCAAGGGCGGAGAGGTCGACGCACTGGTGCCTGAGCGTACATGGCAAGAGCTGGCACGCGGCTTAATGGAAAAAAATCCATCACGTTTTTTTACCACACTGCGCAACTGCGGGGCATTGGCTAGGGCATTGCCTGAGATAGACGCCCTGTTTAATACATCCATGACGCCCGAAAAAAACAATGGGGTCAACTACGGTACGCATGCCATGCTGGCGCTAGATGACGCGGCACAACATAGGCACCCACTGGCGGTGCGATTCTCTGTGCTGGCGCATAACGTCGCCCACATAAAAGGCGACGCAGACCTGTTGCGCACCATGTGTCTGCGTCTTCGTGCAACCAATGAGTGTCGCGACCTCGGCCTGCTGATGGCGCATTACTACAGCGAGATACAACGCGTCCTCGAGCTGGGCCACGATAGCATCATAGATCTGCTGCAAAATTGCGATGCATGGCGTAGGCCGCAACGCCTCACACATCTGCTGCAGGCGTGCGCCTCAAATGCACGCACGCTGTCGGAGGTCTCACAGAAAGACTACCCACAGGCGGATCACTTGCTGCGCGTGTTGGCGGCAACCCAAACCGTGGACATAAAAACAATCGCACAGCAGTGTCCGGATAAGAGCCTTATTGCTGAAAAGATACGCAAGGCACGGGCTGCTGCTGCAGAACAAGCAATAACGAAACGCGCCTCCCACAAATGAGCGGTCGGGCTAGATTAACCAAAAACACGGGCACGCGAGCCTCCATCAAACCGGGGTGAGCTTTGCGTACTCTAGTGCCAGCCACTTCGTGCCAGCCGAACGAAAATTTACCTGTACGCGCATGTCCAGGCCGTCGCCCTCCACGTTAACTATAACCCCCTCACCAAATTTGATGTGATGCACTGCTTGGCTGACATGCCACGGGGAACCCGGTACGCCCGCACGCGCAGCAGACCCCCACTGATCTGAAGGCGTCGATCCAGTGGCGGATGGGCTAGCTGAATAGCCAGGATTCTTGTGCGCGACCACGCGTGGCGTAACCCAGTGCAGCAACTCGTCCGGGAGCTCACGCAAAAAACTGGACATCAGGCTGTAGTTTACCTGCCCATGCAACATGCGACTTTTTGCAAAAGTTAGATACAGCCTGCGCCGTGCACGCGTTACGGCGACATACATTAGGCGACGTTCCTCGTCCACCCCCGCGTCTATCGTGTGGCTGTTCTGGTGGGGAAACAGGCCCTCCTCCAGTCCACTCATAAACACAGCATGAAACTCCAGGCCCTTGGATGCGTGTGCCGTCATCAGGTGGAGCGCGTCCACGTTGGCCTCTGCCTGGTTTTCGCCTGACTCAAGCACCGCATGGGTCAGGAAAGCAGTAAGACTATCGTCCTCATTCTCATGCACAAACAAGGTTGCAGCGTTGATCAATTCATTGAGATTTTCTAGGCGTTCTTGGGCTTCGCGCTGTTTGGCTCCCACCTCATTCTGATAATGTGCAAGCAGGCCGCTATGCAGCAGCACCTGATCGATCGCCTCCGGCAGGGGCAGCTCAGATGCATCGGCGGCCATGGTCTCAATCAATGTCACGAATGCCGCGGGCTTCCCACCAACATCTTTGGACGCCTGCCACAGGCTGACATTTTTTGTGCGCGCCCACTCCTGCAGCTGCTCAATGGTGCGCATGCCAATGCCTCGCGTTGGAAAGTTAATGACGCGCAAGAACGCACTGTCGTCGCTAGGGTTTTGTATTAGCCGCAGGTAGGCTAGCGCGTGCTTTATCTCCTGCCTGTCGAAAAACCTAAGCCCGCCATACACTCGGTAAGGCACTCCCGCTGAAACCAGTGCGTGCTCAATGATGCGCGACTGGGTATTAGAACGATACAGCACCGCCATCTCGGAAAGGCGCACGCCCTCAGTGTTGAGGCGGCGCACCTCGTCAACAATAAACCTAGACTCCTCCGCATCGGTTGACGCCTCGTACACGTGCAATAACTCGCCCTTGCTTTCCGATGTCCACAGATTCTTCCCGAGGCGACTACGATTATTTTTAATAAGCGCATTGGCAGCATCCAAGATATTGCCATGTGAGCGGTAGTTCTGCTCCAGCTTAAGCACGCTCTGCACATTGAAGTCGCGCGTCAACTCCTGCATGTTCCCAACATTAGCGCCACGAAACGCATAGATAGACTGGTCGTCATCGCCCACCGCAAACAGAGCATTGCGCTGCCCGGCCAGCAACTTAAGCCACTGATACTGCAGTCGGTTTGTGTCCTGAAACTCGTCTACCAGGATATGACAAAAGCGGGCCTGATAGTGATCTCGCAGCTGGTGATTGCGCAACAGTAGCTCATAACAGCGCAGCAGCAGCTCGGAGAAGTCCACCACACCCTCGCGCTGACACTGCTCATCGTAGGCCGCGAAAATTTCAACCTTTCGTCGCGTATACGGATCGGCGGCCTCCACCTCGTGTGCGCGCTGCCCGCTCTCCTTGCTCCCGCTGATAAAATTTTGCACCTCGCGAGGTTTGAATTTCTCATCGTCCACATTCAGCGCCTTCATTAACCTCTTAATGGTAGCAAGCTGATCTGCGCTATCCAAGATCTGGAATGTTTGCGGCAATCCCGCCTCTCGATAATGGGCGCGCAACATCCTATTGCATAACCCATGAAAGGTACCCATCCACAGTCCACGCGCGTTAATCGGCAGCATCGCGGACAATCGCACGAGCATCTCCTTTGCCGCCTTGTTGGTAAAAGTAACGGCCAAAATACCATGCGGGCTAGCCTGTCCGGTACTAATCAGCCACGCGATACGCGTTGTAAGTACGCGCGTTTTGCCACTGCCGGCACCAGCTAAAATTAATGCCGATTGATTGGGCAGGGTTATCGCTGCGCGTTGCTCAGGATTGAGCCCCGAAAGAAAGTCCATGTTTAAGGGCACCAAAAAAAACAGGGGCCAGGAACTTCGCCTGGCTCCCCGCCGACATCAAATCAAATGACTACTTATTCTTGTTCTTAATCATGTCCTGCATGATTGGGGCCAAAATAACCTCCATTGCGAAGCTCATCTTGCTACCCGGTACCACAATGGTGTTTGAGCGTGACATAAAAGAACCCTCGATCATGTCAAGCAGACAAGAAAAGTCTACGCCCTTGGTATCACGAAAACCAATTACCACAAAGCTCTCGTCCGGCGTTGGAATATCGCGTGCGATGAAGGGATTTGATGTGTCCACTGTCGACACGCGCTGAAAATTAATATCGGTGCGAGAGAATTGGGGCGTGATGTAGTTAACGTAGTCCGGCATGCGCCGCAGGATGGTGTCCACGGTTGCCTCAGCAGAGTAGCCACGCTCAGCCTGGTCACGATGAATTTTCTGTATCCACTCCAGGTTAACTATTGGAACGACACCAATACTAAGGTCAACATGCTTGGCTGCATCCACGGCATCTGTCTTGACCATGCCATGCAACCCCTCATAAAACAGCAGGTCTGAGCCAGCGGCGATGTCCTCCCACGGCGTGAACTGTCCGGGGCCCAGGTTGACACCAAGGCGAGCATTCAGCTCCTTTGCCTCGGCATCGCTATGGATGTAGTAACGGCGCTTGCAGGAGCCGGTATCACCATATGACTTAAAGGTGACCTCAATCTTGTCAAAATGGTTGGCCTGTGGTCCGAAGTGGCTAAACGAATGATTTCCCGCCTCGGCCGCCTCGGCCATGGCGGCACGGAACCCTACGCGATCCAGGCTGTGAAGGCTATCACCCTCAACTACGGCGGCGTTGATATGCTCGCGGCGAAAAATGTTTTCAAAGGCACGTTTGGCGGTGGTGGTGCCGGCGCCAGAGGAGCCGGTCACGGCAATCACTGGATACTTGCGGGACATAGTAAGGTTCTCCCAATAAGGAATATAAAGTTCATTTTGACAAAATTCTAGCAGAACCGCGCATCTAACACACTCCAGCACGCCACCCGTGCCCAAACGTCGGCTCGCACTAAGCTTGCTGCAGGATTATGCCGTTATAATGTCGCCTGGACGAGTCAACGCAGAAACCAAAATGCAACAAGATTATAAACCGAAAGTCATCGAAGCTGACACACAACAATACTGGCAGCGGGAGCGGGCCTTCCACGCAAAAGATTGGTCTGACAAGCCAAAATATTACTGCCTCTCGATGTTCCCCTACCCATCCGGCAAGTTGCACATGGGGCACGTACGCAACTATACCATCGGCGATGTGCTGTCACGCCATCACCACATGAAGGGATTCAATGTTTTACAACCGATGGGCTGGGATGCCTTTGGCTTGCCCGCTGAAAATGCCGCCCTCACACACGGGGTTCCGCCCGCTGCGTGGACCTACTCCAACATTGACGCCATGCGTGCGCAACTACAGAGTCTTGGGCTTGCCGTAGATTGGTCGCGCGAGCTAACCACCTGCAAGCCGGACTACTACCGATGGGAGCAGTGGTTATTCACACGCCTATTTCAGCGCGGCCTAGTTTACAAAAAAACAGCCTCTGTGAACTGGGACCCGGTTGACCAGACGGTGCTGGCCAATGAACAGGTAATTGATGGGCGCGGCTGGCGCTCGGGTGCCTTGGTGGAGAAGCGTGACGTCCCGATGTACTTCATGCGCATCACTCAGTATGCCGAGGAGCTGCTTGCTGATCTTGATCAGCTCGATGGTTGGTCGGAGCAGGTCAAGACCATGCAACGCAATTGGATCGGCAAAAGCTTTGGTTGCGACGTGCGCTTCCCCTACGACCCAAAAAGTATCGGGGCGACGGGTATGCTGCAGGTCTATACCACGCGCCCCGATACCCTAATGGGTGCAACCTATGTCGCAATCGCAGCGGAGCATCCGTTGGCAGCACAGGCGGCAGCAAAAAGCTCGGCGCTTGCCGACTTCATTGCCGAGTGCAAAAACAGCGGGACAGCGGAAGCCGATATGGCGACGATGGAGAAGCGGGGCATGGACACCGGCCTGTTTGTTAGCCACCCGCTCACTGACGAATTGCTGCCGGTGTGGGTGGCCAACTATGTGTTAATGCATTACGGCGAGGGTGCAGTGATGGCGGTCCCCGCGCATGACAAGCGCGACTTTGAGTTTGCTCAAAAATTTAACCTGCCAATCAAGCAAGTCATTGCTGCCCACAAAGCTCAAAGTGAGGGAAGCCCAGAGTCCGCTCCCGCTAGTGGTAGCTTTACAACAAGCCTCTGGCAAAGCTGGTACGAAGAAAAGAATGGTGCCTGCATCAACTCCGGCAGGTACGACGGACTAGGCTTCCAACAGGCCTTTGATGCTATCGCGAGCGACCTAGAAGAAAAAAAACTAGGGGCCAGACGCACCCAGTTCAGGTTGCGCGACTGGGGCATATCACGCCAACGCTACTGGGGCTGCCCAATCCCCATCATCCACTGTCCAACATGTGGTAGCGTACCCGTACCCGATGAGCAGCTGCCCGTTGTCTTGCCAGAAGACGTGACCATCACCGGCACGGGCTCGCCCCTGGGGGACATGCCAGCGTTTTACAAAACAACCTGCCCGAAGTGCCATGGAGCGGCAAAGCGTGAAACCGACACAATGGACACCTTTGTCGAGTCTTCCTGGTACTACGCACGTTACACCAGCCCAGACTGCAACACCGGCCTAGTAGACGAACGAGCCAACTACTGGCTGCCCGTTGACCAATACATCGGCGGCATCGAGCACGCCATCTTGCATTTGCTGTATGCGCGATTCTTTAACAAATTAATGCGCGATGCGGGGCTGTTTGACAGCGCGCTTCCTGTCGCAACAACGCCAGCATCCCACAGCGAGCCATTCACCAACCTGCTCACTCAGGGCATGGTAATAGCACCAACATTTTTTCGCGAAGATCGAGCGGGCAAGAAACTATGGATCAGCCCCGCCGAGGTGAACATAGAGACGGACTCCCGTGGGCGTCCGTTTGGTGCCAAGCTTCGCTCTGATGGCCTGCCAGTGATTATTGGCAACACAGAAAAAATGTCCAAGTCTAAAAATAATGGCGTGGATCCACAGATCATTATCGATCAGTATGGCGCCGACACCGCGCGCTTTTTTATAATATTTGCAGCACCCCCAGAGCAAACGCTGGAGTGGTCTGACGCTGGTGTTGAGGGCGCGTTTCGATTCATGAAGCGCATGTGGAGCTTTGCCCACTCAAACCAAGGTCTAATTAGGGCGAATCACAACAAGGGCCACAATGCGCCAAAAGAGTGTTGTCCAAAAATCATGACGAGCGAACAAAGAGGGGCGCACCGAGAGATGCACGTCGCTCTAAAAAAAGCGAACTTTGACCTGCAGCGTCTGCAATTTAACACCATGGCATCGGCCTGCATGAAAATACTGAACGCGCTAGAACAACAAATGATTGCGACGTCGCCCGACGCAAGCACAAAAGAGGCCATCATCGCAAATGGATTTAGCATCCTGCTGCGCCTGCTTTCCCCCATCACGCCACACATCACACAGGCGCTCTGGCAGGAGCTGGGTTACGGCGAGAACATCTTGTCTGCCGCCTGGCCAGAGGCGGACACGAACGCACTGGAGCAAGACGAGGTAGAGCTAATCATTCAGGTGAACGGGAAGCTACGTGGCAGACTGCATGCGGCAAAGGATGCCGATCCTACCACGCTTGAAGGGCTCGCTTTGGCGCACCCGTCCGTTGAAAAATTATTAGCCGGCCAACCCGCCAAGAAAATTATAATCGTGCCTGGACGCCTGATTAACATAGTAACCTGACTCAAGGAAAGCCCCGATGCGTACAAAATTACTAGTCACCTCGATGCTCGCGCTCATCACATTAATCAGTGCGTGCGGCTTCCATATGCGCGGGAAAGAGAACATGCAGTTTCCATTTAAAACACTGTTCATACAGGCGCCGGGCAAAAACACGCCCCTCCTAATCGACCTAAAGCAGGGTGTGAGCATGTACGCCATCAGCCTCTCAGACTCGTCCGAAAATGCACAGCTGACCCTGTTGATTGTCTCTGAGACGCCCAGCAAACAGATTCTCTCGCTGAGTGAGGCCGGTCGTGTGAGCGAATATCAGCTAAATTACCGCGTCTCGTTTCGAGCTTACGACAGCAGGCAACAGGACTGGGTTGCCGCGGACGAGATCATCTTGCAGCGATATATGTCCTTTAACAACGCACTAATCCTCGCCAAGGGGGCGGAAGAGGAGATCCTTTATAAGGACCTGCGCACTGACGCGGTGACACAAATATTGCGCCGCCTGAGTCGCGCCAAGCCACCACAATAGATCGGTCTGCTTACGATGAAAATTTCTGGGGATGACTTGCTGCACCACCTCGCCAAGGGGCTTGCACCACTGTATGTCATACACGGTGGCGCACCACTTCTCGCTATCGAGGCCGCAGACTCTGTTCGCACCTTTGCCCGCAAGGCGGGCTACACGGAACGCGAGGTGATGACCGTCGAGCCAGGCTTTAGGTGGACAGAGTTGTGGGGCAATGCGCAGAGCCTGTCTCTTTTCTCTACGCAAAAGCTGGTGGACTTACGGATCCCATCTGGAAAACCGGGCACAGAGGGGGCGCAAGCCCTACAGGACTACTGCAAAGAGCTCTACACCGACACCGTTACACTCATAACGCTACCCCAGCTAGACAAGGCCGCCCTGAGCAGCAAGTGGTTCACCGCCCTATCCACACAGGGCGTAGTGATCGATGCGGGTGAGGTCTTGCTTGGCGCATTGCCGGACTGGATCGAGCGCCGACTAAAGCAGCAAAACCAGTTCGCCGACACGGACACCCTGGCGTTCCTCGCTGAGCGCGTGGAGAACAACTTGCTGGCGGCCCACCAAGAAATTCAAAAGCTGGCACTGCTATTTCCGGCCGGATCGCTATCCCTCGAGCAGGTGAAAGAGTCCGTAACGGATGTGGCACGCTACAGCGTATTTAATCTATCCGAGGCCATGCTGGCGGGTGACGAGATCCGCTACGCGCACATCCTCGGTGGCTTGCGTGCCGAGGGCACGGCCGCCGTGCTGGTACTCTGGGCTCTAGCCGAAAACATCCGCACACTAGGCAAGGTACTGCGTGCCACCAAGTCCGGGAGCAGCCTGGCCTCTGCAATGCGCGACGCCCGCGTATGGGGCGCACACCAACGGCTGACAGAGAGGGCGGTCAAGCGGTTCAGCCTAGCCATAGCCGAGCGCGCCCTACGGCAGGCATCACACGTGGACAAGATAGTGAAGGGCTTGCGACGTGGTGACGCCTGGGATGAGCTGCTGCAGCTGGGATTGCGTTGCGCTCGTGTTGGGGCGACATAAGACCGATGGACAAAATTTATCTAGTCTTAACCAGCCTGCCAGACCAGGCAGGTGCCGAGCTTGTGGCACGGGCCCTGATTGAGAGTCGTGCCGCCGCATGCGTCAATATTCTGTCTGGGTGCACATCGGTATACCCCTGGCAGGGCGAGATAAAGACGACCCACGAGGTGCCGCTGCTAATCAAGACCACGCGCGCCGCTTACGCGCGCCTTGAGTCGGTCATCCGCGCACACCAACCCTATGAGCTTCCCGAAATTATTGCCGTCCCCGTTGATGTCGGCCTACCCGGTTACCTGGAGTGGGTTACACAAACAGCGTCCCCGATAGCTGACCATTTCTGATAATGTAGTAGTGCCAAGGCCTGTGACACAAGCCACCCAAACCACAGCGAACCGCACCACACGCACAATACACCAGAATTTTATGCTATTAAAAGCAATGACTTATCAATCTTTCACTCCACCACCAGCCCGTGTCAGAGGCTCACAGGCAGTGCGCGCCCTGCTGCTGATCTTTGTGTGCGCGGCCCCACTATCTCACGCGGAGAGTCTTTTGGATCGCCTGCCGTTGTCCTGGGGCACGAACAAGGCCACCATACTTCACCCAGACAAAGCATTCCAGCTGGAGATTGTTGTGCGAGACGCGTCCACCCTGCTTGCCAATTTTAAAGTCACGCCGGGCTACTACCTGTATCGCGACAAAATCACCTTTGCCCTGCCGAGCGACTCCACAGGATCCGCAGCTACAAAAATTACAGGGGTCTCTCTGCCGCGAGGGGAGACAAAATCTGACCCGAACTTTGGCAACATGGCTGTGCTTAATCAATCATTTCAAGCAATCATTTCGCTGGAGTCCAGAAACAATGCAGCCCGGGGTATTGCCCTAGAGGCCAATTATCAAGGATGCAAGGAGAACGATCTATGTTACGCGCCTATCGAGAAGCGCTTTAGTGTCGCCCTACCAAAAATGGGCTCCACCACAGCAGCACCGCCAGGGGCACAAACAACAATGGCCGCCGTATCACAAACTGACTCAGAGGGCACAAGGCTCGCCAAGCTATTTAAGCAGGGGCACTTTTGGCTGATAGTGACATTTTTCTTTGGTGCTGGACTATTGCTTGCCTTTACCCCGTGCATACTGCCCATGATCCCCATTCTCTCTGGCATCATTGTTGGTCGAAACTCACACCCCTCCAAAATGCATGGCTTTATCCTGTCGCTTGCCTACGTGCTCGGCATGGCGTTGACCTACGCAGCGGCTGGCGTGGCGGCCGGCCTGTCTGGGACGCTGCTGTCTAACGCACTACAAACGCCCTGGGTCCTCGGCAGCTTCTCGGCCGTGTTTGTGTTGCTGTCCCTGTCCATGTTTGGACTTTACGAGCTTCGGCTGCCCACCCTCTTGCAAGACAGGCTTGCCAGCACAAACAATCGCCTGCACGGTGGCCACCTAAGCAGCGCGTTCGCAATGGGCTCCCTGTCTGCCATTATTGTTAGCCCCTGTGTGGCCGCGCCCATGGCGGCGGCCCTGCTGTACATAAGCCAGACCGGGGACGCCCTGCTAGGTGGGACCGCCCTGCTCGCGCTGGCGATGGGTATGGGCCTACCCCTACTATTAATCGGCGCATCTGCTGGGGCGCTGTTGCCCAAGGCGGGGCCTTGGATGGAGGCAATCAAGCGTTTTTTTGGTGTGCTGATGCTGGCGGTCTCGATCTGGTTAATCTCAACGCTAATCTCACCAAGCATACAAATGCTGCTCTGGTCGGCCCTGCTGGTGCTTTCCGCCATTTATATGCACGCGCTCGATGCGTTACCCAGCAACGCCTCTGGTTGGCGAAAGCTGTGGAAGGGTCTCGGCGTAATGACCTTGCTGTTGGGCGGGGCCTACCTATTTGGTGCACTCTCTGACGCACGCGACATCATGCGCCCACTGGCGGCACTTGGGGGCGAGCGGGCAGACCGCACCGCACCCCTGCGATTTGTACGCATAAAGAGTCTAGCGGAGCTGGACGCCCGCCTTGCAAAGACGGGTGGCGGGGCTGTGATGCTGGACTTCTATGCCGACTGGTGCGTCACGTGCAAGGAGATGGAGCGCTACACCTTCACCGACGCTGCTGTGCAGACAAAACTAAGGGGTGTCGTATTGCTGCAGGCCGATGTCACCGCCAACAGCGACGAGGACCGGGCCCTGCTAAAGCGGTTCGGGTTGTTCGGCCCGCCCGCCATCTTATTTTTTGATGCGCACGGGCGCGAGCAGAGCGGCCGCTCGGTAGTGGGGTACCAAAATGCGGAGGAATTTCTTCAGGCCCTGAAGCGGGCGGGATTATAGCCCGCTATCATTAGGCGCTCCGGCCACACCCCCGTCTTGGCACCCGCTCTAACATGGGCCCGCCCAGTCTTCTAGTCCTTCAGCAACAGCAAGCTCGACCCTTATCTACGTCACCCGATCGCACTGAGCAGCCCCCGAGGAGCCATAACGGTGCACGCCCCCTTTGGCGCGCACGGCAATTACAGCAGGGACCCCCCATGTGTTAACCATAGGTGATTCGCAATAGTTTGTTACTAAATATATAAATAATATTGGCACGGAAAATGCTTACTATTTAGCTGAGCACCACTCAACCTTAATTTTCTCTTAGAAGGAGACACCATGATCAACCAATCACCCACCACTCAGCATAAAAATATGAAGAATATCGAGACCCCCCTGCGGTACAGGATCGGCATCGCCCTTTGCCTTCTGTTGTCCGCAACGCAGGCGCAGGCCTCCCTACAGAGCGGTATGTTAGATGACATTGCCAATGCAAGCCAGCAAAGCCGCAGACAGGCTCTCGACACCGCAAACCATGCGGCACAAAACAAGGGGTTGACCCTTGAGGCGCTCGGGGAAGCTTGCAATTTGTTGCCAATCCGCATCGGGGCAATCCTGAGCGGCCAAGCCCAACTAGAGCACGCCACACAGGCATGTCTGGAAAAGCAGCTGGATTTGAAAATAGGCACACTGGATACACTTGGCGCCCCACCTGTCCGTTCGAATTCTGGGGGGATATATCGCCTTCATGAGGCTATGGATGTCTACGCGCCCGCCATTCAACGCTGGATGAACGAGCGATTCGGGGATGCCATTTTGTCAGCGATAGACTTTACGATCACTGCCGAAGAGTCCAAGGGGAGCCATGGCGAGCGGCGTATACGTATCGTTTTTGACGGTAAGGCGCTACCTTATTCCACGGATGAAAGTTGGCGTCCGGCAAGTGTCCAGCATACGGAAAGGCCTCACTGAAGTAGGCATAAGAAAAACAAGAGGGGCCGCCCATTGGTCGATCTGTATCGCACGCAATCAGCAGGTGGCTGTGGACACCAGCGCAGGCCCCGCACACTTAGTGCCGCTAGCAGCCTGGTCGGCACAACTTAGGAGCAACAATTATGAAGATGGTTACAGCGATCATTAAACCGTTCAAGCTTGACGAAGTGCGCGATGCCCTGACCGCGATTGGCGTGCTCGGCATCACCGTCACCGAGGTCAAGGGCTTCGGCCGACAAAAGGGCCACACAGAGCTGTACCGTGGCGCGGAATACGTGGTGGACTTCTTGCCTAAAATAAAATTGGAGGTGGCCGTCCCCAAGGAGATGCTGGAGCTGGTAATCGAGGCCATCGAAAAGTCTGCACACACCGGAAACATAGGGGACGGCAAGATCTTCGTTCAGAGCATCGAGCAGGTTGTCCGTGTTCGCACCAGAGAAACTGGCCCAGACGCACTCTAGGGTGCTGCGTGACTCGGGGTTGAGGCGCTAGTGGCTGACAATTTTTACTTTAGCCTGAATCAGCTCACCACAGCGGTTGTGATACTGGACCAGCGGTTAAATGTTGTCCACATCAACGCAGCCGCGGAGGAGCTGTTCTTTGTGAGCAACAAAAATTCGATATCGCATTCGCTGCAGAGCACCTTTATGCAAGCCGAACAGCTTGCCGATGCAGTAGGTCGTGCAAAAAGGGATGGCACCAGTCACCTGCTCCAGGAGCTTAGTTTTTGTAAGTTGCTTTTGCGCTGTTCCATCACCCCGTTAAAGTTTAGTGAAAAAGTGCCGTCAGCAAGGGGCGCCTCTTTAGCTGTATTGAGCGGGGGTGTGCTCATCGAATTTCAGCCCATCGACCACTCCCTGAGGCTGATGCGCGAAGCGCAAATGCTAGAGCAGACCGAGGCCAACCGCATGCTGTTGCGCAACCTGGCGCATGAGGTCAAGAACCCATTGGGAGGAATACGTGGTGCGGCGCAACTGCTCGAGCACGAGCTGGACAAGCCCTTCCTCCGCGAATACACGCAGGTCGTCATCCAGGAAGCCGACCGGCTGGTCTCACTAATGGACCAGCTGCTCGAACCAGAGCGTAAGCTAAGTCTAGACCAGCTTAATATTCACGAAGTGCTCGAGCGCGTGCGCAGCATTGTTCTTGCGGAGTTCCCAGGCGACCTGCGTATCCAGCGTGATTACGACATCAGCCTGCCGCTGTTAGTTGGTGACAAGGAGCAGCTGATGCAGGCAGTGCTTAACCTCGCACGTAACGCCGCGCAGGCCATGAGTGGACGGGGCGAGATCTCTTTCAAGACACGCTTCTCGCGCCAAGTCACAATCATGAAAAAGCGCTATCGCCTAGCGCTCACGATCCAGGTCATCGACACCGGGCCGGGCATCCCACCCGAACTGCACGACAAGATTTTTTATCCGCTGGTCACAGGCCGTGATAATGGGCACGGCCTGGGGCTAACCATAACGCAAAAGCTTATCAATCAGCATGACGGTATCGTTGAGTTTGATAGCGAACCGGGGCGCACCTGCTTCACCATAATACTGCCACTAAAATAAAAGATAAGGAGCGCGGACATGAAACCCGTTTGGATTGTTGACGATGATAGTTCCATACGCTGGGTTCTGGAAAAAGCCCTCGAGCGTGCAGGCATTGACTGCGTGAGCTTCGTCTCAGCGGATGAGGCCCTGATCGCGTTACAACACAAGAAGCCCCAGGTGGTCATTAGCGATATTCGTATGCCAGGGAGCGACGGACTCGACTTCTTGAAAAAATTGCAAGAAACAAACCCTGGCGTGCCGGTCATTATCATGACCGCGCACTCTGACCTTGAGAATGCGGTATCCGCATTCCAGGGCGGGGCATTCGACTACCTGCCCAAGCCATTCGATGTCCATCAGGCCGTCGCGTTGGTGCGTCGCGCGCTAGAGCAAAGCCTGCGCACTAACTTGCCCGTGGCGGATAGCGTGGTCGTCTCGGATATCCTGGGCCAGGCACCTACGATGCAGGAGGTGTTTCGTACCATCGGGCGGCTGGTCCACTCCCACGCAACCGTTATGATTAATGGCGAATCTGGTACCGGCAAAGAATTGGTAGCGCATGCGTTGCATCGCCACGGTCCGCGCTCAAAGAAGCCGTTCGTTGCCATCAACACCGCAGCCATTCCGAGGGACCTGCTTGAATCGGAACTATTCGGTCATGAGCGTGGCGCATTTACCGGTGCGGCCAGCAGTCAACGCGGTCGCTTTGAGCAGGCAGAGGGCGGCACGCTGTTCTTGGACGAAATAGGGGATATGCCAGCGGATCTACAGACACGCTTGTTGCGTGTGCTATCCGACGGAAGCTACTACCGCGTCGGCGGACAGCTACCGATCAAGACCAACGTGCGCATCATAACCGCCACACATCAAAATCTTGAAGAGAGGGTGAAGGAGGGTCTGTTCCGCGATGACTTGTTCCACCGCCTGAATGTTATCCGCCTGCTCTTGCCACCACTGCGTGAACGACGTGACGATATTCCGCTACTGTCCAGGCACTTCTTGGAAAAAAAGGCACGCGAACTCTCCGTTCGGCCAAAGGAGTTTAGTAAGGACGCCATGCATTATCTTGAGGCACAGAATTTTCCCGGTAACGTACGGCAGCTAGAAAATCTGTGCCACTGGCTGACCGTGATGACGCCGTCGCAGAGGATAGAGATCTCTGATCTGCCGCTTGATTGGCGCGAAAGGTCCGCCCCAACTCAGTCAGCTAACGACTGGCTGTCCCTGTTGGGCTCAGAGGTGGATACGGCATTGGAGCGTGGTGACAAGGACTTACTAGGCACACTCGGCAAGCAGTTTGAGCGTGTACTCATCGAGCGGGCACTGCGGCACACTGGCGACAGGCGAATTGAGGCCGCCAACCTCTTGGGGATGGGGAGGAACACGATCACACGCAAGA
>Ga0209553_1000210_pt1 | contig 30403 bp, 19 predicted proteins | sample LauGreFBDMM110DN_2_FD_188217 | JGI IMG/M metagenome (GOLD analysis project Ga0209553, IMG submission 188217) | Freshwater lake microbial communities from Lake Michigan, USA - Fa13.BD.MM110.DN (SPAdes) (version 2) | ecosystem: Environmental > Aquatic > Freshwater > Lake | place: Lake Michigan...
TACTGCGGGCAGCGGGACACGACTGATCTGCACGCGAGTGTTGGAGGCGTCTATTCAGGTCCGCCGCGCCGTAAGATCGCGTTTGACGTTCAGCCACGAGAGAATACAACACAGATCTGTTTCACCCAGCTCGGTAAACTTCCCGAGCCGAAATCTACGCACAGATGCTGCTAAAGCGACATTTTTTTGTGCTTATCTTCCGTGCGAGTTTGCTCGAGATGTTTTGTTGTCGCCTGATTTGTCAGACTTCGGCTATGAATCAAGCACACCTCCGAATTCTTGCGAGTCCGGCGACACGCCACATCTGCCCGCGCGGGGGATAGAAAACTTCAGGAGTCATTTTCTCATGGGCACCGTCTGGCAGTTTCACACATCAGGGCAATTAGTTTTTGGCTGGGGAGCCGTGCGGCAACTGCCGGCGTTGATGTTGCGACGGAAGTTTCAACGCGTGTTTCTGGTGACAGATCGAGTGCTTGCGGGAAACGGGATTCTCGCACAGGTCAGGGCGCCGCTCGTCGAGGCGGGACTGGATGTTGATGTGTTTGACGGCGGCGAACCTGAGCCGTCGGTGGAGTCCGCGTTGCGGACTCTCGCGCGGGCGCGACAGTATCAGCCGGATGTGATCGTCGGATTGGGTGGTGGCAGTAATATGGATCTGGCCAAGGTCACAGCTGCGGCGTTCACGCATGGCGGGTTGCCGAGCGATTACTTTGGTTGGGATCGCATTCCCGGTCCCGTCGTGCCTTTAGTTTGTGTTCCGACGACATCCGGAACAGGCAGCGAAGTGTCGCACGCGGCCGTACTTACGGATACGGCGAATGCGATGAAGGTCAGCACGCTGAGTAATTATCTGCGACCGGGAATCGCCGTGGTGGATCCCGAGTTGACACTAACCTGCCCGGCAAAGGTCACGGCCGACAGTGGGATTGATGCGTTGACGCATGCGATCGAGGCCTGTACTGCTGTGGATTTTCGTGCGTTGGAACTGGCGGAGAATGAGACGGCGGCCTACGAAGGCCGCACTCCCCTCGGAGAATGTCTGGCAGAGAAAGCCATTGAACTGATCGGCAGGCATCTGGTCACGGCCGTGCGCGAACCGCGCAATCGTGAGGCTCGTGAAGGTATGAGTCTAGCGGCCACATTAGCAGGCATGGCGTTTTCCAATTGTGCCGTGGCGGTGGTACATGCTTTGGAATATCCGATGGGTGGCGAATTGCATGTGTCTCACGGTGCGGGGAATGGATTGCTCCTGCCGTTTGTGATGCGGTTCAATCTGCCCGAGCGGCGTGCGACGTTCGCTCGGATTGCGACGCTGCTGGGTGAACACACGTCGGGCTTGGATGAAGCAGCAGCGGCGGAGCTTGCGATATCAGCCGTCGAAAAACTCAAACGAGAAATCGGCATCCCTGAATGTATTCGCGACATTGGCGGGCGCGAGGATCAATTACCGCGGTTTGCCGCGAAAGCTTTTGCCATTAAACGCTTGATGCTAGTGAATCCTCGCCAGCCGACCGAGGCCGATCTGCTGGGAATTCTGCGTGAGGCGTTTTAATGGGACAGACGCGCAGGACGAATCGCATTCGTACCGGCAAGCTGACACATGCCGCCCGCCGGCCTTCTCGCTCATCGCATGGCGGCGATCTTGGCTGTGATGAACGTCACATGATGTGGGATATGGCGGGTGATGCGTTCCAGCAGGGTTTCGAGCGTGAGGGGACCGGCTTCGGAATGCACACCCGTTCGCTGGAAGTCCTCAACGTCCGTATTTCTCAAGATGACTGCCATCTGACGCCGCACGACCGAGATCAATTCCAGTTCGTCTTGGACATGGCGTTTCTCATAGTGTAGTCCAGCGGCAAAAACATCTGGGTCGCCGCCAAACATCGTGGGATTATCTTCCACGAGCACACGTTTCATCCGATCCGTGTAGACGGGTTCAAAATCGGCGATGTGACACACGACTTGCCGAATCGACCATTTGCCTAGGACGGGGATTAAATCCAACTGATCGTTTCGCACGGTCGCGATGGCCGTTTTGAGCAGTTCAGGGCCATTTTCGTATTGTTTTAGCAGTTCGTCCAGAGTCATGTTTTTTTTTCGTTAAGGCAGTTTGGTGTGACACGGTGAGGCTCATCGGCCTCGTCTGTGACCACGCGCTGAACGTGCAATGAATGCAAACGTGCAATGAATGCAAACGTGCAATGAATGCAAACGTGCAATGAATGCAAACGTGCAATGAATGCAAACGTGCAATGAATGCATCGGAGGTTGCTGCAACATTGTTCAGCAATTGACGCCCTGATGCCATCATAGTTCATAGATTCCCGAGACTTCAACGATCAGCTACAATCGCCGTTTATAAGGAGAAAAAGGGAGCGCATGGAAGGTCTGATCAAATTCAGAAATTTGTTGCTGCTGGCTGCCGTCGGCACGGTGATCGTGTGCATCCCAATCGCCAAACGACTGACTTTTGATCAGACGATCGAGTCGTTTTTTCCTCCGGACAATCCGGATATCCAGTTGCTGCTCCAGGCACGCCAAGATTTTGGGGGTGACGAATTTGTCATCGTCGCTTGGGAGGAACCGGGACTCATCCGGACCAATCCGGAAAACGAAATTCCTGAGCTAAGTGAGGCAGCTGCTAGGCGGATTTCTGGACTGTCTCAGAAACTTAGCGAACTCCCCGGCGTCGATAAAGATCGTACGCGGGATCTAGAGCGGTTTCTCAGGAAGTCACCGTACAACAAGAACACGCGTCAGAAAATGCTAAAACTTTTTGACGGAGTGTTGATTGGTCCCGATGGGCAATCAACCGCGATCGTGCTCCAACTGCTGTCGGTCGGAAGTTCTCCGGTGTCGCGCGCCGAAACGGTCGCGGTGATTCGTGACACGACTGCAGCCACAATTCCCGGTGCGGCCGTGGCTGGCGAAGCCGTGCAGATCCAAGACATGTTTAACCTTGTCGAACGCGACGGTAATATTTTATACATCGCGTCGCTGGGCGTATTGTCCATCATGCTGCTGGTGATCTTCAAAAATCTGCGTTGGGTGCTGGCGTCGGTGGGGATTGTGATCGCTTCGGTCACCTGCACAAGAGCGGTGCTGGTGATTGCCGGCGTTCAGTTGAGCATGGTCAGTTCCATGCTCAATTCACTGGTGACCGTCATTTCGATCAGCACCACCACGCATATCATTCTCTATTATCGTGAACTCCGATCTGAACTGGATCAGCACGCGGCAACGCTCCGCACGCTGCAAGAGTTGTGGCATCCCGTGATGTGGACAGTAATCGCGATTTCCGTCGGTTTTGCGGCTCTGCTTGTATCGGACATCGTGCCAGTGCGGAGCTTCGCTATCATGATGACGCTGGGCACACTGATCGTGCTGCTGGTTACGCTGACAGTGCTGCCAGCGACGTTTGCTTCCGGTTCGCATGTGCCGATTCCTGGCAAGATCCGCATGGAAGATGCTCTCGACCGCCTGCTTGAGAAGATGGCGCATGTGATTGATCGGCATCCGATCGGAACCACGATCTGGTGTCTGGTGCTAGTGGCCGTAACGGCGCCGGGGTTGTTCATCATGCAGATCGAAACTGACTTCAGCAGGAATTTTCGCGAATCATCGCCCATCGTACAGTCACTGAAGTTCATCGAAACGCATTTGGGGCCAGCGGGTTCTTGGAACGTGTCGTTTGATGTGCCGGACCCGATCACAACCGAGTTTCTGGACAGCACCCGCGAGCTGACTGATCGACTGCACGAACTTTCCGCTGCAGGAATCGAACTGGACGTGTTGTCGCTCAACGACGGCATCGACATTCCGCCAAGGCTAGGTAACGCGGCGAAACGCTTGAACACGTTTATGAACAAGCAGCCCGAAATGGTAGAAGAATTTTACAATCCCGATCGGCAGCGGATGCGGATCGTGCTGCGTTCGGCCGAACAGCAGCCGACAGATGTCAAGCTGGCTCAGATTCAGCAGGTCCGCGAGATCGTAGCCGGTCATTTTGACAAGCAGCATGCGCTTGATGTTGCACGTGTTGCTGCAGCAGTGGCGGGTGGCGCAGGAGGCACTGTCAATACCCCAATGCCGCCACCACAATCTGCAACTGCGTCTGGATTGTTTGTGTTGATGGCGCACATTATCGACAGTCTGCTGGCGGATCAAATCCGCAGCTTCATCGGAGCATCCGTGGGAACGGTCGTGTGCATGTGGATTGCGTTTCACAGCCTACGAATCGGGCTCATTGCTTTAGTGCCCAATGTATTCCCGATCGCCCTTGTGACAGGATCGCTGGGACTCCTCAATGTGCCCGTGAATATCGGGACGGCGATGATTGCCAGCGTCGCGATGGGATTTACGTGTTCCGTCCACTACATCGCCGTGTTCCAGAAATCGCTCCCCGAAGTCGGTTTGACGCGGGCGTTGCAGATCGCGCAGTCCGGCGTGGGCAAAGCGGTGGTGCTTGCGCATATCGCCCTCGTCGCCGGTTTTATGGTCCTCACCGTGTCGGAATTTATCCCTCTGGTCTACTTCGGTGCGTTGCTGAGCCTATCCATGATCGGCGGCCTCATCAGCGACCTTGTGCTGCTCCCGTTACTCCTGCGGTGGACCACTAAGGACCCCACACGGCCTTGAAAAATTGGTCGCAATGGCACAAGTTCTAAACCTGAAATTTTGACCGAGTGCTACCGCACTCATAAAACTCCGAGGATGGCCCCAAGACACGAAAAGCATACGGTTTGCCCACATGATCCTGCAAATGCACGACTGACGATCCACGTGGTGGCTGACATGCATGGTGCTATTTGCAGTGATGCAACGCGATTAGGCAATAGGCGGTTACCAGATTCGGATCGCCTTCGTACCAGCGGTCGGCGGGATTGGTCCAGCTTCCGTTGGGTTGCTGAAGTGATGCCAGCTTCTCGGTCAGTTCTTGCTTCCAGTTGTGTTTGATTCCCGTCGCGTCGTCAAATTCATCGCCACCGATGACAGACATCGTTTTTGCGAATGTGTGGAAGTAGTAGTACAGACCCTGCTGACCCATGTTCGGGTTTTCTTCAAGCGTGTAGTGTTTGCGAATCCAGGCGGTGGCCGCTGTGACCCGAGGATCATCTTTGCCAACGCCCGCATAGATCATGCTCTTCAGTCCAGCATACGTAATACTGCCGTAGGATTTGTGACCACCGTTTTCCGTTTCGCCAGCTTTTGACTCTCCGCCCTTTGCCGGCGTGTAGATAAATCCTCCGTCGTTCACCTTGCCAGCAAACGGCAGTTTGTTGTGCTGTGATTCTAGGTTCTGCGCGCGAGACACGAACACCAGAGCCTTCTGGATGGCGGGATCATCCTCAGCCACACCGGCTTTCTTCAATGCTTCGACCAGAAACTGGGTATTGGACATATCGGGACGTTGCTTACTGTCATAACCACCACCTCCGTAGGCACCATCAGTCGTTTCAATGCCTTCGCCTTCATCCCACTGCAAACCACGCAGAAAGAGTTCACCTTTCTTGATCACCGAATCAAAACGACCGTCCTGATTGGCTTCTGTCAGTGCCAGAATGGAAATACATGTTTCATAATTCTGATGGCGACTGGCGGCGGCGTGAATTCCACCGGTTGGCTGCTGAGTGGCCACGATGAAATCCAGCCCTTTCTTTACGAGCGGATCTTCTGTCGACTTTCCCGACATCAGCAGTGACGTCGTCACTAAGCCGGTGATCCCGACGGCATCAGGGCTGGTCCATGAACCGTCAGCCGCCTGAGTGACCTCAAGAAACTGCACAGCCTTCTGCTGCATTTCATCAACCGACTGAGCCGCGACCGGGACCGCCGCCAGAAGTATGCCAACTAGCAAGCACGCAGATCGCAGAGAATTCATGTTCATGATTTGAGTATCCGGAATGGAACGGTGTCGAGAATTTTGGATGAGATAAACTGTTAAGTCCCACGCCGCAACCGAAATGCGGATTTGACCTAGAATCAGCATCCTGCTTGTCGGCCTCCTCACGATTGATTTCCTGTTGTTCCGCGAAGATTGTCATTCCGTCGTGGGCAAGTGTGAGAGAAGCAGGAGAGTCCATCCCGGCCCGTCTGGTGTGATATTTTTTATGTTCTTTCGTCTCTTTCGGCTAACCTGCTTTCAGACGCTTCACCAATAAGACACGCGACTGCACGTCCGTGCGAGCACTCTTTGCGGCATCTACTTTCGGTTGAATTGGCTGAAAGAAAGGACAGACTTACGTGCAGATCGCAAGCTGCCAGCTTTTCGCACACTTGAATCATCAACGCATCGTCGCTCATTCTGGATGGATTATGGATTCGTGCCAGCGTTGCGTCCCTTTCTTTCCCTATTTTGTGCCAGAACCAGATCCCGACGCAGATTCTGAATTCCCCGACGATCACCCGATGATGCCCGACCTAGCCATGCATCTTTGAGGCGCATAGCAGCACCGACGCACAGCTTGTTCTTATGTTTAGGAATCCGGCTGACTGGCTGTGATCGCCGGTGCCGTGCTTTGGGAGCGTCAAAATGGGGAGAAATTTAACGTGACGGCGCATGTGAGCGATCGGCGGTTCGACATGTGCCGGGATTGTCATCGCGTTGGCGGCTGAATCGAGAAGATCGGTCGAACATCGTGAATTTCGCCCGTGCGTTGCGTAGAATACATGAAGCAATCACGCATCCGGCTTTTTCAAAGCCCATCCCACCTCATTATCCTGCCAGATTACTAGGTTTTCATGTTTCGCTATGACATCTTTTGTGTTCTGCTGCTGTTGACTCAGGTCGGCTGCAGCAAGAGTTCCGGCATCATTCAATACGAAGTGGATCGCGAGTCTGACAAAGTGGTGTCGACGGATCTGCTGCGGAATCAGTTTGATCCGATACCATTTCGCTGGAAGGTTCCTGCGGAATGGACTGAAGCCGAAAATGATCAATTCAGCGCGATGGCTTGGACAGTTGGTTCCAAATCCGATCCGGGGCGAATCACGGTGAGCGGTCTATCGGCGGCCAGCGGTCTGGAGGCTCAAATTGTCCGTTGGCGGGGGCAGTTGAAACTTCCAGAAATGGCGGCGGCAGAAATCATGAAGTCGGTCGAAGACGTCACGCTTTCGGGGGCGACTGGAAAATGGTGTGAGTTCAAAAACGAAACAGAGTCCATTCAGGGAATGATCGTGCCGCACACAGACAAGCTTTGGATGATCAAATTTCGCGGCGGCAGAGCGACGGCTGAAAAAGTTCGGGAAGCCTTTCGCGGCTTCTGCGAATCACTAAAGGTCGAATAGAAGTAAGATTCAAACCTCGCGTACAACGGATTCAGAAATCTCGGAGATCGGTGATTATGTCATCTACCACACTGCCCGGCGACTTTTCATCACGCCGCGAAGAATCAAAGTCCATGGACAGCGCGCTGCAAACGGCAGTCGTAAGTGTCCTTCAAGTCCTTGGATCGCTTAAACTAACCTGCGTGATGTTTACGCTATCGATGGTCATCGTGTTCGTCGGCAGTCTGGCTCAAAGCCGACGCGACGTGTGGCAAGTCATGGAACAGTATTTTCGCACATGGGTTGCGAAAATTGACGTTCAGGATTTATTTCCTCCCTCCATGTTCAGCGATGCCGCGCAGCATTACGGGGTTGAAGATTTTGGAGCGATGATTGCTTCGAAATTGGGCCCATTTCAAAGTCTGCCGTTTCCTGGCGGATGGACGATCGGGCTAATCATGCTGATTAACCTCACCGCTGCTCATTCACTGAAGTTCAAAGTGCGGGCCCGCGGTCGAAAACTTGCGGCAGGCATCGCGCTGACAGTGCTTGGGATGCTGTTGACATATGCCGTCGTCGTCACGGGCAATATGCAGACCGGCGTCGACTTTGGTGAAAATACGCTGCTGACTAAAGAAAGTATCTGGCTCCTCATGTTGGGTGGCCTAGGGATGGCAGGAATTGCGGCTGTCGCGTCAGCCCTGATGTCCGCGTCAATGGGGCCATTGTCCCGCTGGTTTCTGGGGAGTATCGGTGTCGTGCTGTTGACCGTCGCCCTCGCCTTTTTGATCGGTGGTGAGGACGCGCGACTGAATCTGTCCAACATGAGAATTTTGTGGCAGTTGCTGAAAGGTGGCGCATGCGCCTTGGTTCTCCTGCTGGGCTCAAATCTCCTGTTCGAAAAGCGTGGCGGGATTGCGGTGCTGCACTTTGGTGTCGCGCTCTTGATGATCAGTGAACTGCAGGTTGGAATTCAGGCCAAGGAAAACATGCTGTCGCTGATCGAAGGGGAAACGTCTGCGTTTGTACGAGATATTCGCGTGCGCGAACTGGCAATCATTTCCGAGAAGCCTGACAAGAAAGACGAGGTTGTGGCGATTGCGGAATCTCGGCTGGAAGATGCGGCATCGTATGCGGCGAGCTCAAAAAACGACGCGGAAAAGAGTGATCGCGCTGGTGGACCAATTGTGCCTCGGCAAGTGATTGAACTGCCACAGTTGCCGTTTAATATTGCGGTGCGGCGGTTTTATCGTAACAGCATCCAGCGGGCCGTGTTGCCGGATGACGAGATGCGGTTGCCATCCGGCTTAGGAAAATTTTCGATTGCGAAGCAGTTGCCTGCCGTGACGGGGATGGAGGAAAGCAGCGACACCAGCGCCGTCTATGTGGATCTGCTTGAAAAAGCGTCGGGGAAAGTTCTTCAGTCCATGCTGGTGTCGCAGAACGCGAGCGAACTTCGCGGCGTGCCCTTGGCTGAGATAGCGACGGTCGATGGCAAGGACTATCAGTTCTATCTCAGGTTTCAGCGAAGCTATCAACCGTATTCCGTCAAACTACTCGATGTGAGTCGCACCAATTATATTGGAACCTCGACTCCGCGCGACTATCGGTCCGTGATTGAAATTACAGAACCCGGCAGCCAAGATGTCGAGAAATTTTCCGTCTGGATGAATAACCCGCTGCGTTTCAAGGGGGAAACATTCTATCAGACGGGGCATCAAGATCTGGGTGCCGGCAAGGAAATGACGACCCTGTCGGTCGTCAACAATCAGGGCTGGATGCTGCCGTATATCGCCTGCATGATTGCGATGTTCGGCATGTTTGCTCAGTTTGGCCAGACCTTGTTCCGGTTTTTAGATCGAACAGTGCGCAGTCCAGAGCTAGCCACTGCAACGCCCAACCCAACAGTCTTAACCGCAGACGTGCGACCGGGCTTTGGTCCGGCAAGATCTGCAGTGAAGCCTGCGGCAATTGTGACATCCCAAGCTGGTGCGCCCTCGCTGCCATTGATCTTAAGCATGAGGATTCCGCTCCTTGTGACGCTGGTGTTTGCGATGTGGCTAGGCAGCAAGGCGATGCCCCCCAAAATAGTTCCTGATACGATGAATCTCTACGGCTTCGCGCAGTTGCCGGTTGCGTGGAGCGGACGTCCGCAACCCATCGATTCGATGGCTCGCGTGCAGCTTTTAGCCGCGTCGCACAAGTCCACATTCGAAGGCGAAATGGATGCTGCAGAGCTGACTTCCCCGAAACGTCGCGAAAAAATCCTGCAGACAATTTCGCAGGGATGGCCCACGGTCGATTTGAGCAAGCTTAAGGACTTCAATGGCAGCTATCCCGAATGGATCGCAAAAATTGGCGAACTGACAGCATCCGGCGAAGATGCAATTGAAGCACGCATGCGACCAGTCATGGTTCGCAAGATGCCCGCTGTGCAGTGGTTGCTGGACGTGATGACTCGTCCCGCTGTGGCCGCTCGACACCGGATTTATAAGATTGAAGATGACAATTTATTGTCCTTGCTGGGGCTCGAGAAACGTGGAGGGCTGACTTATTCGCTTGTGGAAATTCAGGAGAATTTTAAAGCGATGGAGCCGATTCTGCAGGCCGGTCGCAAGAAGCAGGAGAACAACCTCGAAAGTACGATGACTCCGATCGAACGCCGCGTTGGCGGGTTGTTTGAAACGATGGGGCGCGTGGATCAGTTGTCGCAGGTGTTTATCCTGCGGGATTCCGAAGGATTACTGGGGGCGTATGTGGATTCTTGGCGGGTGCTGCAGCTCTTGGGCAGCACGGCGCCGGTGAGTCCCGTGCCGACAGGCTCCACGGATGAAACACGGTCTTGGGAAACGATGATCGCAGCGAATTCAGTGCGTCAGCTGAATGAGCGGATGACGGAAAATGACATCGTCACGCTCGATGATTTCAAGAAATACGTCAACGAGAAGTTGCCAGCGGAACTGGTTACTCAATCCATTACGGGCAGTTATCGCATTCTGAGGGACCGCGATGCTCAAGTTGCAGACCCGGCAGCAACGGCCGACTTAGAGATCGGTGACGTCCAGCGTGAAGCAGCAGCAGCAGCAGCGCGGGTGGGGGATGATTTCCTACGGGAAATTCTAGAACTTATCGCCGCATCTGATCCAAAACAGACACCAGAAGAAATTGCCGCGTCATTACCTGATGAAAAAATGCGTGAGATTGGGGCGGCTCGGATTTCCGCCGAAATGTTCGCGGTCTTTTCGATGATCCAAGAACGCACACCCAACGATCCGCGACTGTTGCAAATCCGGACGCGCCTGCAAAAGCTGAACCCTGATGATCCCCAAGTCCTGTCACTCGCGATGAATGAAGAACTTGTGCAGCTTGTCTGGGCCGACTTGCAGACGCGCGTCGGACACCTCATGCCGGGCGGCGCGAACTTTGACACGTTCAACACGAATGCACTGGCGATGAAGAATATTCTCACGGCATGGGAAAAGGGGGATCTTGCCGCTTTCAATACGGGCATCCAGAATTATGGCGAAACGCTCAAGGCCAATCCCGTGCCGCACATGAGCACCAGTGTGGTAAAATTGGAGGCATGGTTCAACTTTGTCGAACCGTTCTATCTGGCGATCAGTATCTACCTGCCGATTATTGTGTTGTCGTTTGTCGGTTGGCTCTGCTTCGGCACTGTGTTGCGAAACACCTCGTTGTGCCTGCTGGTGCTGGCGTTTCTCCTGCACACGGCCGCGTTGATCCTGCGCATGTGGATTTCCGGGCGACCACCTGTCACCAATCTGTATTCGTCTGCGATCTTCATCGGCTGGGGTGTGGTTCTTGGCAGCTTCTTGATTGAACTCCTGCTGAAACGCGGGATCGGTAATCTGATTGGCGCTGCCGTCGGCGCGTCAACTTTGGTGATCGCGCATTATCTCGCGCGTGATGAAGGCGATACGCTGGGTGTCATGCAGGCCGTGCTCGATACGACGTTCTGGCTGGCGACTCACGTCGTGTGTATCACGCTGGGATATGTCGCCACGCTCGTGGGTGGCTGCATGGGCATCGCGTACTGCGTGATGGCCCTCATGAATCCCCGCGCTGCCGGAATCAATGCTAATGATAAACCGACCGATGAGTTCAAGCTGTTTGGTAAAATGGTTTACGGCGTTGTCTGCTTCGCCATCTTTTTCAGTCTGGTAGGAACGGTGCTGGGTGGCCTGTGGGCCGATGATTCTTGGGGCCGTTTTTGGGGTTGGGATCCCAAAGAAAACGGGGCGATGATGATCGTGCTGTGGAACGCCATCATTCTGCACGCGCGTTGGGGTAAGCTGGTGCGTGATTACGGAACTGCCGTGCTGGCGATTGTCGGGAATGTCGTCACTGCATGGTCGTGGTTTGGCGTGAATGAGTTGAAGGCCGGACTCCATTCGTATGGCTTTACGGAGGGGCGTTTGTTGTCAATGGTCGGATTTATGGCAGTGCAACTCGCACTGGTCGTCGCTTTTGCCGCGTTCGCGACACTGCTGAAAAAACGCTCCGCATCAACGATGCAGAGTGCCTCCTAATTTTTTAAAACTGGGATCAGGGCTGGCCCGTACGCCGCAGGAATCGCCGAGTTTAACGGTGTTGCGCATTTTCCGATGATGCCGTCGCCCGGTTTTTGAGCTGTCGCGTTTTAGATTGTGGTGACTAGGGCAACTGAATGGCAGCAACACGCGCAGCAGTCGCCGGCCGCTGCACCCATGGTTACTCACCACCGGCTCTACGCGGACGAAAATAACAGGGGAATTCACATCGGCATTTCCATTACGAGATAGCCGCTGTCCAGAAATCCTAGACGGCGATACGTTGCAATCGCCTTTTCATTTCCCTGTTCAACATAGAGTCGTACGCAAACCGCATCGCACCGTAGGCGTGCCAGTTCGACTGAGCGTTCAAATAGTAAGCGAAAGACTCCAGCGCCGCGTTTTTCTGACACCACGTAAACGCTCTGCAGCCAAATCATCCAGCCGTTTCGCCAATCGCTCCACTCCCGTGTTAGCATGATCTGGCCGATCACGCCGGCTTCGTCTTCTGCCACGAAGTACTGCACTTCGTCACCAAGTTCCAGTCCGCGCCGCACACCCGCGTTCACCGTGGCACGATCTAACGTTTTGTGCTCTGTTTCCAGTGCCAATCGGCAATTGTATTCTGTGATCACTGCGACATCGTCTGACGTTGCAGATCTAATAACAACACTCATCAGAACTACCTTTTTAAATACGTTGTAGGTTATGCTGGGTGAAGTTCGCAGCCAAATGTTGGCCGAGATTGCTCATTCGGTCAGCGCGACTTGCCGGGATCAGGCGGTGCTGGCGGGATCACACATCCAATCCGAGCATTCGCATTAAGGCAATGGCGTTGCTACGTTCGACGACGCCGTCGCGGAGGGTGTAGTCGAAAGTCATCTGACCGTCAGTGATCGTGTCTTCAAAATGTTTGTTGACGGCCTGCTCAGCCATCGAATCGGCGATCTGCGTCAAAGCCAGATCGTGTGTCGTCACAATGCCCAACGCATGCCGAGCCACAAGAGATCGGATGACGGCTTCTGCGCCGCGCCGCCGGTCGTGTGAGTTTGTTCCGTTGAGGATTTCGTCGAGCAGAAACAACACGATTCTTGGCTGTTCGGTCAGATCAACCACGGTCTTCAGACGACGCACAACAGTGAAGAACAGGGAGCGTCCTTCCTGCAACGAGTCGCTGACGCGCATCGCGGTGGCAACCTGAAATGGATATGTGCGAAAACTTTTCGCACGCACGACGGACCCGCACAATGTCAGGACAACGCTCGCGCCGAGGCTCCGCAGGAATGTGCTTTTGCCAGACATATTGGAACCGCTAATGAGCAACAATGGTTTTTCGCTAGTCAGCGAAACACTGTTCCGCACGCAGAGTGATTCTTTTAGCAGAGGATGCCCCAAATCTTCGGCGATCAGTTCTGGCTGCGTATCGGAAATCACCGGCAGACAATCGTCCGGATGATCAAACGTGTAACCCGCGACAGAGAGCGACGCTTCGAGGCAGGCGGTGGTTTCCAGCCAGTCGGCCACATCCCGGCCATGCTTCAGACGCCAGCGTTCCAGCAGAAACGTCAGCAAGACAAACAGCCCACATGCCCATGCAATGGGCGCGAAGAACTGATTGCGCGTGGCGTTGTTGAGCCATTGTGTGAGCTGCCCGAGTCGGCGAATTGCCTGCGACGCAGTTTCGGATTCTGAGTGAAATCGGTTCTGTAAATCCCGGATTGCCGGCTCTTCAACGGAATGGCGTTCAAACACACCAATGACGGCACCAAACTGTTGCAAGGCTGAATCCACATTGTCCATTCGCTGCGCGACCGCACGGATCTGTCGCCGCGTGAGGGCGATCGCCGGAGTCTGGAGCAAAATCACGAAGAGCAGCATTTTTAAAGGCAGCACGTCCGTGAGTACCAACGCAATCACGGGAATTGCAATCAGGCCAATGAGGAGCGACCAAGCCACAATCCACCATGGCATGGGTTGGGCAGATTCATGGACCCATTCGACGAGCAATCGTTCTGCGTTGGCCCACTGCGGTGAGTCTGGAATGCAGGCGAGCGATTCTCGGAGTACCAGTTCGTGCTTCAATCCCTGAGCGCGAGCCTGCCGTAAGCGGATCGTGTCGCCATCGCACACGTTCTGCAACCATTCCGCCAGTTTTCGGCGGCCGGGCTGCGTGCGGCATTCGTTGAGCAATTGAAAGAGTGAACCCGGTCCGAAGACATCGAGGTCTTGTGTCCAAGGATGCAGATCATGAGCGAAATCGGCCCCGTCGGAAACGTCGGAACCAAATTCGCGATCCAAGCGTCGCAACCGACTGGCATGAAATGCGCGCACTGCCATCGCGTGCTTCAGGCGTTTGAGGCACGCCTGATGAAATGGCAACAGCCCACAGAAGAGCCCTGCCGGAATGGTGATCCACCACCATGAAACGAATTCAGGCTCACCGAGACAAAGGATCGTCAGGCCGACAGCCAAGACAAAGATAGCGACGCGGAGGCGTACAAACCGCTGATCACGTCGGACCAGCTTTTTTTCGCGCACTGCGATGTCGTTAAGTCGCTTCTGATAGGCCGCACGGGGATCCGAAACGGGAGGGTCAGACGCAGGATTTTGCGAAGAGAGATACGGTGCCGACATAGTGTATTTTGTTTCAAGTCGGCGCTAATGCCGTTCCGCAATTTTGAAAAGATGTGCATCACTGCGAACGTACAACGCCCCGTTGGCCGCTCCAGGGCTGCACAGGATTTTCTCTGCCAAATCGAGCTCGGACACGATGATTCCTTGATCTTTTTCCGGTTTCACGACAAACGCATTTCCGTCTTCGTTAAACAGGTAAAGATAACCATTGGCTGTGATTGGCGTACTACTAAACGATCCGCGAAGCCGCAGTTGCCACAGACGTTCGCCTGTCTTGATGTCGCCTGCCGAAAGCACTCCCGCACTGTTCAACGCGAAGGCCCAGCCGTCCACCACAACGGGACTAGACGTTCCTGGACTGATACTCGATGAATTCCAGAGTTGCTCAAAGGTATTGTCTTTGCCAGGACGAATGGCTGTCAGACCATTCGACGGAATCACAATGGAACCAGAATCGACAGTGACCGAAGGAATCGTGGATGCCCCCTGATCAAAATTCCAAACGATCGACCCGGATACCGGATCGACCGCCGTCAACCCTTTGGACGACTGCAGCAGCACCAATGCAGACTGCTGATCAGTCGCAGGCAAAATTGCAGGGGAAGTCCAGTTGGCCGCGCGTGGACGATCGATCTGCCAGATTGTGACGCCGGATTCGACGTCAATGCCGCAGGCAAATGATTCCGCATCACTCTCAACCTGCACCACGACCGTATGCCCAAGCACCACAGGAGAGGATGACATCCCAAGGCTATTACTGGCGTTCGGAAACTCACTGCCGAAGCCGCGAAACCACTGCAGATTGCCTGCAAGGTCCAGACAGATCAGATCGTTGCTAGAAAAGAACGCAAAGACCCGCTCCCCATCGCTAGCCATGGTGGGCGTAGCATTGCACATCTTATCGTGTGTCAACGTCCTCCCTGTGGCGATGAACTCCCGGTCCCACTGTTGGGTGCCAGTCGCCGTGTCAATGCTGATCACATGCAGGCGATCCTGCGCGTATCCCGAACTCGCTGAGACAAAGACCTGTTCGCCGATGACGATCGGCCCTGAAAGGCCGCGTCCGGGAAGTCTGGCCTTCCATGCGATTGTATCACCGCTCAACTCCGTCGGCAGGGTTTCCCCGGTTGCGACAGAATTTGCTGCGTTACCGCGAAACTGTCTCCAGTCCGCAGCCAAAGACAGCGGGCGTGTCCCCGCAGCCACGATCAGAAAAGTGATGATCCACTTCATTGTCGAACTCCTGATCCAATTTCGCTTCGCGCGGTGCTGGACGATGGCAGCAGGGCAGAACCGGTACTGTTGCAGATGCGGATTTGATACTGATAACGCTGAGCCCAGTCTTGGGTTTGTGAATTCTGACAGATCTTGAGCAGCAGCGTGTTGCTCCCTGCTCTCAGATTCACGGGGACTCGATACTGATCCAGTTGTGAACTGCGATGGTACTCTTCACGCTCAAAAACTAGCTGACCATTGACCCACAGCTTCCATGAATTGGGCGTGCCCAGACGAATTTCAACCTGTTGCTCTTTGTTGCTTGTCCAAGTGGTGGTGGCGTACATCAGTGAACCCTTGTAGTTTTCGATCTGTTTCGCGATATCTACCACGCCGTAGTCGTCCGTTGTCGAGATGGACTGCCAGCGAACTTTGGCAGACTGTCCGTCGTATTCTGCCTGCAGATTTAAATCCAGCGAAGCATTGACTTCCAGCTCTGGTCCATAAGCCATGGCGAATCCTTTTTCTTCCTTGTTGTCAAATGGCCCCACGATCGACCATTGTGACAGAAAGCCAAAGTGCTTCTGAATATCAACTTCTTCGTTGTGCTTGCGAAGTGCTTCGGCAATAGTTTTAACCTGATCTTCATGGACCGCCCCGCTAAATGCTTTGCGATAAAGCGGGGTGGCGATGGCAGCATCTTGTAAGTGACTAGCTTCGGTCATCAGTAACGCAACGGCGTCACGCCGAAACTCCGGACTCGCATCAAGCAGCATGTCCGGAATCAAGCGATTTTCAATCCCCGGATCTGTACGCTTTAATGTTTCATAAACCAATCGTCGCGCGAACGGCGACTGACTTTGATCCGCCACAAAGGCTTCTAGTTCCGACTGCGGCAATTGACGACCTGCTTTGGTCTCTGCATCCGCCATCTGTTCAAATGCATTTCTTAGCCAATTCACACTTAGCGGCGTGGCATCGCGAAATCCATGCAGCAGCGGCAGCAATGCCTGCGAACCGCCTGTCGTCACTTCCTGAACGGCGTTACGCGCTGCAGCGGAATCCGCAGCTCCCGGCCGAACCGCGCGAAGCACGTCAATGGCCGCGGAAATATCGTCAGCGCGAACCGCGGACATCAGCGCCATTGTCAACAGGAAGGCGAAAATGCGTACGATCTGTAATTCCATCAGCAATTCCTTCAGAATAGTTCACCGCGAGACAACGGAACACACCCTACCAAATCTGAATGCGATCTGCTTTCGCCTTGAATAATTTGTCACCAGCTTTAACGCTGAAGGCTTCATAAAACGCATCCAGATTGGAAATCGGCCCGTTGGCTCGAAAGCTGGATGGCGAATGCGGATCGATCACAAGCCGCCGAATGAGTTCATCTTCCCGGTATTTGCGGCGCCAAATCTGAGCCCAACTGAGGAAGAATCGTTGAGCCGAAGTATGACCATCAAGCACGGGGCCGTCTTTTCCGCCCAATGACATGCGGTAGGCTTTGTAGGCGATTGCCATGCCACTCAGATCCGCGATGTTTTCACCCAACGTCAGCTTGCCATTGAGCTTACGACCGGGCAGTGGTTCGTATGCTTCAAATTGTGTGACCAGCTGGCCGGTAAGTTTTTCGAAGGCCTCGCGGTCTGCTTCCGTCCACCAGTTCTGGAGATTGCCATCGCCGTCGTATTTACTGCCTTCATCATCGAAGCCGTGACTAATTTCGTGACCGATCACAGCACCGATGCCGCCATAATTGGCCGCGTCGTCAGCCAGCGCATCAAAAAATGGAGGCTGCAGAATGGCCGCCGGAAAAACAATTTCATTCATGCTAGGATTGTAGTAAGCGTTGACTGTTTGAGGCGTCATGCCCCATTCCTTGCGATCGACAGGGCTGTGGAGCCGATCCAACTGACGGTGGTGTTCAAACTCGGCCGAACGCAGCATGTTCCCAACCAAATCGTCGGCCTTGATTTCCAGTTTGGAATAATCTCGCCATTCATCCGGGTATCCGATTTTCGGCGTGATTTTATGCAGTTTATCCAACGCCTTCTTCTTGGTCGCGTCAGTCATCCATGAAAGTTCATCAATACTGGTTTCGTAAGTTTTTAAAAGGTTGGCGACCAGTTCATCCATCCGACGACGTGATTCTGCAGGAAAATGTTTCTTCACATAAAGCTGCCCCAAGGATTCGCCCAGCACCCCAAAATCGCCGGCGCCCGCGCCAGATGTGGCATCGACCGCACGCTTCCAACGCGGCTGTTGTTCGGGAACACCCGTGATCGTGCGATCATGCAGTTCAAAGTGCGCATTCACAAAGTCGGGCGTCAAATAATCTGCTGCAGCGTCCAGCAATCGGAAACGACAATACTGCTTCCAAGTGTCAAGCGGTGTCTCCGCGAGAATGCTTTCTAGGGCGACGAAGAAACTCGGAGTGATGACATTGATTTCTTTAAGATCCGGTGCACCGACAGAAGCAAAGAAAGCGGTCCAAGGTAGCTTTGCAGAAATCTCATTCAGCTTTGCAACGTCATAAAGGTTGTAGCGTTTATCCGCGTCACGAAGTTCTGTCCGTGACCACTGAGCTTTTGCTAGAGCCGTTTCCAACGTCAAAATGTTTTCAGCCGCAGTCTCACCATGTGGCAGTTTGGCAAGTTCATAAAGTTTTACGATATACACTTTCAGGGCAGCGCGAGCTGCAGCGTACGTGTCGTCTTTTTCAAGGTAATAGTCCCGATCAGGCAACGTCGTTCCGCCCTGAGAAATCCCGGCGAGGTAGCGTGATGAGTTCTTATCATCCGTCCCGATCCCAAAACCGAATGGACTCCCGATTCCGACGACGTTGACACGGCCGAAATATCGCACGACATCTTCGATTGTCGACAGCGATTCAATTGCATCGAGCTGTGCCCGCAGTGGCGTCAGGCCTTTTTTCGCAATCAAATCTTCGTTCATAAAGCTGCGATAAAAGTCGCCAACCTTGTGACTGTTATCGTCGGTTGGGTTTCTGACAGACTCTTCAATGATGGCACGGATGTTTTCTTTGGCTGTATCATCCAACGCCGTGAACGATCCGTAGTTGGACTTGTCAGACGGAATTTCCGTGGACAGCAACCAGCGTCCGTTCACATGCAGAAACAAATCGTCCTGCGGCCGGACCGTTGTATCGAATCCATCCGAATCAATCCCGGAATCCAGTTTTTTGTCCTCTGCGGTTGCGAAACCAGCGACAGAAGCCAGCACCAATCCCGCCAACACCCTGCGCATCCACATCCATTGTCGTTTTGAATTTCTTGAAGTCATTGAATATCGCTTCCACAGAAAACATGGCAAATTCTGACTGTCACGCAAGGACACTCAGCCAAATCTACCCGCATTCTGTCGAACCTGCCGCGAATTTCCAGTCACGAGCGCAGATGGGGAGTTCAGCCTGTCATGCCATAGGTTGACAAAGCACCAGAGCTCTGCCACCAATGGATTGATGGCTGGCCGGGGTTGGAGGGCGCTAACCCGAAACCCCGGGGCTTCCTTCGCTCCGCTCAGTCCAGCCCCGGCCACCCGATCCATCAAAGCAACAGTGACAACGCATCAGAGCTCTCGGCGCCATCGTTCGGGGACACCTGCGAAAGCGGCTTGGTACGTTGCTTCCAGGGGAACCATGACGTGTCGCGGCGGTCGCAGGAACAGTGGCATGTCCGGCAGAGGTTTTCCCACGGCAACTGGCTCGATAAACGCCTGCCTTTCAAGTCCGCCCGTATACGCCACCATTGTGAGCGGTTCGCCGGGTGGCAGCGAAAACGGTTGATCTTCTTCGTCGATGTTATCCCAGATCGCACCGTGGATTCCCTGCGGATCGCGGCTACCTGCAGGAATCACGTCAATGATCAGTAAATGAATTCCTGCTCGAAGCAGCTCCAGTGCTTTGTCCACAAAGGAACGCAGGGCGTATCGAGTCGATTTATTCCCCGGTGAGACAATCTCAATCACCGCCACGACATCATCACCGCTCCGATGGCGGATCACAACTCGGCTTCGTTTCTCTGCATAAATCTCGACTTCGGCTTTGGCTGTGAATCGCGTCTTGGGCAGCGCAATCGCCAGACCGCCATCGCCCGGTCCTCCAAATCCTTCGCTGCCATTATCGTCATGGGCCGAAGTTGAATCTGGATTCCCCAGTGCCACGACATCCGGCCCAAGTCCACCGGTAATCTGCTCCGCCATGGCGTAGTACTCGGACGGCAGCAAGCCGGAATTCAATGTACGGCTGATGCATGAAATCCATTCGTGATGGAAATGGTGGAACGTGCCGGCAATGACACGTGTCCAATCGTGAACTGGCATTTCAGGTTCCTCGTTCGCAGAAAAGCGTGCGTTGCATCCCGGCATTCTATCGCGTCAATGCGCGATTTCACAGGTTCTGTTCTCAAGGTTCACGGCGAACAGCAGCCACCGCCGGAACAGTCTTTTACTTTCAACGATTTATTCCACGGCATTCTCGCGAGAATCAGGCCCATGCCGCAGGTATTGCTCATGCCGGCAAATGTCAGACCTGCTCCCACAAAGCCTGGGATCACAAGGAACCAGAGACTGATCGTCGCGGCTAGAATTGTACCAGCCACGATCAGTATCCCGGCGGCGATGCGCACCTGGCGCTCTAGGGAGATCATCTGCTTGGTGCCACGATTTACCGGCAGACCGGCGGCAATCCATGCGAGCGTTCCACCCTCAATATTGATCACGTTTTCAAAGCCCGCTTTGACGAAAGTGTTGCACGCCTGCGCCGAACGTCCGCCGGTGCGACAGATGACGTACAGCGGCTCCTGAGCGCGGGCTCCGCGGGACGCCATGATGAGTTCGGGATTCAGCCTGTCCAAGGAGGCGTTCAGGGAGCCGACGGCATGGACTTCGTAGAACTCCATCGGTGTCCGCACGTCGATCAAATCAAAACCACCCTTCCTGCTGAGCGGTGCAAATTCCTGACAGGAGATTGTACTGACCATGAATTCAAGTCCTTCAACGAGTCGCGATTTACCTAGACAGTATACTCCGCGCGGCGGATTGAGATGCCTGTTTGGAGCCGGATTCGCCAGAATTCGGACATGAATATTACACACCTCCGAATTCTTACGAATCCGGCTACACACCAATTGTGCCCTCAACTGTGAACTCGCGGCAGTTCGCAACCTTCGGCCATGATGGCGGCTTCGGCGATGGCGAGTTCCTGCAGGCGGGTGTTGATGTCTGCGTCGCTGGCGAAATGTCTGGCGAGACGGACGTACGTCGCATGATGCCGCGCTTCCGATTCGTAGAGACTGCCGTAAAACTCCTTCAATTGGGCATCCTGTAAGTGATCGCGCAGCAGGACGAAGCGTTCACAACTGCGGGCTTCGATGAGTGCTCCGATCAGTAATCGATCGACTGCGCGATGCGGTTCCTGTCGCCGGACGAGTTCCTTGAGTTTGCGACCGTACGTCCCTGGTTTCAGCCTGTGAAACCTCACGCCGCGTTGTTTCAAGAGATCACGCACAAGCTGGAAATGTTCTAATTCCTCTCGCACAATTTCCGACATCTCCCGGCACAGATCATCGTTCTCGACATAGTCAAACATCAGATCCATCGCCGTCGATGCGGCCTTCTGCTCGCAGTGCGCATGATCAATCAGAATGTCATTCAGATGCTGATCGACCTGACAAAGCCAGCGTGCAGATGATGTGGATTGAAGATGCAGCATGGGATGTAGACGAGGCCTTGAGCGTTGATTGCGGGAGGGGATGAGAGTTGTCGTATTTAAGCACGAGTCTGGAGACTCACCCTACAGCGACAGCACCTGCCACAGGCCTGAATAGTCGTCAGTCCAGTGCAGGATTTGGGCGTCGTCTTTCCATGGTGTCACAGATTTCTGAAACGCCGCGTCGGCACCGAGTTCTTCGTCGGCGGTCAAGAGGATCCAAGTGGAACTGAAGACACCGGTAAGACTGTTTTGTGAATTTTCGATTTGATATGCGTTCCAGCCAAGATGTTCTGCCAGACCGCGTGATACGGGATTGAGATCAAGAAACCGATTCGAGATATGGACGGCCAGAATTCCACCGGGCTTCAAGTGTTGTCGATAAATGTCACCACATTCGCTGGTCAGCAAATGCACGGGAATCGCATCACTGCTGAAGGCGTCGATCGCCAAGACGTCAAATTGCTGACTTTGTCCAGCGGCGATTTCACGTTCCATCATGATCCTTGCGTCACCGATAACGACTTCAGTTTTGGCGGGTGAATCATGCAGGTATGTGAAGAATTTTTCGGATAACTTGGCGACGTCAGGATTGATATCATAGAAACGGAAGGTATCACCTAGCTCACCGTATGCTGCGAGCGTGCCGGTTCCAAGCCCGATGACGCCGACACGCAATGGCCGTTTGCCGTTCTCCGTTTGCCGCTCACGACTCATCTGAATCGCGATGCCCACACCACTTTCACGCCCATAGTATGTCGTCGGCTGCGTTTTCCAGTATTCGTCAATGAACTGAAATCCGTGTTTGATTTGCCCGTGCGTCAAAGAATATTTTGGCGAGATAAAATCGTCGTCTTTTTCAGATGCTTCCTGCTGGACACGCAGCACACCATAGAAATTGCGAGACATATGGACCGTCTGCTTATGATCATCAACAAGGCTTTCTAATTTGACGATCACCGCCAAGCGATTCGAAAGAAACAGAATCAGAGTGATGGCAGGTAGCCAAAACCAGAACCCCAGCGACGCTTTGTCTTTTCCGCGAAAGCCGCGGGCTGACCACTCCATCAGTAAAGCGGCGCCTGTCGTTGTGGCAAACGACACGGCCTGCCAATCTTCGATTTTATCGAAGTGCAGCAGCCCGGCAAAAACGCTGGCAACAAGCGAATACAAAGTCCCGAGAAGATAATATCGAAGGCACGGAGCATGCGGCCACCGCTGGTTAATCTTCTGGCTGCACCACAAGCAGGCGCTTGCGACGAGCGGCGACACAATCGCACTGGCAATGATGACCGTGCGAATTGTGGTGCTGATCATACCGGCGAACTGCCACGTTCCATAACCGATAAACCACGCACACAGGACCGCAGAGAGGATAGACCACAGGGCGATGAGCGCCTTCCAACGTTGTTCCAGAACTCCTGTCATAATGAGGCCGACGAACTGGAGTAAACCATAGACGCCAAAGGCGATTGTTTCGTCCGTCGCATTAAGCACGTCGTCCAATGGGAGATAGACATAGTACGCAACCAAGGCCACATTTGCGGCTGTAATCAAGGCCCAGATCCAGAACCCAGGCGACGGTGTCCGGAGCCAGATGCGTTGCGCACACCAAGCAAGCAAAGTGACGACACAGCAGGCCACAAGCCCGATATGATATTCCCAATAACCATGAAACGTGTAAGGTGCAACTATCGCAACAAAGACGCCGCCTAAGGCTCCACCCGCAGAAATTAGCACGTAGAACAAGGTTAGATATCGCGCGTGTGGTTTGCAGCTGACGAGTTCTCCGTGACATGTCATACAACAGGCGAACAGGATTGTGGCGTAGATTGCCACTTGCTTTGAAATATTGACATCCGCTCCTTCGCTAATCAGCCAGCACGCCACCGGAGTGCAGGCCAGCAGCAACAATCCGTAGGCTCGACGATCGTACCACTGCGGGCTGTCGAAGCAGATGATAAACGAAATCAGATAAAGACTCAGGGGCAAAACCCACAGGAAGGGAACAGTGGCGACATCGATGCACAACTGATTCGTTGTCGCCAACAACATCGCAGAACTGCAGGCCGCCAGTCCCAACCAGAGCAGCATCGTGCCCATGCTCGGACGCATGGCTGAGGCATCTTCCAATGGCGATGCTGAGTCCAGACTTTCGGCGGGCGATAATGAATTCGTGGCAGCAATGCGTTGCTGCTGCAGATAGCGAATCCCACACCATGTCGCCAATAGGACATATGCTCCGTACACGACAGACCAAGACCAGACCTGTTGCCTGAGCGCCAGCCAAGGCTCAAACACAAACGGATAACTCAACAACGCCAGCAGCGATCCGATGTTCGAAAGGGCATACAGGCGCCAGGGCGATTGACCGGGAGATGATTGACTGAACCATTTCTGCATTAGCGGCCCGGTCGATGACAGCATGAAGTACGGACCACCGACCGTAACCAGCAGCAGGAGCAAAATCTGCAGTAACGGCGACTGATCGGCCACGGGCTTCCAAGCATCACTCGGCGCAATCGGGAGAAACACGAGCGACATCGCTAGCAGACTCAAATGCGTAAGCACTTGCGTTCGAGGCTTCAGTTTCACGCTGATCAAATGCGCGTACAGATATCCGCCAAGGAGCAGAATCTGAAAAAACAACATGCAGCTCGTCCAGATCGACGGCCCGCCGCCAAACCACGGCAGAATAAATCGACCGATCAACGGCTGCACTTGAAACAGCAGAAATGCACTGATGAAAATGGTGACGGCATAGCGAAACATATTGGTCCTTCCCAAGCAGAAGGCGGCAATGTAGCCTCGACGGGCAAGCAATGGCAGTAACTTCCGGGCGTGTAGTGCTCTGACACGAATTCATTGCTGGGTTGAGTGCCACTGGCTCTGCCAGTGCTCCCCAATTGCAGGAAACACTGGCAGAGCCAGTGGCACACATCAATACACGACTTTGCCGTGCGACGATTCTGATCTAAACGCGGATCGGACGAGTCTCCACACGCTATCCGCCATGAACTGATGGCCGGATTGTGAAAGGTGAATTGAATCCAGTGTAGAGTCGCTGCCGGCGATGACTGACAGGAAGACTCGCTTTGGAATCAGGATCACGTTGTGCTTTGGCGCGACCGTCCGTTGGGCTCGACCAAACGCATTGCAAAACGGCGGCAACGGCAGTTCGAACATGATCACCTGACGGTCTGGCGCTTCGAGATGATCCAGCAGAGCTTCGAGATCAAGTGCGAATTGCGTAGACGTGGTTGAACCAAGCACGTCATTGCCACCAATTTCAATGACCACGACGGACGACTCGATTGACTGAGACTTTGCCCGTTTGAGTGCCGACGATGCAGTCTCACCCATGTGCGAGATATCCTGCACCTGAAGCTGATGCTGACGAGCCAGCAGGTTGGGCCATGTTTCGGACGACTCATCACCACCAACGCCAGCCGTGACGGAATCGCCAATGACCGTGACAGTCCGAGTCCGCGCGGGATCAAGCGACGGAGTGATGTGGTACGGAAACTCGATCAATGCTGCGATCAGCCACATGGCGATGACGGAATACGCTGCCCTGCGTCGCCAGTCCGGCTTAAACCGCGATGAGATCCATACGAGTGTGACGGCGACCGCGATCGCGTAGCACCAATACGAAATCGCCGTTGACGAAATGACAACTGCGATGATGCCGATGAGAAACGACAGCACGGTGATCCGGCTGAAGATCGGTCGGGAACGAGTTGATGACACAGCGGCAAGAATCAGCAGGGCCACTCCCGTGAAGAATGCCTGTCCGCTGACGATGTGATAGACGATCCAGTTCATGTCGGATCCACTAGCCCCGCTTTTTGTCCGGGCCATCGGGGCTTGAACGCCCTGATATTCGGTTTCGGAGGGCTTTAAAAAAGCCCGAAAATGAGCGTCGGTTGGTGGAGCTGACGCTTTGACCGCGCGCATGTCTCAGCAGGTCTGTAAGCAAGGCACCTGCAGTGGGATACCGATCCGACGGATGCTTTTCCAGACAGTTCAGGATGATCGTCTCCAGTCCGCGGGGAATGTCGCGATTGATGTCACGCGGTCGAACTGGACGCTCTTCCATGATGATCCGTTTGAGTTCATCTCGATCCGGATGCTCAAACGCCGCTCGCTGGAGACATAATTCATAGAGCGTGGCCCCCATGGAATAGAGATCAGCATTCGCATTTTGTTGCCCCAACAGTCGCTCGGGAGCCATATAACGCAGCGTTCCGCTGATCGCGCGTTCCAGTTCTTTGGGGGGACGCTCCGCAATGGGCTGTGATAATCCAAAGTCCGTCACCCAGACGCGACCTTCTGCATCCAGCAACAGGTTTCCGGGCTTGATATCGTTGTGCAGAATGCCGGCGGCATGCGCAGCCCGCAGCGCTTGAGTTGCTTGGACTCCGATCTTGGTAAAGCTGTTCCATGAAGTGCGCGTCAGCCTGCGGCGTCGAGAATTAGCTGCATTCTGATCTGCCTGAGCTTTTGCCACGGAAATTGGCTTCATAGCTCCTGACAGGCGCTGCGATTCCTGATGCTGAATTTCTTCCGTATAGATGATGCCTTCGGTTTCGCGGAGGCGATCGATGACGTAGTCGAGTCCGACGCCGTTGACAAATTGCATCACGAAAAAACAGTACCCGTTCTCCTGATCGTAGCGAAAGACCGGCACAATGTTGCGATGCCGCAACTTTGCAGTTGTCCGTGCTTCATGCTCAAACCTTGCGACCCATTCAGGAACGATGGAAACTCGCCAGGGCAAAATCTTCACGGCCACGAGATGTCCGGATTGCAGATCCCTCGCCTGAAACACGACGCCCATGCCGCCGCGGCCAAGTTCGCTGATGAGTTCGCAATTACCGATCCGTGTGAATGGAAATCTGTCGGGCATATTGCGCCGAATCGACTGCGCCTCTTTGGCGATGCGGGTGTGTTCCAGCATCGCGAGGACCGGGAACACGTCACGAATCCGTGCGGCGTGAGGCGGGAACCTGCGTGCGTAAAGTTCCACCGACGGCTTCTTGCCGTGCCGCAGTTCATCCACAAACTGTGAGACCAGCAATTCAAAGGGTTCCCGCGAACGCAATGGATGCGAATCATCGTTGACGGGCAGGCCCAGCAACTGAAATTCTGTGTCTTCATTGTCTCCGGGTGAAGGAACATTCATGCCGTGAGCATACCAGATCGAAGCAGAGTGACTCGACGTGGAATCGTTTGCCGCGTAAAAATCCAAGGATTGCTTGATTTTTGGTAGAGGCCACACCACACGCAGCAACGTTCAGGCGTGTGTCTGGCTATTGCCGGAACTATCGACTTCAGACGCAACCTGAATAGGATCTCGACATGGCACACACGCCTGTACAAACCACAACGCCAGCACCGCGTGGTCCCGTGATGGTGTTTCTGGACTTTATTGAATGGCTCGGCAACAAATTGCCCGATCCGGCTGTCCTGTTCGTGCTGGGTATTTTTGTCATTTGGACACTGTCCGCAGTTTGTTCGTCAATTGTGTTTACGGAAACACTGCCGGGCAAGACGGAGCCCATCCAGATCGTCAACATGCTGACGCTGGACAAACTGGCAGAATTTCTGTCCACCATGACGGAAAGCTTCGTCGGTTTTCATCCGCTGGGAGTCGTGCTGGTGGCGATGCTTGGCGTCGGCGTGGCGGATCATTCCGGATTCATCAGCGCCCTGCTGAAGACGTTGCTCACATTCACGCCGAAGTTTCTGCTGACACCGATGGTGCTGCTGGTCGCCGTGTTGAGTCACACCGCAGCCGATGCGGGATACGTCGTCGTCATTCCCTTGGCGGGCATCATTTTCTATGCGGCAGGTCGCCATCCGCTGGCCGGAATTGCCGCCGGGTTTGCAGGCGTCAGCGGCGGCTTCAGCGCGAATCTTATTCCCTGCGGAATTGATCCGCTGCTGGCGGGCCTGACGACAACCTCGGCTCAACTGGTCGATCCAGAATATTTAGTCAATCCCCTTTGCAATTGGTATTTCACCGGTGCTTCGAGTTTCCTAATCGTGACCCTCGGATGGCTGATCACGGACTTTGTGATCGAACCCAAGCTGCGTTCGTCCGTAATTGATGGTAACCCGGATGACATGCCAAAGCTTCCCGAACTCACCCGCCGGGACAATCTGGGCATCGTGTGCGCGCTTGCTTCGATCGTGGTGTGCGGCGGACTTCTGGCCTGGTGGGCTCTGATGCCTGGCTCATCGCTCCAGGCCACGCCTCCGGAAGGTGAAACCTGGGAACTCTATCGACGCTTGACATCGCTCCGCCCGCCCGCAGCGAAACTGATGGGGTCGATTGTGCCACTGATTTTTATCTTCTTCCTGATTCCAGGCCTTGCCTACGGATTCATTTCCGGCACATTCAAAACGCACCGCGACGCGATTAAAGGGATGAGCAAGGCGATGGAGTCGATGGGATATTATTTGGTCCTTGTCTTTTTCGCCGCGCTTTTCATTGAATCTTTTTCGGAGTCCGGATTCGGTGCCTTGCTCGCCGTGAAAGGTGCCAACTTTCTGCAGAGCACGAATGCACCCCCGGCCGTGACGATTGCCGGAATCATTCTGCTGACAGCCACGATCAATCTGCTGATCGGATCTGCATCCGCTAAGTGGGCGATGCTGTCGCCGATTTTCGTGCCGATGCTGATGATCCTTGGGATCTCGCCCGAATTCACTCAAGCGGCGTACCGCGTCGGCGACTCAACCACCAATATCATCACACCGATGATGCCCTATTTTCCGCTCGTCGTGGTGTTCTGCCAGCGCTATGTGAAAAGCACCGGCATCGGGACTGTCACTTCGATCATGCTGCCGTATTCGATCACGTTCCTGACCCTGTGGTCAGCGTTTCTGTTCCTGTATTGGCAACTCGGCCTGCCGCTTGGAATCCAGGGCGGCTACGAATACACGGTGCCTGCGGCGGTCGCGCAGTAATGGTCTGACTGCGAATCCAAGGCCAGCCAGCCGTCTGCGGTAATATGCGAAGTGTGCAAAATATTCAAAAGACATGAATGCACGCTGCTCGGTCCAAAGCTGCGATTGCTGTAGCTTGGACATTCATGTCCGAGAGATGGACCACGCACGGTCGCATTATCGAGCGGCTGTCGATGTACAATAAGACACGCTTCGACCGTGTTTCATGGCCATGCGACGGACATGAATGTCCATCCTTTTCATTCGCTCGTTCCGCCACCGCACCCAAAAATTGACTCATCCGCAACATGTTTCGAAAATCTTTTTCCGAATCTGTCATTGACGTTATTCAAGACCGTCGCTGACACCTTTTTGCACCCCCAAAGTGCTGTGTCCCAAGCTCAGCACCCCAAGCTCAGCACCGAGTACTCTCTGCAGAATTATTTTATTCTCAGGATTCAACCATTGTGAAATCTGAACAGAACGTCAGCCTGAGGCGGGCCACCCTTGGCCCCTTGGCAAAATTCTGCGTTGTTGATGTTCGTGAACTGACATCCCCGTAGTGATTTACTAACGGAATCGTGTGGCCATGTTTCAGCAATTGCGAATCAGTCGCCTGTCCAACGTCATGCCAGTCGGCATGCGTGCAGGCTGGTTTCCGGTAACAGTTTAGTCGCTCTGGGACTGCTCTTGGCGAGAATTTTGCATCTGCGTAGAGTATCGGCATTCGGGAAGGATGCCGATGGGATTCAGTTTTTACCCCCAACATGAACACAAATGTCCGCATGTCAGCCACTGTCCGCATTTGGGCGGGGCGGCGTTGGGGACGCTGGTGTTGCTGGCGAATGGGGAGGAACAGTCTCGGCGGACGTTGCATGCCACGATTGATGCCGAACGCGCTCGCAACGAGCGACTCGTCGCCGAAAACGAGCGGCTGCAACGCGAACTGGACCAGGTGAAGCTCGAACTGAAACTGGAACGCCAGAACAAGTTCGCCACCAATCAGCAGAAGCGGGACTCCGGCGATACGACGGCTTCGGCGACAACCCCTGCCGCAGCGGACACAAAAAAGAAGCGCGGAGCCCCGGTCGGCCATCCGGGATGGTATCGAAAAACACCGACGGCATACGACTGGGCCATCGACGTCTCTGCTCCGGCCAGATGTCCGCAGTGCCAAGGTCATGTGACGACTGTGAATTCCCTTGCGCCAGCAGAGCATCTGCAGGAGGACATCCTCGACGGTCGTTATCGAGTCGTGCTGTATCGTCAACAGGCGGCCCGGTGCGACGACTGCGACAAGTTGGTGCAGAAGCCGGGCGATGGCGAGATTCTGCACAGTCGTATTGGTCCGCGTCTGCGAAGCATGGCGATTTACCTGCGAAACGTGATCGGCATCAGCTATCGCAAAATCCCGAAGGCCCTTGAGGAAATGTTCGGGATTACGTTCACGCCGGCTGCGTTGATTGGCTTCGAAACGATGCTGGGCGAGCACTTCACGGGCACGCTCGTGACTGATTGTTATGCCGGGTATGAAGCTCATATCGCCGGTGCAAAACAGAAATGTCAGTCGCATCTGGCCCGGACCGCACGTGACTGGCAGAAGCTGACGGAGGACGGCTCAGCAAGAATATTTGTACCATCCACCCTGCTGACGGAAATGCAAGCGGCCGTTAGACTTGTGCACTGGTGGGCGTAAACATTCGCCAAAGGTGTGGGCAGAACGGCGCAGCGTGAAGTTCGGCGAGAAGCAAGTTGCAATACGAAGATAGCGATGACGGCCTGGAAACTGCTGGAAGGCCGCGATGGCGGACAATCGACGTCAGGACGCAAAATGTACCATCCACCCTGTTGACGGAAATGCAAGCGGCCGTTAGACTTCTGCACTGGTGGGCGTTTGTAGATCAATAGAAAACAGGCAACATTCAGGGAAAAGGGCCGAGCGATGCCACGCGTGAATCGAACGGAGATGTGTGCGTCTGAGGAAGTGCAGGCGTTTCATTTGATCAATCGGTGCGTTCGCAGAACGTACCTCTGCGGCAAAGATCGCAGATCCGGC
>Ga0209553_1000211_pt1 | contig 30319 bp, 31 predicted proteins | sample LauGreFBDMM110DN_2_FD_188217 | JGI IMG/M metagenome (GOLD analysis project Ga0209553, IMG submission 188217) | Freshwater lake microbial communities from Lake Michigan, USA - Fa13.BD.MM110.DN (SPAdes) (version 2) | ecosystem: Environmental > Aquatic > Freshwater > Lake | place: Lake Michigan...
ATCGTGTTCCATTAGAAATAGGAGACAGCAGATTGCATGGGCGGCATGGTGAAGACCGGATTCCTCATCGACATTTTCACCGCGGGCTATAGCCCACATATGTCTCTGAGCTGCATTAAAATAGCGGCGCGGCGCATCTGGAACCAATCTCCAGTTATTGCGATGATACTTCATCGCGCCTATCGTTAGAACTTTTACAACTTCATCCAGAGCAAATGGAGGAAGAAGAGCATATTCCGGCTTTCCAGAATCATACTTCTTTCCAACGTCACCGACGGAATCGAGCTTGCACCCGATTCCGCCGGCGTTATTTCCAGTCGATAGAGATGACGGATTCTCAACACTTTTGGGTGGAAGTTGGTCTGGAAATAATACGTAGCCCATAACTAATTGTGATTATCAATTCTGATAAAAGGAACGATCGGTGCCTTGCCCAAATTTGGAGGTGCCGACGAAATTCCCGCGATAGCGCAGGCGATCGATGACCGCACTCGGATTGGCAATTCCAGCCTTTCGCATTTCAGCGCTCGTAATACTAACGCCGCTGCCCTTGAGATATTCCAGAACCGCCGTGGGCTGACTGAAACGTTTAAGCAGCTTCGCCAATTTTTGAGTGTTCTTCTGATTCACTTTGTTTGTCTTTGTCTTTGTCATGTTTTTGTTTTGTTTGTCTGTTTGTTTTGTTATCAGTTGCTGTCAACCAATGTCACTAATACTACTTCTAAACCGTTTAGAAGTAAATAACGAAATTACGATAAATCATAATTTTCAGAAAGGCGAAGGAAGAGGAGCGGGCTCTTGAGGAGCGGGAGAAACGACGGTCGTTGAAACGACGATCGTTGCGTCGATTTTTGAATAAAGGTCCATGAAGGCATTCCGCGTATCCTGATTAAATCGAGCCGTACAAAGTTTAATGGCACGCGCTCGATCGCCATAGATGGCGAAAGTGTGTGTGATGTGACAGAGTCTTCGAGTTGAAATCAAATCATCGATCGCCTCACTTGCATGTGTCTTTCGAATAACATTGGACCATGAGACCAAGTGATCGGCAAAGGCTTCATCGACTTTCCCATACAGCTCCATGTGCTTCATCACGATCTTCTTTTCGACAGAAGCGGAAGGATATTCTTGCTCGATCGTAGCAACAAATCGCTCGAGGAAAGCTTCATCGATGAATGCGGCCGCCGAGAAACGACCATCGTCGGAACCGCGCCCTTTCGTATTCGCCGTCGCAATAATCGTGAATCCGGGAGCGGGAACGATTATCTGACCTGTCTTCTTGATGAGCACCGGCTCGCCTTCTAGAATTCCCTGCAGACACATAATTTTGTTCGAACCGCGGTCAATTTCATCGATGAGCAGGACACATCCACGTTCCATCGCTTTAATGACCGGGCCTTTGCAAAATACCGTCTCGCCTCCCAGAAGTCGAAATCCGCCAATCAAATCATCTTCGTCAGTTTCCGGAGAGATTTGAACTCGGCAATATTCGCGCTTGAGTTTAGCACATACTTGCTTCACCATGATAGTCTTCCCATTTCCAGAAAGTCCGGAGATGTAAATCGGGAAGAACGTTCTGGATTCGATTGCTTTGAGGATGGTGTCATATTCGCCCCACCGAACAAAGGTCGAATCGATTTCTGGAATGTGAATGTCGTCATTGACAATCGATTGAACAGTTCGTGAAGCGAGCTTGAAAACTTCGGGCGCCGCCGGTGATGTAGGCGACGGATTGCTTTCGCCCTCAGCAGTCGGCATCTGAGGAGACTTGACTGGACCGGTGATATCCGTGTCGCTGCGGTAGATTGAAATGTCATAGCATCCGCGCGCTCGGCGCAAATTTGCATTGAGGAGATGCGCATTGATGTCAGTCCACGAAAGTCCAACAGAACGCGCGACATCACTAATCGCATCTCGGTGCCAGACATTTTGCCCCGGACTCCGTTCATAGAGTTTTTCGACTGTCAGTTTAATCAAGTGATTCATAATATATTTTCCGTCGTTTTGTTTTCTTACCGTTATGAGATAATTCTACACCGTTTTGTTTAAATGTACAGCAAATAGTGAAAGTTTACGCAATTGAATATCAGCCACTTGCACATCTTTAAGCAATAATCTCTGAGAATTTCTTCAAAATCACTCGAGATTCGCTCTTCTTCTTGTTGAAACTTGTAAATGCTCGAGCCAATTTAGACGTCGTGAGCTTAGAATTCGCCTCGACCGCGTCAGCGAAATCTCCATCTTCTTGGAGCTCGAGCTCTCCAGATGGAGGGAGAACGAAATAGGAAGTGAAATTGTGTGCTCCGTTGACGACGCAGATATGTTCTTTTCTATATTGTTCTTTGGCTTTGTCAAGCACGTTTTGCTCACTTACCTGAAGCTTTCTATCGAAATGGAACATGCAATCGATAGCCGTGATTCCGCGACCATTATTCATTGGAATGAAGAAGCCAATCACATTTGAATTTGTCGTGATTCGAAGATTCTCGACGAGCTTTTCATATATGTTCGCAACATCTAGGGCGCTGGCACTATATGAATGCGTCTGATACTCGACCAGCCGCTTATTGATTACGACTGACACTTTCGTCTTCATGCGATATCCGAGCTTAGAGCATTCATATTCGAGAGGTGAACCTGCGCCGTCTGTCAGAAAAACGATATTCATTTTCTGAACAACATTTCTTTTCCTGAAATCTCTGACTAGAGTGTGAGCGACAATCACCGTTTCGTTGAGAGGAGTTCCATGGAGCTCATCATATTGGCATATTACGGGACTGACATTTTTATACTTCGCAATGCTCGCGGCTGACCAACGAATCAATTTGAAATGTCTATTGGCCAAAACTTGGTCGATAGCCAATTCCAGCTCTTTGGAATTCATTCGCGACGAGAAAAGTTCAACGGTGTTTAACGTCTGGATGTTGATTTCCCACTGTGCTGCAGGGATGCTGCGTAAGCGGCTTATGTTTGGAGTTGTAAAGCCGTAGACTTCAAACGGAATATTCAACCTCTGGCAGAAAATGACTAAATTGATTGTGTGCTCAAAGACGTCATCGATGCAAGCTTGCATCGATGAAGACATATCGACAAACATCATCATGCCGTGATTCTTAGCATTGGGCGTGATAGTATTAGACTTGAAGATGTCTTCGGCATATCGGTATGCATGAAGCTTCGACATGTTTAAAGTGCCGGAATTCGATTGCCGTGCACGGGAATATTGAAAAGCCGCCTTGCGCATTTCAAATTCTCGAGTCAGCGCGGAGACGAATTTGTTGGCAGACTTTCTCCTTTCGGCGATGAACGTTTTAGTCTCCGGCGCGTTCATAAACGAATTATATTGAAGCTTCGCTTGACGAAGGTTTAAAACGGTCTTGAAGGGAATGATCGAGGCGCGGATCGCCTGCTCCGAAGGTTCAATCGCGTGCGACGTGCCCGAGGTGTCTTGAAGACATCTTGCTAAGGAGTCTTGCAAATTGTCGGCCGTGTTCGAAGTGAGCTCCTCTTCTACGGAACTATACGAACGCTTTGAAGAGGGAATCGATTCTCCACACGCATTTGAGCCTTCAGTGGAATTCGAGCCAACATCTTCAGAATATGTAGAAGCGGCGCTTTCGCCTGCAGGAGAATTCGAATCTTCATTCAACGAGATTTCCTCATTCTCCGATTCTTCAGCTTTATCGTCTTCGCCTTCGCCGGCCGATTCACCACTCTCGGATTCTGTTCCGTCATCATCCTCGCCCTTGGCATCCTCGCCCTTGGCATCCTCGCCCTTGGCATCCTCGCCCTTGGCATCCTCGCCCTTGGCATCCTCGCCCTTGGCATCCTCGCCCTTGGCATCCTCGCCCTTGGCATCCTCGCCCTTGGCATCCTCGCCCTTGGCATCCTCGCCCTTGTTAGTCCGCTCGTCGTTTTTTGATTTCTCAATCATGTGGGCAATGTCTTTGCAGATTTGAATGCAATCTTCGATTGTCTGGGCTGCCAAACATTTATCATAGATCGCTTTCTCTTCGACAGAGAGATTAACATTCACGACCGTTCCAGCTTTTGCATGGAGATTGAGACGGTCGAGGAAGCCTAGTGTCGCGATATCTTTTCCCTTAGTTCCAAAGAAGTTCCGTTCAACCATCGCGACGTAAGCCTTTTGAAATGCGCTCTTTAGACCCGGATACATGTCCTGCACCATTCGTTCAATGCGAATATCTTCGACGACATTGAGAGCATCGAAAGGGATGTTGGGGCATTGCTTCCTAAAGTCTTGAATGGCACTGGCTGGCGTGTATAGAGCATGGCCAACCTCATGTCCGACAAGAAGATCATACACGTCTTTTGAGACATTCCAGATTGGAAGTCCAAGAACGCGGGCCGCCGGGTCGAAGAATGCCGTCGTATAGTTGCCATGATGAATCCTCAGATTCTCCTTGGCGAGAAGTTTGGCCAGCATTCCTTGCTGAACCATATTCACTTTATTGTCTTGCTCGATCATGAGACTAGTATACCAAGAATTTTGAGGATGTAAATAAAATAGTGAGAAAAGATGAAACTATTTCGCCGTTGGCGGCCAACGACTTGCACCTAAAGCCTTGCGGTTCCTATGTTTTGAGCATGGAAAAGTTGCCATTTTTGACGAATTCGAGCTTAAATTGCATCTTGTCGGCCATCATCTCAGCTTTGTGAGTGATGACGAAGACGTTGGTCGCCGTCATCGTATTTAAGATTCGCAGAAGATTTTCCACTCCATCACCATCCAGAGACGAGTCGAACGTTTCATCGAGAATTAAAAGATTGGTCGCGCAATGATTTTTAAGCTTGGCGATCTGGCGCCACGTAAAAAGAATTGCCAAATTGATTCTCATCTTCTCTCCTTCGGAGAAAGAAGCATATGAAAAATCATCGCGATGTCTCGATCGGATCAATTCGTTAAATGAATCGTCGAGCGTGAATGAAACGAAAAAATCGAGGACCGAGAGATATTGATTGATGAATTTATTCATCAGTGGAACGTATTGCTTGATCACTTTAGCTTTAATGCCGGTATCGCGAAGCATTTCCTGAATGACGTCTATATATGCGCGGTCATCGATCTGACTCAGGCGTGTTTCCGTGAGAGCGAGATAATCGCGTTCGGATGTGGATAGTGCATCTTCAGTTTGTTTGATGTCCACTTTGTCCGATGATTCGGAAATTTTTCTATGCAATGCTCCAATCTGAGATTGAAGAGATGTGATAGTTCCATTCACGGCCGCCAGAGATGTTTGATTTCTAGCCAGATCATTCATTTGAACGATGGCTTTTTTGAATTTCAAATCAGCATCATCGATGGATTTATTCAATTTCACCAGTCCATCATTAAACTCGGCCGATTTAAGCGAACATGCATGTGCTCGACGCTCTTTAATTGGAGCTTCGATTTGTTGCCGACATGTTGGACACTCATCATTCTTTTCATAGAATTCAAGTTCCGCTCCAATTTTCAAAAGATTCGATTGAATTTGCTTTCGATATCCCACCATGGTCTGATGCGTATTCTGTAATTTCGCATGTGCATCGATGAGAATATTCGAATTATCATCTAGGAAATTACGATGACCTTGAGCTATTTTTGCAGCTCCAGAGATTTCATTTTCCAGAGATGTAATTTCATCGCGCGCTCGTTGAATATAATCGGCATCGATTTGCCGAAGCTCGGAAAGATGTTTTGATTGCAGTGTCACCTTTTCTTTGAAAATGGCCAGCTGATTTTCGCTCTTCTCAATTGATTCGCGCGAGTTGGCGAGTTTATCCTTAATCAGATGATTCATCTCAGAGAATACGGATATGTCGAGAAGATCTTCGATGACGCCGCGGCGATCCCAAATCGGCATCGCCATAAATGGTACAAAATTTCCAGCTCCCAAGACAACAATCTGATTGAAAGATTTTTTGTTCATCTTCAGGATATTCGTCTCGAGGAATCCTTGATAGTCGCGCGAATGGGATTCCTGATTCAGGAGTGTTCCATTTTTCCAGATTTCAAATATTGAAGGCTTATATCCACGAATGACTTCAAATTTATCTAGCCCAATGGAAAACTTAATGTGAACTTCGCAGTTTTTGCCATTGATCGAATTGATGAGCTGTGGATTTTTGATGTCGCGATGAGGTTTGCCAAAGAGTGCAAAACAAATCGCATCTAGAATTGTGGATTTTCCAGAGCCGTTTGTGCCAACGACCAGGGTTGTTATATTCTGATCGAGGTTAATCATGATAGGCACATCACCTGCCGATAGAAAATTCTTATACGAGATAGAGCGAAATGTTAACATTGTTCAGGAAGATTTTGTCTGGTGTGCTTCGACGAAAAGTTCATTCATCATTTTCTTTAAACGTTCTTTATTCAGGGATGTTTCTATTCCATCGATGTAAGAATAGAGAAGACGGCCCGTGTCCTCTAAATCGATCTGATGATCTTCAACCCGATCGGAAGCAAATTCTTCAAACGATTCGATAATCCTCGGCTGTTCAATTGGACCGGCATCTTGAATCGATTGGAGGAATCTGTCAAATTTAGCAGAATCGGATTTCTTTGTGACGACAATCTTGACATACTTGTTTTTATATTTCTCCGGATTATGCGCAAAGGTAGATGGATCGGTCTCATCATATACCACACGCTCAAACAAAGTAAAGGGGTTTTTTATTTGTACGAGCTCACGCGTCACCGTGTCGAGAACGTGAAAATACTTTGGATCATCGCAGTCGGCCCAGCTCTGTTGAAATTGAGTTCCAAGATAATGAATATTGCCACGTGTTGATTTGGTATGATAATGACCGGACAATACCATTTCAAATCTATTGAAGAGTGCGGCATCCATTCCTCCCGTCGAAGTTGGCATGCCCTTTATCATTGCAAACCCAGCTAGCTCGAGATGTGATATCAGAATAGACGCAGGTGCCTTTCCAATGAATTCCATGGAATCGGCATAATTATCCGGAGCAATCCATGGAAGAAATGCAATATCCAATTCCTCAATCTGCTTGACGGCCGGCTTCATGATTATTTCAATGTCTTCGATAAAATAACCAAGGACTTCTCGAAGTCCACAGAGATCATTCGTATTCTTATAGTAGACATCATGGTTCCCGGGAATAATGATCATCTTCATCTGATTGGCGACTAGCGGTTCTAGAAACGATTTGCGAGTGCGATGAAGAGCTTTGAAATTTACGTACTTGCGATGATCGAGATAATCACCTCCATGAATGACCGTTTTAATATCTAGAGCTTTACAGGTTGGAAAGAAAACATCGCGGTAAAATTTATCCGTATAGTCGAGGAAAACATCGGATGCATTCCGCTGACCGGCATGAGTGTCATTGATAATAGCAATTTTAGCCATAACTTAAATCAATAGAGAGAGGATGTCGTTGAAGGCTTAGGCTTTCTCGAAGAAGCTATTTTTTTCGGCACGATAGCATCTGAGCTCTTACCAATCGAAACTCTATGGCGAATTCGTTCAACAATGCCTTCTCCGACGGACGGACAATCTCCATGTTCGCCTTCTCCAAAGGTGGCGAATTTATCTATTCCAGAAGATTCCATGTACGCCATTTTCGTATCTTGTATTTTCTTCTCCCTCTGAATTCGTCGAATGAATGCAAAGAAGCAGATCTGTGTGAAATATGAAAATGCATTTGGAAGTCCACTGCGAGTTCCTGCATTCACGTTGAAATTCGATATCGCACGAATACAATTTTCCAACGCATCCATCACCATGTCTTCTCGATAGCTATATCCAACGAAATTCGGTTTATGCGAAAGGCCTTGAGATATTTTCAGAAGACTTTCACCAATATATTCTGAAATTCTAGGAGGATTTCCCACGTTCTTATTTCGAGCAAAGGCTTTAACCTCTCGCACGTACTCGACAACAGCCGTCGAAAAGTCTACATTGTTTACGTAATGCGGTCGTTCAGAGGGTTTAAGTTTCTTGATTGGAAGATCTTCGATAGTGTCAGCTTTCATATTCAGCTACTATAACACGTAACCATAACATGTACAACTTTATTCTTCAATTCGTAATGTCTGGTAATTATAGCCTTTACTTCTTTTCAGCACTCATTACAATAGATCCAGCTTTCAGCCATGGCCACGGTTAGTCAAGGCAAACTGGATCGAGAGATTGAAGGAAAGGGGAAACTGAAAAGGAAAGTATGAAGGCTGCGAGAAGAACCTCCTCGAGATTTACTGCCATCGATGCGATTTGTCTTGCTTCTCAATTTCATTGAAAAGCTTCGATTTTGCAGCACCGATCTGAGCCTCAGAAGTCTTGGCATGTGCTGTACATTGTTCTGAAATAATGTTATTATACTCCTCCGCCGACAGTAATTTCTGCAAATATGTCATGAGGAAATGTCGAGAATATTTAAATTTCTGATCAAAGCTAGCCTCCGATTCGGCAATAATGTCGCTCAATCGAATTTTCAAGAGTTCATTCAATTCCGGCATCCATGGAACACAGATCAATTGCATTTGAAGTTCAGCTGTCACCACCGGATAAAGCTGTAATGGCTTCTGCAAGAGTACTTGATTATTCTTAATATTGCGCTGGCTTTCTTCGGCCAAGATTAAAGAACCATCAATCATCCGATATAAACGGACTGGAAGAGATTGAATGTAATTATGCAGATCGTCTGTCATATAATATATTTATGAGATTGGAACATCGTGAACTTCAAAGTCAAATTTTTCCATGGTGTATATTTTAGCGCGTTCGATGCCATGGCCGAGTGTGTAATTCTTATTTCCCTTGATGGAAAGATCGTCGGCGATATCATATACCGTCGTTGGCCGGTCATCCTCCGTCTTTCGAAGACCGCGTCCGATCGATTGAAGAACACGAATCTGAGATTTTGTTGGCGCGGCGAAAACGATATTATGAAGGTTTCGAATATTGACTCCAGTTGAAAATGTGCCGACGGAAGCGACGATGACGGCCCCATCTTCCTTTTCGACGAGTCCACGAATTCGTTCCCGCTCTTCCGTCTCAACTTCCCCGGAAACAAAATAAACCTTGCGCTTAGATCCGGCAAGTTTCTTCTTGATCATTTCAAATAACGGTTCGCCATGTTTCTCGACGAACTGATACAGAACCAGAGAATTCCCCTTCAAGTCCGCCGTCAGATTCAAGATGAATCGATTCCGCGGTTCATAGGCCGTCAGAAATTCCAACTCTTCTTGATAATCCGAAGCACGGTATTCTTTTCGCACGGCTTCCGGATACTTCAGAACGATCATATGAATCTTCAGATCTGCCAGAGTTCCAGAATCAATGAGTTCGGCCGTCGTCGTCACTTGAAAAACCGGACCAAAGCAACCTTCCAGCACCAGCCGATTAACCTTAGCATCTTCTCCACCCGGAAGAGTGCCAGTTGTTCCAATGCGAAACCATGCATTCTTGAGCCAGCTCATGATCTTCGTCAGAGACGCGGCTTTGAAAAGGTGGGCTTCATCGCCAAAGACGGCACCAAAGCTTTCGAACCACTTGGGGCCCATCGTAATCGCCGATTGCCAAGTAGTGATAATGACTGGTGCATCTGAATCTTTTTCTTGGCCAGAATAGATCATGTGCAAGTTTTTCTCCGCGCTAAACGTTTTATCACCGGCCGAATAATCCGTAAAGTCTTTGAACATCTGTTCGACCAACGCCGTAGTTGGAACAATGATAATGGCTTTCTTCGAAGATCCTTTGGTATTGTCTAAGTACCATCGTAAAAGTTGGTAGATGATCAACGATTTCCCAGAACCAGTCGGAGATACGAGCAGCGTCTTCTCATTTTCAATGCCATGGGCAATTGCTTCGGCTTGATAATCTCTTATCTCCAGATCTTCACCATCATTGCCGACGGCCGAATAAGCGGCCACAGACGACGCGGATTTAGCTTCTGACAGCTTTGGAAGCGTCAGCCCTGATGCCAGTGTCAGCTGATGATTCCGCGAGGAACAGAACTGAGCCAGATGGTATAACAATCCACCAGGTAAAGACTGGTTTCGAAGATTGAAAATTCGAATTTTGCCATCCCAATGTTGATTCCGAAATGCCGGAGAGAACTTGTATCCAGGCGAGAAGAACGAAAAGAAGTCGGAAAGTTCCTGTAGGACTCCAGCATCCTCACATGTTATGCGAAGATGTGCCTCGTCAATCTTTGAAACTTGAATTGTTGTGCTCATGGTTTCCGAAGTACTCTTTTAATTGACTCATCGAGAGTTAACTCGTCGCTCTCATCACCATCCGATGTGTCACCAAAGGCATAGGATAGAATTATCTTGGGTCGTGCATGGCATGCCACCAGAGCGGCGTTAATATCTTCAAGACATTCATTGGCCGCACCACCTGCCAGATCAACATCCTTTCCCGAAAAAAATTTGCACAATTTTAATAGATCGTCTTCCAGGAGAAAGTAAGGATGTACACCTGAAGTCTGAATAATCATTCTTCCATCGTCAGTATGAAAAGAATCGTCACGCCTATTTCTATATTTTTCTAATTCGGATCCTGACAAGTAATCTTCTACATTGCTATCGTCCAAATCAAATCCATATTGTTTTTCAATGGACTGTACTTGATTTGGAAATATAAAATCAGGTTTATCGGAATCGATACTATCAAATATCTGATAGACTTTTTTATATTCTCGACAAAGGGTTTTTACCTTCTGCACGAATCCAAGATTATTTTTAAGAAAATGTCGCTGTACATCGATTACGATTAGTGCATTTTTCATAGAAGTATTTATCTACGCTCCAGATGTAAATCGTCTCCAATCGATGCAATTGCGAATGTGCTGATGTCTCCAGCGAAGTGTGTCCAATATCTCCGTCAATGCATCGACCGATGTTTGAAAATATGTTTTCTTATCCGTCAAGACTCGAAGCTCCGCGTCTGAGTCTATGTATGTTTCCAGATCCGAGCGAAGAGGTTTGGCACTACCATTGAACGGATCATATGGCCACTTACGATCGTCCATCTCTTTCTTCGTCATCTTTCCAGTGAAGTACATCCACTTGGCATGTCGAATCTCAGACAGTTTCGAGTCTGCCGAGCGAAGCTTAAACTTGTAGTCCGTGATGTACGAAAGATACTTGGCATGAATCTTGGCGAATTTCAGTGTTGAATCGTCGAGAGCCAATGAATCTACTTGGCAATCCGATTCCCATTCCTTGATGATCTCTTCAATGTTGTGCATAATGTAGTATGAATTTATTTATGTTGAAAGCACTTTAAAGTAATTGAAGCGAAGAGTCATGTCACATGCAATGTAAGTTACTCCTTCGGCCTGTGCATCGAAGGACAGTTCGGAAATACCGATTGGAAATGCATCGATAAATTGAAATTGTCTATTACTTGTATTCTTTGTCGATAGAACCGAAAGAATGATGTCCATTCTCTCTGGCGGTTTTGTACTGACAGAATTTTTATTCGAAAGGGAGGCGAGCCATCGATAGGCTTCGATGTAATTATTCATGTTCTCATCGACCATGAAACGTACTTTCAAAGCTTCATAGGCCAGAGTATCTCCTGGAAAATATGCCTCTTGATTCATATAGTTTCTCTTGACTGCGCCGATCGAAACACTTGGAAGATTGACGGAGGTGCAGAAGAATTCAATGTTGGCAAAATCCAAATGCTGAATAGTCAATTTGAAATTAACCTGGGAAAGGAAATTGACGTTGGTCGTCAACGATGATAATGGTATACTCATGGTGATATTTTACTTCAGCTGACTTACTTTAGAAAATTGACGCGCATTTTATATCAGTATTTATGAACATAAAAAAGGGGCTTCCCCTTTCGAGGAAGCCCCATGAGAGGTTAGTCAGAACTTACACCGCCGGGCCAGTAGCACCTTGAGCACCGCGGAGGCTCAGATTTTTCACCGCGAACGTACGGTAGTAGAAGTTACCGCGATCGGCGCCAGACTGAGTGACGGCATTGGCTCCGTTGATCTGATTGACGAAGGGATTCGAAACCACACCATACCGAGTCTTGAAGGCAATCTTCGGCTGGAAGGTGTTCGGATCGATCGCGCGAACCATGGTCAGAGGCACGTACGGAGCGTAGAAGATACCCGCATCATACGGATTTGTTCCACGATAACCGACCGTGATGTAGTCCGTGAAGGAATACGGATCGACGTAGACTTTAATGCGGCCATTCAGAACACCAGCGAAGGTGTTGCCAGTGTCATCGACCTCGAGCTTGGTGGACAGAGCCTGAGCATAATCCAAAGAACCAGCCGCGGCCAGAGCCGAAGCGACGTTCGAGGAACAGAGAATGAAGTTACCCTTACCACGCCGTGTTTCCTTGGCGATCTGGTTGGCTTCAAGTTCGATTGCCATGTGAAGGCTCTTATACCGTTCCGCGGCCCAACGACCATCGGCATCGCGCGCCACGTCGTAGATACCAGTGTTGGTATAACCAAAGCGAGCACCAAGGACGGCTTTCGCATTGATCGTCTCAATGACTTCACGATTGATTTCAAACAGAATCTCCGAGGAGAGAATGTTCGCCAATTCACTCTCGGCATCCAGACCATGAACGGCCTTAAGATCCTGAGCAAGTTCCATCGTGTAAGAAGCTTTAAGAGCGCGGGTATTAGCCGTCACAACAGTCTTCTCGATGTCAAAGCCCATTTCACCGAAGGCATTGGCAGCAGTAGATCCCAGAGCTTCAGCAGTAGCCGTAGCAATACCGATACCAGACTGGCCGGTGCCAGCAACGCCAGTAAAGACAGAGGTAATAGGAGAGAGGTTAGCGAACAGGAGGGTTGAACCGGTGGCAACAATGACACCAGTAGCCGTATCAAAGTATACCTGTGTGCCCGACACCGAGGTAATCCGCGTACCGGCAACGAAACCCGTACCAACGATGAGATCGCCGGCCGAAAGACCAGTGACAGCCGCCGAAAGGCTCATGAGCAATGTAGTAGCAGAAACAGTAACTGTGGAGCTGATCGTGCCAGTGAAGTACGACGCCTGGGTGCTAGTAGTAGAACCTGCCACGGAAGGCTGCAGCGTAGTCACACCAACAACACCGCCATAAAGCGCATCATCGCCAGGAGTGACGATCGTCGCTCCGGAAATAGTGAGAGGAGTAGTGTACTTCGGCTTCAGAGCGAAGATCAGACCAGTAGGTCCACTCATCGGCTGAACACCAGCAACGTCGTAGGCGATCAGGTTCGGCATGGCCCGGCGGACCAGCGAGATCAGGATCGGATCGAAGTTCTGAATTGCACCGGTGCCCATATCGGCTTCGGTAATCATTCGGCGCTCTTCCTTCAGAGCCTTCTCTTGGTTTTCGAGCAACGCGGCCGTAACTTGACGGCGATAGTTGTCTTTAAAGGCTGGAGCTTCGGGGTGGTCCAGAACCGGTCCCCACTTTTTAATAGATTGTTCGGTGTTAAACATAGGATTATTTAGTTATTGAATACGGAGTTATTTATGGTTTGGGTTTTTTTCACTGTGCTTTACGATTTGGATTATGAGCTTCGGCGCGAGAGATAGCGCCCATGTATCGTTTCATATCATTCGACACGTGTGCCATACTATCTTCCTGACCTTCGACGATCACTTCGGAAGACTTGGCTCCAGACGCTCTGACTGTTTCATTCATGTTCTGCTCCAGAATAGGGGCGAACTTCTTAGACTGAGGTGTTTTTCCTGCAAAGAACGATTCCTTAATTACGGCAACTTTCTTCTTGAAGGCTTCGGCCGATTCAAAGACAGAATCCCTAGTAAGTTCATTGAGTTTGGAAGCCTGTGTAGTCGCCAATCCTTTCGCCGCTTCCGCGACAATTGATTTGCGAAGCAGAGACTCGTTCTGTTTCTTAGAGCTTACTATAGAACTCTGAGCTTCTTTCACTTGAACTTGAAGTTCGACGACGCGAGCATTCAACGATTCAACCAAGTCTTTATCAGCCTTGGGAACTTCGATGTAATTCTCGGCAAACACGTTCTTCAGAGAAGTGATGAAACTTTCAGCGATTTCGGTACGAAGAGTGGAATCAATCGCGACCTGATTATTCTTGATCCAGGATTCGACGACATATGTAAGATATGAATCGACCTGTTCTGTAACTGTATTCAAGATTTCATCAGCTCTAGTAGCCAATTTTACTTTATAGGCTTCATAGAGTTGTTTCCGACCAGCCCGGACTTTGGACTTTACGGCCGCTTCGAAGATGACCTTAGCTTTGGCTTTGAAACCTTCTGTCAGGTTATTTTCACCAGAGATCAGAGCATTCACGTCTTCTTCCATGTCAGCTTCCGGATCCTTGATGTACATCAAGGATCCCGGATCCTCCTCGGAATCAGCTTCATCTTCGTCCTCATCCTCATCGGATTCAGATTCGTCGGATTCATCCTCATCGGAAGCAGCTTCGTCGGATTCATCCTCATCGGAATCAGCTTCATCGGAATCAGCTTCGTCGGCGTCACTATGTTCATCCTCATCGGAATCGATAACTTCACCCTCACCGGCCTCAGGCCCTTCATCCCCATCGGATTCAGAAGCTTCGCCATCTTCCGGAGTAGAGTCATCATCCGACTCGGAATTCATGAATTCAATTTCCACCTTCTCATCGTTCTCATTTGGTTCCTCTTGCGCAACTGAATCAGCAACCGAAACAGATATAGGATGCGTTACCGGCTTGCGCGCAGTTGGAGCAACCGCGATGGCTTTTTCGATATCCGACATGTCCTGATCCGATTCTTGAATCACCGTTTTATTACTTTGCTTTTTAAGCATTTGTTTTATTTTGGTTTGCGAGAGGAAATCCATTGGACCTCTATCTCATTATTTTCAATCTCAATTAAACAAACAGGTTTAATTTAAGTACCCATACCGATAACTCCCCGACTTTACAATCGGGAAAAATGTTACTGAACAGAAAATGACGAACAATCTTTTAGAAATGTAGTGAGCTCTTTGGCTTGCATTTCCTCGAGATATCTCGAAGGAGTCGCACTAATTTTTTTCTTGATGTTCTCGATTTTACGAGCAACGAATTCATTTCCGTTCTTAAAAAAATCTACACCCTCCATGATGCCTTCAACGAAGGCCGAAGGAGCCGATGGATCCTGCACAATGTCAATCGTGGAAAGCGTAAAGTCAGACTTGACATATGTCTTTCCACCTCTAGACTCGACCGATCCCATACCCCTCGAGGATACTCCAAGCTTCACACCGCCATCTAGGAGCCCCTTGACAATCATGCCCATGGGAGTATTCAGAATCAAAGCCTTTCCATGGACGTTATCACCATTCCATGATAGCTGAGTAATGCGATGACTTACTTTATCCAGATTGATCTGTGGACCATCGGGATGATTAAGTTCGCCCACCGCGCGACCGGTTGAAACAGATTCAGATATAAATCTGGCCACGGCTTCTTTCAGAATTTCTCGAGGATAAATTCGATTATTTCGATTCTGCTTTTCAGCCTGCATAAATACACCTTCGAGAAAGAATTTCTTCTCTCCATTCGAAGCAGCTTCAACCAGAGCCTTAACTCCAATTTCGTTGTATTCGCAGATTAGTTTCATGTTACTTTTGAGGCGAGACTTTCTTATTGAAGACCTCATCGACCAAGACAAGCTTTCGAATTTCTAAAGCCGCCATGGTTTTTTCGGCCAATCCGCGATTTAACGCCATTTCGGCTTTATCATTGGCACCAGCAACAATGCCGTGCACTATAGTTTGGGCATGTATATTCATCGATATTTTTATTTATACTTTTTCAACGTTTCGAATTATGCTTGAACCGGTTCTTCGGCCGGCTCTGCAATAATAGTATCGTCAGGTTCAATGGCCGGCGCTTCTGCGGAATCCCCTTCCGCCTGATCCTCCGCGGATAAATCCGGAATGGAAACGTTTCCGCCGGGCATGCCACCGGGCATGCCGAGATCATTTCCACCACCCTGCGCCACATTTTCTCCGGCATCAACAGATATATCACCCTTGACCTTTTCCTGGGCAATTTCTAAATCCATCGATTCAATTTCCGAATCGGATTGACGAAGGACGTTACGACGAACCCACTTCTCCGAGAAATATCTTCCAATGAATTCACCTACCGAACTAAGCATCGCAACCCGGGCGGTCATAATTTCAAAATCTTTCAGTTCTGAGAAGTAGTTGTCCTTTTTAAAATCGATTACGATCTTCTCTTTGATGGCATGCCAATCATCTTCGACGATGATACCTTTCAGAAGGAGCTGAGTGTGAAGAAGATTGACGAAGATGTAGGAGAACTTTCGACGAAGGCGATCGATAAATTTCTGAAAGGATACTTCTTCCCGGGAAATTTCCGTAGATTTACCGGCCGTCCAGAGAGAATCTTTGGCTTCGAATCGAGAAAGAGGAACAGAGAGAGAACGATAGAGATTCCGCTTAAAGAACAGAATGTCTTCAATCTGACCGAGATTTTCTCCACCAGGAAGAGTTGTAATTTCTGTTCCTTTTCCACCCTCTCTTCGTGGAAGCCAGAAATCCTCGAGCATCGACATGTGTCGTCGATCATCTCGAACGGCGCCGGTCGATGCATCATACACCATCTTATTACGATACTTCGACATGATTTCTTGCATGTATTGCTCGGCCTTTCCCTTGGGAAGATTGCCAACGTCAATGTAGAATATGCGCCGTTCCGGTGCACGAGACATGCGATAAATTACCAGGGAATCTTCCATCATTCGAAGCTGATTCACCGGCTTAAGTGCCTTATGAATATTCGAAATTACTCTCCTATGAGTCGAATCCAGAAGGCCCGAGGGAACGTAACAGACAGCCAATGGATCAATCTTCAGACCGGTGACAGAATCGCCGGAGTTGACAGTCTGAGCGAGCTGACCGGCAATCTGATTTTCCGAGTAGACAAAATATTCGGCTTTGGTTGTAACTAACTTGACACCGGTCTCGGTATCAATCTTGGTATCTACTTCGCGAATTTTCCGCATCTTAATCGGATCAACGACTCGAAGTTCGCTAATTCCAGCCGCAGGATCTTTCGAATCTACGATGACGTGATAATACAATCGTCCATCGATGTACCATCTCCGAAAAATATCTGAGCAAGATCGCGAAAAATCCAGGAGCCGAAGGATCTCGTCGAATTCTTTCAGAATAGCTTCCTTTACGTCATCATCATAATTTAAATCGTTGAAACTCAGAGATACTGGAGCTCCAGATTCTCCAGCCGCAATTGCTTCGTCGACAATGTAATTGACGGCCATGTCGCATTCGGGCTGTTCGGCCGCATTGCGATATTTGAGAATTAGATCCTGATCAGAAGCTACAGCCGTGCCATCAATATCGACGTACTGACCAAAGTATCCGCCGGCGGTAATTACCGTTGAACCATCTTCGCTTTCCTTTGGAATAAACGATTTAGCTTCGACCGGTTCTTCTTTCTTCTCGGATGACGACACCAAAGCCAGTGGAGGAAGCGTGGCTCCAGAGTCTCTCCGATTTAAATCAGAATCGGCCTTGTCAATCTGTCGAGAAATTTCAAATCCAAATAATTTCATGCTCACTTCTATTTATCATTCAAAAAGAAGGGGGCAGCCTTAAGCTACCCCCTCCTCGAGATCTGACTGAGTATAGCGAGATTATGCAGCAACCGATGCGCCAGCTCCAAGATTAACGTTGCCAATCCTACCACTAACGTTCACGGCCAAGTCCGCGCTAAGTCCAGTGATAATACCGGGGACGCCGGCCGCTCGTTTATTACCCGTGAACCTCGAAGAATTGGATATCCAATATTGATATTCGAATGTCACTTCGAATTCTTCGACGGCATCGTTAGTATCATATGCAACCTCGATCTGCCCAATCGTTGTAGGAAAGGCGTCGACAAACAGATATCTCTTGATATCATTTCCAGCCTTATCCATCTGAATCACCTGCAATTGACACATGTAGTTATTGAAATTGACGTCACCTGTATTCGAAGGCGAAGGATTCGTGATATCAATCCAATTTTCGAAGGCATTTCGAAGATCGAATGTACTATCATTGATGACCTTAATAGTCCACGTATCAAAGGTGCGATCGCCAGGAATCTTAAATTTGCGACCTCGAAAAGGAATTTCAATCTTACCCTGCGTCGATGCAGGAAGACCCGCCGACTTAATCATGAAGGTAGCCTGTTCCTGATTTCCGCCCGTCCTACTTGGAAAGGGACATTCGACCCGAAACAAATTAGCCCGAGCGCCACCACCAACCAGCCTCGCTTTAAAATCGTTTAAGCTATGCATATTTTTTATTAGTTAAATTTAACCGCTATTAGTTATTGAATAGTATTTATTGTTAAGCTCCGGCGACCTCGGCGAAAGAAACACCGGTGCGAGTGGCAATGAAATTGAGCGAGATGAAATTGATCGAACGAGCCGGTTTGATGAAGATATCCGCGACAAACCGATTTGTATCAATTACTTCAGGTGTATTGTTAGTCGAATCACAGACGACGAGGAAATCAGTGATGCCCCTTCGTCCTGCGATCTCTCGAAGAAAAGGTTCAACCATGTTCCGGAACATCGCCTGTGTAAAACGATCATTCAATTCGAAGAGCTGATACTTGGCCGCCGTGGCAATTGCTTTCTCGAGAACAATGAAAAGCCTCCGCACGTTGATCCGATCGAATGCCGACGGTTTAGCCTGCGCAGTCTTATCACCAAAGAGAATAATACCCTGGCCAGGAAACGAAACAATCGGATTGACCGAAGCCTTATAGAGCTCATCCCGAGATGTCTGAGTCGGATTGAATGCGAGTTTAGTAATACCCCTCAGATTTCCACGATTATATCCGGCCGGAGAAAACCAAGCATCGGCGACCAGATCAGCATTGGCGCAAAGTCCGGCCATGTGTCCACAAGCTGGAATCCAAATATAGTTATCTTGGTATTTGTTGTAGACGTAAAGCGGAGACGAGTCAAAGACGGAATACGAATTGCGCGCGGCCGTTCCATCATTAAACTTAGCCAAAATCGCAGCTTGCTTAGCGGCTTCAGAAGTCTGTTGGTAAAGAAGAGGAGGAGCCGAGATGAATGCAATTGTGTCTTTGCGAGCCTCGGCAATCTGCTGAGCTTTCTGTTCGCCCGTGCTAAGCGTGGTAGCGCCGTTAAAGTCACCGGTGAATAGAAGATTGACGTCGATTGTTGCCGCATCGGCAAATACATCTAGAGCTGTTGAAATCGATCCGGCAGTGCCGATAGTAGCGCCATCAGATCCCGATGAACCTGCCGGCCCCTGAACTCCACTCAGATAATTCACTGATCCCAGAATGTGAGAAAGCGCTTCATCACGATCTGGAAGCTCAACGTATGTAGCATCGGTCGATGCAAGTTCATCGCCCGTAAGATAGGTACCTATGAAACCGGCGGAATACACGTAGCTCGAATTGCGATTTATGTAATCCTTGTAGAAGTTATTCGTACCATCTGCACGTTTGCTATCCGAAAGAAGAGAAAGATTCTGGAATTTTTCCAGAACTGTTCCAGAAGTTCCACTAATTCCGCCATCCAAATCAATGACAAGGGCGTGAATTTCATCGGCTTCGAAAAACGTAAACGGCACGCTGCTCGCAGTGCTTAATCCCTCTGAAGCCGTGATCACATAATTCGACCCAGTAGATGTAAAGCCACTGACTTTGATTGGCCCATTGGTAGGCACATTGGCAGAGGAAACCACGTACATCGATGTTGTCAAAGGCACTGTCGAAAAGGCTGATGCCGGAACAGTAATTGTACTCGTGGTCTCTCCGCTACTTGTGCCGGTCACCGTTACGAATGTAGGATTATTCGAGTTGAACGTAGGAATGTAGTCAAATTGCTTCGCATATACATCATCCGGATCGGTCCGGGCAGTTACTATGAAGACACCCAGGGAATTCCCCTTGGCACCCGGATACCGAGCGACGAATGAAATATTTGACGTCGCCGCCGACACCACGGTATTATTATTAAATTGATCAATATTACCAATTTTCTGACTCGAATATGTCGCAGTCGAGCCCGAGACATACAGCGAGGAAAGGTTAATGGTTGTAGTGCCAGTAGTATTTGTATGCGACATTGAACCTACTGTGATAGTCGCGGTGACTACATTCCCATTTTGGGAGAAATCGACACTTGAAGTAGTACCACTTGAAGTATTACGAGTGATATTGGTGATTAGCGTATACGTCGGGGTAGTAGAAGTAGCAGCGACGGTACTGGTCGTCGTAGTACTATTTGAACCTATAACAACTATAGCGGACAATGAAGTTTTTCCGAGTAAGATGGTACTGCCGCTGCTGGAAAAACTGTTTATAGAAGTGCCTGAGGCACTGCCGCTTACAGTCACGGTTAGCGTGGTTTTGGCGAGGAAGGTCGAAACCGCATTGACACAATCGTCGCCCGCGGACCTCGACACTTTCAGCGTATTTCCATACTTTAAATAGCTAGCTGCAGTTAGAAAACTACGAGCATGTACAGCATCTGGTTTACCGAAATTGAGTAGAAGATCTCCTTCCGAAGCACATGTGATGGCCGTACCGGTTGGCCCCCACTTAAATGGACCGGCAAAAGCGCCAATCGATGCCGAAACGGCCGGAACTACGTTTGTCAAGTCCTTTTCAGTAACTTGAACGCCAGGAGAAACGAGAAATGCCATAATAGTTGTCTTTCAGTTAGTATTTAATAAGTTGGTACATGATAAGACTTGATTCAATAAACTTTATTTATTCAAATTAGAAGCTTCACAGCCTTTCCCATTCTTCCATCTTATTTACCATTTCCATATAAATCTCCATAGATCGTGTCGGAATAGCAGAACCGGCGTTTCCTAAAAAGCCTGGAGGTACCAATTCATCTTCCATTCCCTTTACCTTCTCGGCAAATAGCATATCCTTCAATTCGCCGTCTTTCAATTCGGCAAATGGTGTAGTCAAAAACCATGCCAGAAGAACCAGATTCATGGCCAAATCGTCGTGAGAACCGTCGGCTCCTTCATAGGATTCTCCTCTGGCTTCGAAGGTAGAAAGTTCTACGATCGTATCGGCGTCATTGATTATGAGCTTTCGGCTTTCAATCAAGTCCTTCAGAAAAGAACAGCCGATTTTCTTGACGCGCTTAGTCATTGTCACACCGATGCCACCACGAACATTTGATTCTACAAATGTATTTTCATACTCCATGTCGTAATACACACCATTGCAAACAACCTGTCCGACGTCATTGTTTTCAATGATGACAAGTGCCGAATTAAACCTCTTGGCCAATCCAACAATCAGATCGGGAAATATGAGAGGTGACATCATGTTATCACGAAAAGTTGCCACCTGTTCAAATGGACGAGCCGTCGCATCGAAAACCGAAATGGTGGAATAATCCTGTCCTCGTCCTTTCGAAACGTCGACCAGGAGGAAATACTTATGTCCTTCAATGGGTTTCTTGTAGATCTTGATTCCGCGAATAATTTCTTCGGGGCCAATGGCTTTAAGCGCCAGGAGAAATTCAGGGGCAATCAATGTATCCGTAGATCCCAGCGCGCAGTTGCCAAATTCTTGGTCGAATTGCATCTGAGATGTATTGGCAATCGTCTGCGCTTTCCACTTCTCATCTCTTCCAGGAACATCCCACCAATCAACACGAAATGGTTTATATTCATTGATCCCTTGAACGGCGCCTTGCCATAGGCGATAATATAGATTCACTACGCCATTGAACGTCGACGTCATGATTACCTGAGACTCCTTTCCCGACGAAATGACTGGATAGGTAGATGTGTAGAATCTCTCCGCATCATTGACAAAGGCGAATTCATCAAGATATAGTAGAGAGATAGATAGACCTCGAATAGAATTGCCAGAGGTGGCTGCCGCAATGATCCTAGAATTATTTGAAAAGGATATCGAACCCTTGTTCAGAGCTTTGCAACCAGGCTGCAGAAAGAATGGAAGATTCTCCAGAGCCAGAGTTATGCGAGATAGCATTTCGCGAGCCGTCGATCCTTTGTTAGCCAGGATAGCAATTGTCTTATCGGATTGAAAGATGGCATACCAAAGAATAAATATGGATGCACTTACAGATTTCCCCGACTGCCGGCATGCCAAGACAATGTTAAAGCGATTCTCTCGAAACTGCTTGAACATCTGTTCTTGATATGGATAGAGATCGAATGGAACCAAGCCTCTATCCAGATTGATGACCTTGCAATACTTTCGAGCAAAGTATGCCGGATCATCCATGCACTTCTTGTATTCTTCAACCTGCTTCTTGGTAAAATTCTGAAGAATGCCATCGCGCTTGACGGAATTATTCCCTAGGTATGAGAGACCTAATTTGCCCTGATCGATTATTCGCTGCATGGCACATCGATTATTTCTGAGGATGTAGAGGACAGTCTCTTCTGCAGATCTGCCGTAGTTCCTATAAACACGGCAAGATTCGTTGGATTTGAAGGATGATCGCTATTATTTTTCTGAGGCGCCAGAATGTCTTTCCTCTTGCGTTGCAAATCCATCAACTTATCTGTCATGTCAGAAGTAGTCTGGAGCATTCCAGCTAGGACTTCATATGTTCGAGGATGTTCGGCCTCTTCGGCCACCATCATCAATCCTTCCAATGAGTGTTCAGCTTTGTCAATTAGGCTCTTGAGTCTTGCCCTGGAAAATTTATAGTCTTCTTCCGAATCGGATATCAGATCTTCTTTTTCAGGTTGCTTGAATAGGAGTTTCGAAGGAGGGGGTGTAGTTCGAACTGCAACCGGTAGATTTGATTCTAGGGCTTCGAGTAATTTACCAGACTTCGATTCAATCTTCTTCATAGTATAATCGCATATGCGCTAGCGTTTATGCTTATTTTTTCGCAATAGGCGATATAATGTAATGCAACCGATAATGACGCCGAGGGTCAGTGAAAACAGTTGTAGACTAGTTTCGATCTGTGGCATGAATGATACGGAAATACCGCCGACCGAAGCTCCAAAGCCGACGGCGCCGTTTATCAATGTGTTGGTGTGGTCGTTCATAGATAGTTTTGTACCGATTATTAGAATTTCGTGACCATTACTTTGAAAGTTCCACTGGCAGGATTAACTGCGGTGCTGAGGTTAAAGTTGCAGAATCGCACGGTGACCGTGTTGGCAGCCGAAACAAAGCCATAGTAGCTAGTATTCGTACTCAATGTTGCGCTTAGGGCGCCAACGCTCACAACATTCCCAGTCGCCGCGTTCGTGACGGTGATTGTCAAATCGCTACTGGTACCGGCTGCCGTGCTCGGGAAATCTAGCGTGGCCGTACCATATAGAATGTTCGTGACGAGATTGTTAATGGTGTTGGTCAGCCCGGCCAGTGCGGTCTGTTGCACGGCGTTGGTGACTTCAGCCTGAACGATGCTATTGGTGATCGTGCGAACTAGATTTGTCAGGTAATAGAAATTGGTGTTGATCTTTCCAAATGCGATTCGAAGTGTATCACCGGTCTTATCATTATTAGCCGCGCCAGTGTTGATGACACTAATATTTGTAGGCTGTGCATTGGCTATAAAATGGCCAGGCACGATCAATGCCATCCACATGCATATGAGTAACGCAAATTTTTTCATGTTTCTATTTATGTTTTAATTTGTTGAGGCATCGATATCGACAGAATCGGCTGTTACATCAGTTGAATCGGCCGATGCAAATTCAGTAGTACCTGGGAATATGAAGCCCTGATCAAATCCGAATGTGTCGGCCGTGCTTATGATGGCATAGTTGTCGGGAGTATCATCGACCGATGATACCCCAGCGTGGAGATATGTGCCAGTGATAGATGTTGGATCCATCGATGGAATCAGAGCTACCTCAACAAAGCGAATGACTCCTTGCGTCGAAGGAGGAGATGAGAATCTCACTCGCATTGTAAAATCCAGACTATAGACAATTGTCCTTCGCACATCAATAGCTCCAGAATAATCATCCTGCAGAGCTATAGAGTTAAGCGTAATCGGAACATTGACCGATAAACCAGGCGCCTCCATGTCCTTTACAACAACTGTATATTCAGGTTGAAATTCCGGAAGAATCTGCTCTATGCATTGCAGAACATCATCTTGATTTGTCGCATAGACACTGAGTTGCATTCCAATTAAGTATGGAACAGCCGCCCAAGAAGTCTTCTGATGGAGAGTGTCGCCGACAATTGGAATTCGATTTTGATTCAGACGATTGAGTTTTGCGCTTGTATCATATCGAATCGAAGTGATTTCGAATGACATGCGCGGCACTTTAATCGCCACCTTGTCGGTCGAAAGATCGGCTTGCTGAGTAATTCTGGCCAGAAATTTCTTCTTAGGACCATAGGCTATAGGCACCCTCTCGATATTCGATATCTTTCCATCTTCGGCGACGCGACCAATCGTAATATTGTTGAACAGTGTTCCAAATATGGCTACTGATTTTTTGACAACCTGATTGTAATGATATGTTCTAGTTAGCATAGCGATTACACATCATCGGTAGATCCAAATGGATTCACGGCCGTGAAATCAATAAATTCAGTTGCCAGCCTCTCGATTGGATTATTTTGAATTGAAACGTTGCTATCACTGAGAGCCGCATCACCATCTGTCAGAGTGTACACTTGCATAAGTGTACCTGTCGCGGCCGTGATCTCCGAAGAGATTACAACAGATGAAGCCAGAGGATGAATGGTCCCATCGGTAAACGAGAGATTGGATAGCTGAATGTAGTAAGGATATGTTTGAGCTTGTACGTACTTTAGATCGGTAATTTTAGCCCGGCCAGTGGCGCCAGACTGATAGAGGAGTGTTACGTACTCATTTAGATTAAATTTAATCGATGCATCGGCATATGTAAACGTTCCACGATATGAAGCTTCAGTTGACATTTGATTCTGAACGGCATCGATTTGCTTGATTCCAGTATTTAAGTCTTCTCCACGATACTCGAAAAGTTGGAGCGTCATCTTATAGACTGGAAGATTATTCAATTGATGGAATGGAGATTCTAAATCAACCAGCTTGATTTCAAAGAGACCCTTGATATCTGGAATGTAAACCAAATCGCCTTCCGAAGGACGATAGTTGTTAAAGCCTTTGTTCCACCTACCAATCGATTGTTCCCAACGTCTCCTAGAAACTGCAATCTTCAATTGATTACGAATTTCTAAGCCAAATTTAGACATTAGAACGCCGTCGCCTTCATATCCTTCAACCGACTCAATGTACATCTCGATGTTAAAAGCCGCATCAAATCGAGTCTCGGTATCTTCATTCAGAAGCATGTCTTGCGAAACAATGTTCCGAGGTAGGTAGAACATGTCGAATCCGTAGACCTTAATCGATTCTACGATTAGATCTTCGAATAGAGCTTGCTCGCTCTTCACTCTCTGATTAAAATAAACGGAGCGAGGCATGGTGGTGTATTTATAGCAGTCAGTCTACGTAGAATTCAACCCATGTAAAAATCTACAGGGGTTTCCCACACGGATCGTGCTTCATCGGCCAATTCTTTAAGTTCTTCCTTGGCCTGTGACATCAGCTCAGATCCGTCGATTGTTACGCCGCCAGGTAAAACCATTCCTTTAAATTTGAAGAGGTTCTGAGCCCATTGTCGCTTAATCAGTGCAGTTGCATACCTCTTCAGGTATTGATCGTTGTATATCTTGACGTAGTCATTAGGATTCAAAGTCTGATAAGATTCAATGATAATCCATGAACCAACTGGAATTCGCAATGTCCAATCGCAGTTGATGTATAATTTCGATTCGTTTCTCGAAAAAATGATACCCTGATCCATTCCATTCAAAGTCATGTCGATGAGCGAGAGATACTCCCTAGTCATCTGGTAATTGATTAGAGTTCCTGGGCTTCGAAGATTGTATAGATCATTGAGGTGAAGCTGATAATCGGCCGAGAACATGTTCGAGGAAATTCCAGAGGTGCCGATTGGAAGAACTCGAAGAACGTAGATTAACTGATCGGGAAGAGCCAGATACTTGTTGTCGAAGTCTTGCTGAGTAACCTGATGCTTGTAGAAATTACGAACAACGGCATCGGTATGAAAGTTCTGGTAAAATTGAATCGCCTCATCGATCCGATCTTCGATCTGATCGTCATCGACGTTGATCTCCAAGACTGGAGAACCTAGTGAACGAAGGCAGTAATCAATTAAATTCTGTCGAGATGCTGGATTGGCCATGCCTCATATTTATATGAAAGACCAATTAGGGAGATGAAGACTTACTCCAACGATTCATTTGAATAAATTTGGAAAGAGCTTCGGGCGTAATAATATAATTGCCATCAATATGCGACTGCATTCCATAGTCCGGAGTCAGAGGCGGAAAAAATCTCTTTCCATAGATTGCAATCAATGCGTTATACCTGTCACGGGCCAATGGAGTAATCTTAGCAGAATTACCTTCGAAGGCAATGAATCCAGAACTTTGATTTGTTCCATCCCAACTTGGAATCGAAGATTCAACTGTCTGAGGAATTACGGTTGTCGTACATCCACACCCCGAACTTATCAGACCAAAGATCGAAACGAGAATGATTAAAGACGCGAAAATAGCAGTTACATCTCGACAGATGCATTCCATCAATTGATTAAATTTCATATAGTTATTCGGCGAGTTGTTTACGAATTTCAGCTATATCTTTATGGGCGATCGCCTTGGCCGTCCTATCATTGGCATCAACCTCGCTCTGAGCCTTAGCTGCGATCTTCATATCTGGAGCATTCTTGGCAGATGATCGGCCACTGGCCCATGAAAAGATAGCCGTGATAGCCGAAAAGATAGATGATAAAAATTGCATAGCCTATGTTCCTTTATTTCGGCGCCGTCAGAATACATGCCTCTCTAATTCCTCTAGAAAGACCCAATATAACCGGCACTATATATGGAGATTGTTTTTCGAGATTATTGGCAACGAGCACGCCAAAATAATCCGAGTAGAGTTGAATTGCATCATTTAACATGTCAAGGGCAATCGGATCTGGAATGATGCTCGAAAAACAAGCCCGCACGGATTCAGGAGTTGTATTTGTAGTTCCTATGGCAAGTTCCAAAGCAATTACGACCCGTTGAAATCCAGCACGAAGTTCTGGATTTTTTTGAATGACGGCGATCGTCCCAAGTTTACCAGCAATGCGAACTGCATCACCGGTAGTTCTCGGATCAATGGCAACGTTTCCAATCGCAACAACTCCTGTTGGATTTTGCGAAGTTTTACATCCAGTTGTAGTTGTAAAGAATACTGCGGGCAGGAGAATTAAAGTAAGAATTTTATCTACGAAGTATTTCATAATAGTAGTCAATGATGGATTACGGAACCTTTGAAATCGCAGTCTCGGAAAGAACGTGTTTATATGCATCTTCTGGTGTAGATTGAAGTGCTTTCAGAGCCGTCAGGCCGGCCAGTGAAGCCGATATCAGAAGCTTAAATGCTGCAGCCCAGTCATGTTCATGGATAATTAAATCAATTGGGCCGGCAACGATTATTGGAAGAAACGCGATTAGGAAGTAAAGCTTGCTTTTTTTCATGTATATTTATTTATTTGATTTTTCAATAGTAGTGCCAGTATTAGCAGTTTCGGTTGTCGAAGGCGCCAAAGGAGATTCGTTCTTTCGTTCCTCGACGTGCTGAGAAAATGTTGTAGAGCGGAACATTTTAAGAGCGAGGAACGCCGCCGACGCTGCTCCAGTTACCGTGCGAAGCCAGAATAGAGTTATTGGCGCAACGTACTTTGCCGCTTCATCAGTGCCAAAGCTAGTGGAGAAAAATCCGAACAGCGCGATCGCACAATAGAGAAAACCGTCAATATAGGCCGCTGGAATTGGTGGCGGTTTTGAAACGTAATTTACAACCGATCGAATCATATTGGTTTTCTATTCGTTGAATTCTTTGGACGGTTTAGCATTGTCATCCTTCGCCGCCGCGGTCAACAGGACCACGATGAAACCGAAGCATGCGCATATGCCGATAATTGTAAGTGTGATAATCATTTCTTTTATATTAGTTATCAAATTTCCGGTAATGACGGGGGACGGCCGTCGTCATCAATCCTCGACTATTTTCACGCGGACATTTTCCATGACGCCAATGGTCACATCGTTGGTTCCGTCCCTAGTGAGCATGATGCGAATTAGGGTGGTGTTTGACTTTTTGGCGTCAATGGCATCCCAGATCGTGTTTAATGTCTCAGTGCGCGCTGCATTGAGTTTGGCGTTGCGAAACATTTCGCGGTGCATGGGTTGCCCAAAGTCTTGAGCAAAGGTGTAACCTGCGGCGATCGCCGCGATGATGGAGAGATAGATGATTGTTTTTTTCATGATGGTTTAATAATGGTTAACTAACTAGTACTATATAGGCGTTAAATTTCTGGTTCTGGTGGTGCATTTGTGTCAGCCGCCCAGGTGAGTTTGAATTCGTTGGTGATGGCCCAGAACACATTTGACCGAGCGAGCGTGTTAGTGCCGGGAAGGTTGTTTGTCCAACCATACATGCGAGCCACGGACCCAGCATTAAAGGTGGTCTTGTCGTACCGAGCCATGATGGTCAGTCCGCCCCTAGAGCTGGATTGTGACAGAGTGCCCGTTGCAGCTGCGACGCCATTGGTGTAGACATACGTATTTGTGCTACTTGGAATGTAAATATAGTCCAGGATCATCCACGTGTTTGTCGAAGTTGCTATGGTGCTATGAGTGACATTACGCGAATTTAAATTGAAGCCCGGCGCCGGCGTATGGAATAATGCATGCCGATTGCCTCCTCCATTATAATGCCCTATATCCCATGCCACGGTGTTTCCGCTCATCCAGCTATTATTGGTGAAGGCGACCACCATCGTGATTTGAAATGGCGCCGCACTAGTCAAGCCGCCATGAAAATAAGGAGATGCCGTAGCCGAGCCATAGAAGTTTGCCGTTGGCTTTCCGTTTAGACCGATATCTGATTTTACGGCCCAATTTGTCGTCAGGATGGAATCATTGCTCAGCACTACGGGATTGTACCTCATTGGCCATTCCTGAACACTACTGTTCGTACGGATGTCTTCGGGGTACAAGGCGAATTCAAGTGGAAAGAGCGGGTCGTTTTCAACGGTATAACCGCCAGAAGATCTAAGTAGACCCACTGTAAAAAATGGATTGCCAATGTTCAGCTGGCCGAACACGGGAAACGCCGTCAGGAGTATGAGCAGGAAAATCTTCATTTCCATTCCGTGATAGATGCAAAAATGTTTGTGCCTCGGCTAGACAGAGAGAGCACATATTCGTTTCCATTGGTCAGTGTCGTCCAACCCATGTTAGAGTTCTGATTGGTTTTCCACCGCACACCGTTGGACGGTACGCCGAGCGTAGGCCAAATAACAGTGCGATTGATGAGTTGCGGTATAATGTGGATCCTAACATTCTTGGCCGTGCTGTTAGCCACAATGCCGGAGTAGTTCGTGAAGCTCAGATTGTTGGTCGCAAAAATTTCGATGGCAGGCTGATTGAAGTTAATGACGATATTTGACTGGCTAGAATTGGTCGCAACCAGAATAGTAACTAGGTCGGTAGTAATAATATTATTAGTGGTGCGAGTGCTTGCGGAATTTTGGAGCACGACGGAAAGGTTCGTGCCATCGCTCCAGAGATGTGCGCCTTGAATGCCAAGAGAACCCGGAGCGGTAAATGGAGTAGAGGCTGAGAGCATCGCACTGGGTGAGATGGGGACTCCATTGGTGTTGACTTCGTAAATTTTGGTGGTTAAACCGCTGCCGAGCCCCCGCTCAATTGTGAACGGGCTGGTGACGGTGTTCGTTTTTGGCGCGATGGTGAACGCCGGTGTGGTAGTGTCCTGACCTTCAATTACTACTCCGTAGGCAGTAGAACTGCTGCCATTCCACGTCGTTGCAGCAGTGGCCGGATTATTTCCTACCCGGGCGCGTATAACGGTCTGCCAATAGGAGCTAAAGTTCGCAACTCCCGATGCATTGTCCGAAAGCACGGAAGAACTGCTTCCATTGTTTCCGATCTGGTAGAATGAAGAATTTATTGCGCCTACCGATTCGAGACGAGCGCTATGAAAATCAACGCCATAGAAAGTTGACCCAGTTCGGCCAATGTGAAAACGTGAATTTCCTGAACTTCCCGCTGTCACGTAGAGAGAATTGTATGCACCATTTGCATCACACACGTCCGTGAAAATTTGATTGCTCTGTCCGATATTGGCTGGTCTAGAAAGGGTGAGCCGATTGGTGGATATGTATCTGCCGAAATTGGTGATGTTCCCATTGAACGTAGA
>Ga0209553_1000212_pt1 | contig 30251 bp, 25 predicted proteins | sample LauGreFBDMM110DN_2_FD_188217 | JGI IMG/M metagenome (GOLD analysis project Ga0209553, IMG submission 188217) | Freshwater lake microbial communities from Lake Michigan, USA - Fa13.BD.MM110.DN (SPAdes) (version 2) | ecosystem: Environmental > Aquatic > Freshwater > Lake | place: Lake Michigan...
GAACCAACGTCCTCAATGGTTTGAAACCAAGGCTTCATCGGCATGATCGAGGCGATAGGCATGTGTCAGGCTTTATAACCGGATCAAGCTTTGTTAACCGTGACACCCAACATCTGTCCTTCAAACATCAATTCACCATTGACCCAGCCTTGAAAATTGAACTGTGCCAAGCGGCGCGCCATCACACGCGTCACTTTAGCGATAAGATCAAGCCGTGTGCCTGGATAAATTGGTTTACGAAAACGGACATCGTCCATTCCCCCGAAGCCCAGATAATCGCCGCCGATGAGATCATACTTCCGCGCATAGAAGCCTCCTAACTGGGCAGCCGCTTCGCATTGCACAACGCCAGGCATCAAAGGAAAACCGGGCATGTGTCCGCGCGCCCAGAACTCATTGTCGGACAATTGCTTGTATCCGACGATCAGATGCTGTGTTTTATCCACGTGAACGATCGCTGAAAGCTGTTCCATTTCATACCGCTGTGGGTTGATTTCCCGAATCTGCTCGAGCGTGAACAAGGGTTTGCCGAAATTCAGCGATTTCAAATCACAGATCGGTTCTGACGCCATTGACGATTCTCTCTCCACGACGAACGGCATCGCCGCTGTGTCTTCAAGGAATTTCACTTGTGCTGTTTTTGGGATCTCATTCGTGGAGAACCCTACCGGGATTTGTGTCACAGTGGCGAATTGCAATGCGAATGGTCAAGTCTCGCAAGTCCATAACGGTGCCAGACAGGATATTTTTTCAGTTCAAGGCATTTTTTTCCTCGAAGGAGGTATGAACCTTTGCTCAATTCCCAAAAATGCCGTTTTAGCAGGGCCCTTCAACCCATCACGGGCTTAGGCACGTGGCTCGTCACTCTGTGGGCACAATTCAACCTAGCGCTTTATTAGGACAACGAATTTTGGGGTTGAATCGTGAGGCGGGACCAAGCGGAGCGACACTCCACGTGCTTCGACTCGCCCCAATTTCGGTGTTGACGAGGCACGAGTATTGGATTCACTCGCAACCCACGTTGAGATTGTGGGGCCTTCCTGCAGTGAAAAATCGCCTCGAACTCATTAGTAAGGGACGCGCAAGACGCTTTGGATTGTTGTGGAAACCGACTTGGTGAAAACTGATGAGTTATTCCAAAAGAATGGGAAAAGAATGTATCACAGTGCCCGTCACAGTGTCGTAATCGTCCCCGTATCGTAACCATTACAGGAACCGCAGCGGTCGTTGATTGAGTCTGCAGATCACATGTGTAAGCTAATCCCACCTTAAGGCAACGAACCGCGAGCATCTCGTGACATCGCAAAAATTATTCGGCATCAATGCATATGGTTCGACGGCGTCCACTGAATCCACTGAACGGCATTACGCTGGAAATGATGCTCGAGCAACTAGTCGCACATATGGGTTGGGAAGCGATGGGAGTGGAAGTTCCGATTCGTTGCTTCAGTCACGAACCCAGTGTGCGGTCGAGCCTTAAGTTTCTGAGGAAAACACCGTGGGCTCGAACCAAGGTGGAATGGCTTTATCGCAATCGTCAGAAAAAGATGAACTTGCCACTTGAGGACGTGACCGACGGGGGCTGAAGGGCGTGAACCAGATCCGTTCTCGCTGGCAAATATGAAACCCATTGCGATCTCTGCGTTGTTTTGCGGCCATGCCCGAACCCCGCGTTTCAAAAACGCGGCGAATTTATGGCTGGTCGCCTGCCGTGAATCACGATTTCTGTGAAATCAGTGGCTGATTCTTGACGAATCGAACGGCACGCATCATTCTGACTGGACTTCACCTGAAAATATGAGACTGTCAGATCACACTACGTAGGGCCTCACGAAACTTGGCTCACCGCAGGTTATTTCATGCAGGAGATCGACATTGTCGGACAGCACTGTTCATCCGCTCCCTCTTGATGCTAATCGACCATGCAAACCGGCCATCTCTGACGTGGGCAAGCAGTCAGATTCGCACGTTGTGCTGGGATTTCGGCTGCAGGATCGCCGCATTATGGCCGTTTTAATGTCCGGCCTTTTATTCTGGTTGACGCTTGAATGGCTGGTTGTTGCCACGCGCCGTCCGGATCCCTTGTCGGTTCAGCGGGGTTCAGCGTTTTTGGAAAAATTTCGGCTCAATGTGAACGAAGCGACTTGGGTGGACTGGATGCAACTGGACGATATTGGCCCTGCGCTAGCTCAACGGATTGTCACAGATCGCAGTCTGAATGGCCGATTTTCTTCGATCGAAGACGTTGCCCGAGTTCCCGGAATCGGGCCAGCAACTCTCGACCGCATCCGCCCGTGGCTTACAATGGGCCATGATGCACAAAAACCCTGATCCGCAAAAATCAACAGACAGCCCCCAGCAGCCGCAGAGCTTGCAACAGACAAGGGGTAGCCGGCAGCGCTTTAATGCTTACCGCAACAAGGTGCAGCAAAAGCAACTTCCGAAAGGCAGTATTCATTCCACTGGTGACTCGCGCGCGGCAAAGGATCGCGTTCGTTCGTCATGGCAGCTGGTCCTGCGGTTTTTCGGATTGCTGAGGCCTTATCGCCGCCCTGTATTTTTTGCCCTGCTGACCGTGACCGTTTCCACTGTCCTCGGACTATTGCCTCCAGCGGGAACAAAGTTCGTAATTGACTTTGCCTTGGATGGCAAACCACTGCCAACTTGGTTTAGCCGGTTGTTTCCATCTCTGACGACACCAACTCGCATTTTGGCGGCGGCCGTGATGGTCGTCGTGATCGTGTCGCTCCTGAAGATTGTAATCCATATTCAGGGGCGCTGGTACGCAACAAAAATCTCCAAGCAGATCCAACTCGCCGTTCGTCGCCGGGTCTTTGATCACGCGGTCAGACTTCCGTTGCATCGCGTTCACGAATTGCGATCCGGTGGCGTGGCATCTGTCCTGCGCGAAGATGGCGGTAGTGTGGGTGAACTTGTTTTCGGGATGCTCTACAACCCGTGGCGTGCCGTAATTCAATTACTGGGAAGTTTGGCCGTGTTGGCATGGGTAGATTGGACGCTGCTCTTGGGCGCCCTAGTTTTACTGCCGACCGTGTTTATCACGCACCGCGCGTGGATCAACAGTATTCGTCCGCAGTTTCGCGCTATTCGTAAGCAACGTGAATCCATCGATGCGGGGGCGGCGGAGACATTTGCCGGAATGCGGATTGTCCGTGCGTTCAGTAGGCAAAAGCGTGAAGCCGTGCGCTTCTCCGAAGAAAACAATCTCATGGCTCGCCAAGAACTGTATGCGTGGTGGTGGATGCGGGTCGTGGAGATGGTTTGGGAAACATTGATCCCGATCGCCAGTGCCGGCCTGTTATTCTACGGCGGCTCGCGCGTCATCAGCGGACACATGTCGCTTGGTGACCTGATGATGTTTCTCGTCTATCTCCTGATGCTGTTGGAACCACTGGCCGCGTTGGCATCGAGTGCGACTCAGTTTCAAAATAGTCTCAGCGGACTGGACCGCATTCTCGATCTGCTCGAAGAACCTCGTGAAATGGAATCGACACCGGACAGCATTCGTGCAGATCGGAGCAGCATTCACGGAGACATGACGTTCGAAGACGTCACGTTTCTTTATCCCGGAACGCAAACGGCCGCACTCCACGAGATGCGTCTGAGCGTTAAGGCCGGCCAGACCGTTGCTCTGGTTGGTCCAAGTGGTGCTGGAAAAACGACACTCTGCAATCTGGTGGCACGGTTCTATGATCCAACACAAGGGCGGGTCACCCTAGATGGTCGCGATCTGAGAGACTACGACGTGGAGTCCTTCCGCGCCCTGTTAGGTGTGGTCGAGCAGGATGTGTTTCTCTTCGACGGCACGATCGCGCAGAACATCGCGTATTCGTGCAAGCAGGCCACATCCTTCGAGATTCGTGGGGCTGCAGAAGTTGCCAATGCGCTCGAGTTCATTGATCGGCTACCGGACGGCATGAACTCCCTGATCGGCGAGCGTGGCGTTCGTCTGAGCGGTGGGCAACGCCAGCGACTGGCTATCGCGCGGGCCGTACTGGCGGATCCGAAGGTGCTGATTCTGGATGAGGCCACCAGTAACCTCGATACCGAAAGTGAGCAACTCATTCAGCAAAGCTTAGGACGGCTGATGAAAGGTCGCACAAGTTTTGTGATTGCGCATCGCTTGAGCACGATTGCTGGCGCGGATCTGATTGTGGTGATTGAAAACGGGCGAATTCTACAGACTGGAACGCATCACGAACTGATGGAACTTGGCGGCAAGTATCGCATGATGGTCGAACAGCAGGTGAAAATGACGCTTGGAAGCGTCAAACCCATGCCGTCTCGTTCCGCCTCGCTGCATCACGGGTAATTCTAGTACCTCGGCGGGCGGTAGAAATGAATTTACCGTCGCTGAATTCGCATGGATTCAGACCACCCGTCGAAAGCACTCAATTCTTGCGAATCAGGCGACACGCTACTTGTGCCTGCGCGGGGCTGCCTGGGAATCGTTCAATTCTTTGTAGCTTCTGCAATCAGACGAATCCCCCCAGTACCCAAGCTGCATCGTCGCCATCGGCAGTGTTTTATGTGTCTCTTTGGTTAGTTGTCATTTTGAGTACAGGCCGTGTCACGATGAAGGCGCGGTCATCGACTTAGTTTGAGCATGTCGGCAGACTTTGCTGCTGTAGAGTTGAGCCAGAAACGAAGTCTGCTCAGGATTTACAGCTTTGCCGAAGAAATCTGCCGACATTGACGATTGCTTGGCACGAAGGATGCCAGTAGGACTTAGATCAACATCAGTCGGACATCCCGAACGCGATACAAGGCTTAAAAAATTATCGTTCTTGAATATATTATTCAGGACGAGGCCCCACGCGAAAGGTTGTTTCTGGCGGATGCTGACGCGGACCTCAATGAGGTTCAGACAATTCTGAGAATTGCGAGAACCTTGATTTGTTTCAGAACATCCCCCTGCTGACATGCCCATGAAAGGAATTGATCATGTCGATCAACAATCTCCAGCTCGAACAGCAACTCCTTGATTCCGATGCTGGCCGCGCTGTTTATGATGCACTTATCCAAGCCAACATTGATCTGCGATGTGTCACGCTTGAACTGGTGAAAGACATGCTCAATGCCGAATACCGCCATCGCCACCGCATGGGTTGGCCCAATAATCAAGGTTGCCTGTCGGCCAGAATCTGAATTTACGACGAGATGCTGCGTTCCTGGAGCCGAAGTCGTGAGACTTCTGGTTGAATCATGGCCCGGCTCCGAATTCTGACGAATCCGGCTACACCTCATTGCAGCCCGCGCGAGGTATCAATGAGTCAGGTCATTTTAGTTGTGGCAATCTTGCGACAACAATTCCCGGCATCAGCGTGGTAAGCTTCGGGCCTTCGAAATCGACGAGGGATGAATTGATCCAAGGTGATGTCGAGTCTGCCAATGTGATATCAGATGCGACTGCGGCCGACGAGGTTTCATCAAAAATCAGATCTGCCAGCAGCACACCAGCGTTTTTTAACTGAGTTTCAGGCAGACTTACGGGCTGTCTCAATGCTTTGTCGATGTAGACTGCCGTCGTAACAGTCGGTGGCACCACTGCTGGAATGCCGGTTTCACCACCGTGGACCTGCACCCGCATCACCTCAGGTCGCCATGCTGCCGGAGGCTGCAAACGTACAATCGCCATTTGCGGTGAGAACACAGATTCTGTGACCGTCAGATTGAGACTCAAGCGAGCAATACCACCACTATGCACGATGGCATCTACCACGCTGAATCCAAATCGTTGCGTGACATTCGTGCAGAACATATCCCATAAATCGGAGTCACCTTTGCGGAATTCACATAGGATGCCACTGCCGCGATTTGCGAGTAGCACGTTGTCCAGTTCGCAACGTCGCGGAGGATGATTGAAGGACGCCGCATAGCCGCCGCCGGCAAACACGCTGTTCCGAATCATCACACTGCCCTCTGTTCCCGACAACTGATGCCATGCAAGACCCACGAAATTGTCGTCGATTGCTGGCGACTGGATTACACATCCGTCGATCGTCAATGCACCACATTGGACTGCGAGCAGATGCGACGTGACCGGCTGGTTGGGAATTTCAGCATCGACTGCATTCGATTGTTGGGACACCCTGATCCCATGCAGTTCCAGCGTGCGGGCCTGCAACACCCATTGCTGACCGACCGGCACGACAATATCCGCGGGCGGTGACGCATCACTTGCAATTCGCAGAGCGCCAGGGAATTCACGGCGTTCCGCCAGATACGTCGTGCCAGATTTCAGCTGAATCACGCCGTTGGCATCCACTGGAGGTAGCGAGATTGGCCCAGAAATGCTGGGAATATAACCTTTCTGCCGAATTTCTGTTGTCGCGTTGCCCATAGAATTAGAGCTAGACGCCAGCCGCAATGTTTGCGGCAGGATGCCGTTTCGGGAGGCGAGGAATACGAGCATTCCCAGCACGGAAACTGCAGCCGTCGGCCATCGCCACGATAAATTGTTGCGACCTAGCCGCACGCGTGGTCGCACGCGATTGCGGATGGCATGATCGGGCATCCGTCGCGCCAACGCGCGGCTCTGGTTCAGGCTGTTTCCAGACGCGGCTTTCCATACCTTCAGAACTTCCGTACTGCTACCGGGACGGAGTTCCGGTGAGCGGCGAGTCATTGACTGAATCAGCCGCGACATCCATTCCGGACAGTCAGGTACCAGATCTCGGACATCGACGAGATCGTGATCTTTCTGATACATCAATCGTGTGACGGGATCGGCACTCAGCACAATCGGGCGACTTGTGAGTAGCTGCCAGAGCAAGCAGCCTAAGGCATAAAGTTCACTGCGGGCGTCGGCCGCGCGGCCCGTGCCGACTTGCTCCGGAGCAATACCATCACTGTCTCGCAGCGTCAGTTGATCAGTGAGTGCAAACGCGGGCTGGCCAAGTCGTCGTGAGAACGGATCAACGAGATGAATGCCTCCTCGGCTGTCAAGTCGCACGTTACGCAAGACAAGATCCCTATGCAGCAATCGAACGGATTCAAGCCAAGTCAGTGCGGAAAGAAGTTCACGGCCAACTTCTGCGACCACCTCCCATGGCAATCGCCCACCCCGAATTAGCAATTCTTCCATCGACCAGCCATGGACAAATTTCGACACAAAAAAATGAGCGGACGTCGTCGTCCCTGAGTGATCCGAATCGTGATTCTGTACTGAGGCACACACCACGATTTCCTGAGGCACCGTCAACGCTGCTGGAATCGTACTACGGAGACGATCAATTGCTGCCAGCAATTCTTCGATGCATTGTTCCTGTGATGCGTTCATGCCAGTTGTCACTTGACGTAAGACAAACTGCTGACTCGCCTTTTCATCAATGGCCAGATAGGTTGATCGACCGAGAGCTCGTTGACGTTGAAATCGTCCCACAAGGACAGAATGCACGGTGTCGGTCTGAAGCTGATCAGCCTGCCATGCGGTCAGACATCTTTGCTGGACGAGTGCATCCAGCCAGACAGAATCAAAGTCCGGCAAATCATGGCAGAGTCGCCTGACGTGAGGCTCACAATTCAGTAATTCTGCCTTGGTGCAGAGGTTTTGCTGCGTGAGGATTTTCGTGAGTCGATCTGAAGGTTTCCGCATCCTTGCCTGCCCCAAAAGTGTTCACGCGGAACGCATCGTCAGTCCATTATACTCCCCGCTGCCAGAAATGAGTCTGGCGAGCGGAGTGGCGTGAGCCCTCCGGTACCTCGTTGTTTGTACCGGCAAGCTGACGCATGCCGCACGCCAATTCTCTCGACCATGACCGCGAGGAGTATATCCGAGGCACAACTCATTTTCCCAAGTTGATCCGTTTGATTGTCCCAGAAAGCAGCCCTCTGCGACAAGACGGCTTTTGCAGGACGTGTTTGCCAATGAACTCAGCACGGTCAGGAATGAATCAGGCTCCCTGGCTGCGGGAGAGTCCAGGGGAACAGGTTGATTGCGGTTGTGTTTGGCAGGGCGGCTGCGTATCACTCTCCCAATTGCGGCCTTCGTCTTGTACCTCGCGCGGGCTGCAATGAGGTGTAGCCGGATTCGTCAGAATTCGGAGCCGAGCCGTGAATCAACCCGAATTCTCACGAATTCGGCTACAAGCACGATTGGTTCCTGACCCCTTTTTTAAAGCCCGTGTTTCGCCACTTTGCCAACTGAATTTCTGCAAGATGACCTCGCTCGATCCTGTCGTTGCTCGTGAAGCCGCTCGCCGACGTACGTTTGCTATTATTTCGCATCCGGACGCAGGTAAGACGACGCTCACCGAAAAACTGCTGCTCTATGGTGGCTGTATCGAAACCGCGGGAGCTGTGCGGGGACGCAAGAATCAGCGTGGTGCCACCTCCGACTGGATGGCGCTCGAACGCCAACGCGGGATTTCTGTCAGTTCTACAGTTCTTGCATTCGAATTCGAGGGCTGTCAGATCAATCTGCTGGACACGCCCGGGCACAAAGACTTCAGTGAAGACACTTATCGAACACTGGTTGCCGCCGACTGCGCCGTAATGGTGCTAGACCTTGCAAACGGCGTCGAAACTCAAACAGAAAAACTTTTCAACGTTTGCCGAATTCGCAAGATTCCGGTGCTGACGTTCGTGAACAAAGTGGATCGCCCCGGCAAAGAGACGCTGGAAATTCTGGAAGACATTGAATCGAAACTTGGGATTATCCCGGTGCCCGTCAACTGGCCATTGGGCACAGGTTTTGATTTTCGCGGAGTGATTGAATTGGCAACTCGCCAAGCCGCTGTCTTCGAAACTCGTGACAACATGCACCGCCTCGAAGCTCGTGTGCAGCCGTTGGCAGAGATTGACCCGGCGACTATGCCGCCCGGAATTGTGGCCCAAGCTCAAGAGGAAGTTGCACTTTTAGAAGCCGCCGGTGCCAGCTACGACCGCGCGCGATTTCTACGTGGCGAAGTCAGCCCTGTGTTCTTCGGCAGTGCTTTGACAAACTATGGCGTGGAGCAGTTTTTGCGAGGCTTTTTGGGCCTGTGTCCCACGCCACGTGATCGCAACAGTGATGTGGGATTTGTGCCGGCGACGCGGCCTGAGTTCTCCGGCTTTGTGTTTAAGATTCAGGCCAATCTTGACCCTAAGCATCGCGATCGAGTCGCGTTTGTACGTGTGTGCTCCGGAATCTTTCGCCGGGAAATGGAAGTCTTTCATCCGCGAACCGGGAAGAAGATCCGACTGCGGCGCGCCCATAAGCTGTTCGGCCAGGAACGCGAAACGATGGATGAAGCGTTCCCAGGGGACATCATCGGATTGGTCAATCCTGGCGAATTTATGCTGGGAGATACCATCTGCGAAGGTTCACCGGTCGTGTTTGAGGCGTTGCCTCAGTTTTCGCCAGAGTTCTTTGCGACCATGATCTGTTCCGATACGGGACGCCGCAAGCAGTTTGAACGAGGCTTATCGCAACTGCTTGAAGAGGGCGCGATTCAGATCTTTAACTCACCGCATTCTTCGATCCGACAGAACATCATGGCGGCCTGCGGTGAACTGCAGTTTGATGTCGTGAAATTCCGGTTGCAGGCCGAATACGATACCGAAACAGAAGTCCGGTGGCTCAACTATAAAGTGGCGCGCTGGGTCGTCCTGAAACCAGGAGGCAAGGCCGAACTGCAGTTGCTGTCGTCCTGTCGCGAAGTCGTCGATCAGTACGACCAACGAGCGGTGCTATTCCTGTCCGACTGGGAGGCACAACATTGCCAAAAACAGAATCCCGATTGGGAGTTTCAAACGATGCGTTTCAGAACGACGGCAAAATAACTCCCTCACGATGCATGGATTTTTGACGGCGTGTGATTCCTCGCAAACGTGCGGATCTGGCGCGCGGACTTGCGAATGCACCCGGACCCTATCCGCAACTTGCAATCTGGGCTGTTGCTGGGTAACTTCAAGCAGGGTTAAGACGAGCCCGCTAAGTCTGCAGAGATTAGGGCTCATGGCATCGCAACTTCAGGGACTTGTGCAAGGCCGAAGGGGGGCTATCATGGCAACCAAAAATCTGTCACGTCGTGATTTGTTGCAGACCACAGTGGCTGCCACCGCGGTGGCTTCCATTGCATCACATCCATTCACTACTTTCGCTGCTGCTAAGGAAAATATTATGAAGGGCAATATCAAACACTCCGTCGTCTTCTGGTGCTTCAATGTGGCTGGGGAGAAATGGGATATCGAGAAGACCTGCGAAATTGCTAAAAGTCTGGGATGCCAGTCGGTGGAAATTTGCGGTCCGGAAGAATGGCCGACCATCAAGCGGCACGGTCTGACATGCGCAATCGCTTCAAATGGGATGCCGGGGGCACCATTTATGAAGGGCCTGAACAATCCCGCTTATCAGGCGCAGGTAATCGAAGTCACCTGCAAAATGATCGACGATTGTGCGGCAGCCGGCGTCCCCAATGTCATCGCGTTCACGGGCTATAAGTGGAAAGACGCTGAAGATCCAACCAGCGGTGAAATGTCGCTGTCAGAGGGCGCGGACAACTGTGTCGCGGCTCTGAAGAAACTCGCCGTTCATGCAGAGAATAAGGGCGTCACTGTGTGTCTCGAGCACTTGAATACCAGAGACGGCTCTCATCCCATGAAGGGGCACCCCGGTTATCAGGGCGATGACATCGACTACGTGGCCAACATTGTGCGGCGAGTCGGTTCACCTCGGGTAAAATTATTGTTCGACATTTACCACGTCCAGTTGATGAACGGTGACGTGATTCGTCGCATCGAAGAATGTAAGGATGTGATTGGCCACATTCATACGGCCGGCAATCCGGGACGTGCCGAACTCGACGACAACCAAGAGATCAACTTCCCACCGATCATGCGGAAGTTGCTTGAGATTAAATACACTGGTTTTGTGGGCCACGAGTTCATCCCGACGCGCGATCCTCTGGCTGGCTTACAGCAGGCGATTCAGCTCTGCGACGTCTAGTTGCACGCGTTGCCTTACGGGTATTCTGTTTCTGAGCAGTTTAAACAAGATGGCGAGTTCGACTACTTCTCATGAAGAGTTGAACTCGCCATTTCTATTGGTTTGTGAGGTTGCTTGAATTATTTCTTTTCAAATTCAGCATCGATCACATCGTCATCGCCGCTTTTGGCACCGGCCGCATCGCCGCTGTCTGCGGCGGTATTACCTTTGTTCTCAGACACATGCTGGGCCAACGCCTGAGACGCCTGCATCAATTCATCACATGCAGCCTTGATCGTCGCAGCGTCGTTCCCCTCGGCGGCTTTCTTCACCTTTTCCATTGAAGCTTCCACGGCAGACTTCGACGACACGTCTAGTTTATCGGCGTGCTCCTTCAGTGTCTTCTCCGTCTGATGAATTAACGCCGATGCTTGGTTTTTCGCGGTGGCAAGATCCTGCTTCTGCTTGTCCTCTTCAGCGTGAGAGTCCGCGTCCTTGCGCATCCGATCGATCTCTTCGGGCGACAAACCACTGGACTGTTGGATCTGAACTGAATGCTCTTTACCGGTCGCTTTGTCTTTGGCTGACACATTCAAAATGCCGTTCACATCGATGTCAAACTTGACTTCAATCTGAGGCTTTCCGCGTGGCGCAGCAGGGATTCCGTCAAGATTAAATTCGTCCAGTAAGCGGTTATCCACCGCCATCTTGCGTTCGCCTTGAAAGACACGAACGTTCACCGCAGGTTGATTATCCGCTGCCGTGGAGAATGTCTCGTTCTTTGTCGTCGGGATAGTGGTGTTGCGTTCGACGAGCACCGTCATGATTCCGCCTTCAGTTTCAATCCCCACGGACAGTGGGGTCACATCGAGCAATACGATATCTTTAACGTCGCCACTGATAATCCCGCCCTGAATCGCAGCACCCAGCGATACCACTTCATCCGGGTTCACGCCCTGATGTGGTTCCTTGCCAAACATTTCACGCACAAGTTTTTGGACTTTAGGAACGCGAATCGAACCTCCGACCAGCACAATTTCCTGAATGTCGCTAGGTTTCAGCTTTGCGTCCTTCAAAGCATTCAGCACCGGTTGACGGCAACGTTCAACTAACGGATCAATCAACTCTTCGAATTTGCTCCGCGAGATACTCAGTTGCAAATGCTTCGCTCCACTGGCGTCGGCTGTAATGAACGGAAGATTGATGTCCGTCGCCTGTTGCGACGACAATTCTTTCTTCGCCTTTTCTGAAGCTTCACGGAGACGCTGCAAAGCCATGGGATCTTTCCGCAAGTCGATGCCTTGTTCCTTTTGGAATTCTTTGGCGATGTAGTCGATTAACACTTCGTCAAAGTCATCGCCGCCCAAATGCGTATCGCCGTTTGTGCTCAAGACTTCAACAAGTTCATCGCCGACTTCCAAGATGGACACGTCGAACGTCCCACCACCAAGGTCAAAGACACAGATTTTTTCTTCTTTCTTTTTGTCCAGACCATACGCCAAAGCGGCGGCAGTCGGTTCGTTAATGATCCGCGCAACATCCAAGCCCGCAATCTGCCCCGCGTCTTTCGTGGCTTGGCGTTGAGCGTCGTTGAAGTAGGCCGGCACTGTGATCACGGCCTTGTTGACCTTGTGGCCAAGATAGTTTTCTGCAGCTTCCTTGAGTTTGCGCAAAACCAACGCCGAAATTTCCGGGGGCGTGTATTCTTTTCCGTGGACGTCAACCTTCACATAATCCGTGACGCCTCCCACAACCTTGTAAGACACCAACTTTTCTTCCGACTCCACTTCGCGATGACGGCGACCCATAAACCGCTTAATCGAATAAATAGTATTTTGCGGATTTGTGACCGCTTGACGTTTGGCTGGTTCACCAACCAGCGTTTCGCCCTTGGTCGTAAAGGCAATCACGCTGGGGGTCGTGCGACTACCTTCTTGATTCGCAATCACACGAGGCTCGCCGCCTTCCATGATCGAAACCACTGAATTTGTAGTGCCTAAATCGATACCAATGATTTTCTCGCCTGAGACAGCCATGACGATGATCCCTCTTTCCAATTCTTTCGGTCGCAGACTCCGTCACTCTAGAAAGCGACACTCTGCGGTTTTCTTGTGAAGCGGCTCACAGTGATTTGCCCACGGCAAGGAGCCAGTAAAATTTCGGGCCGCAACAAATACGGGTGAAGTGCCAAACCAATGGACACCTACGTGTCAAGAACTGACAAACACAATCACGAGTTAGCAGGTTCTATGCCGATCTGTGAAATTCAATAAAACATGTGGTTTATGAGGTGTTTCACTCTCAGTAACGGATAACATCGCCACAGAATATGCCAGAGTGGCAGGCTTGCAGGCTCCCTAGGGATTGCCGTGCTATGTCTAATTGGCAGTAAACGAACGGTTGTCGATTTTATGCCATTCTGGCGTTCCCCGACATCTCACTCACAGTGACGCCAGAGCCTTGTTTTCTTGGGTGTATTCTGTGGAGACCGAAGTGGCGTGTCGCTGGATTTTACAGCATTTGGCGGCGAGCAAGATTCATGGCCGAATTCGGACGAAATTCGGCTCCCACAATTCATCTCAAGCAGGCCCGAGCGGAGTATCGCCTTTTTTTTCAGACCGAGGCTGGCTTTGAGGTGTTCGCGTCTGCATATCGCAGGGTGTTAAGTCCAGCAGGCCGAGTCACCATGGGGCTTCTGTTGCTCAACTTTTGTGGCTGCGGCAGATACGCTGGCGAAGATTCGATAAAACCGTAAGATTTTCGAGACAATCGGTGTGCTGCTTGACAGGGAAATTCCCCGTTTGTACAAGCCGAGACTAATTTTTGGCGGGATGTCGGATCCTCACTCCGTAGCCTTGGGTTGCAGAGTGTCGTTGGCCGGGTCTGGTTTCGCGCGCGAGTTCGCGCGAGGTCACGGACGAACACCGGTGAGCAAGTCTGAGTCCTCTCTTGGCACGCACAAACCGCTAGGGCTAAGTAAGCTAATGGCAAAGAAACCGATCGCAAAATCACCCGTTGAGACTTTAGCCAAGAAGGCCCCAGAAAAAACTGCAGTAAAGGCACGTCCTGCGCCTCAGTCTGCACCTACCGCCAGTAGCGTGGCCGCAAAAAAGGCAGTCACCAAAAAGGCGGCCAAGCCGGTTGCCAGAGACACAGATAACGTTGCGCGAGTCAAGCGTGCGGGGTTGGCGGAGCGTGTCGCACCATTTCCACTTCCACCGGAAGTGGAGCTAGGGAATGTGGATGAGCAATTGGTGGCTTTAGTGAACAAGCGAGCATCGCTCTATTTGCAGAAGATGAAGGGTGTCGAAACACCCTCAAAGATTATCTTCAGTGATCTGGATCAGCAGCAAGTCTGGGGGATGATTGAACGTTGCAATGAGGGGCCGCTGACATCTGCTGAGATCAAGACAATTTTTCGTCCCTTGATGAGTGCAGGCCGCCAGCGTATCAAGAGTATTCGGGTGGCGTATCTAGGGCCAGCCTATAGCTTCACGCATCAGGCCGCGATTGCAAGATTTGGTGAGGGTGCCGATCTCGTTCCTGTGAGTACGATTGCGACAGTGTTCGAAGAGGTGAATCGCGGGCATGTGGACTTCGGTCTTGTCCCCATCGAAAATAGTACCGACGGGCGGATTGTAGATACGTTGGACATGTTTACACGGTTGCCGCTGAGGATCTGTGGCGAGGTGCAGCTGCATGTGCATCATTATTTGCTGGCCCGTTGTGATCGCAGTGAGATTACTGAGATCTACAGTAAGCCACAGGCATTGTCACAGTGTCGTGACTGGCTTGCTAAGCACATGCCGCAGGCTCGGCAGATTGAAGTTACGAGCACATCCACGGCGGCACAATTGGCACGCGATAAACCAAATGTTGCTGCCGTTGCGAGCCATCAAGCGGCGATTCAGTACGATGTTCGGATCGTTGCCGAATGTATTGAAGACAATCAGAACAACATCACACGCTTTGCGGTGATTGGTGACAGTGTTGCAGCGCCGACTGGTTGTGATCGCACAGCCATTTTGTTGCAGATTCCTCATCGCCCGGGTTCGCTGTCAGATGCTTTGGAAACATTTCGGCGAAATAAGATCAATCTGACTTGGATTGAATCGTTCCCCTTGCGGCAGCCTGCGATCGGGTATCTGTTCTTCCTTGATTTTGAAGGGCATGTCTCAGAGCCTAGGATTAAGAAGGCACTTAAGGAATTGGAGACCCTTCCTCCAGACCGTCTCGAAGTGTTAGGGTCTTATCCTCGGAGCGAACCACTGAAGTGATGCACGCTGCAGATTTCGCAATCCATCTGCGATCGATGTGCGTGTCGCGATCATGAACTTGCGAAACCATGGACCACCCCTGAAGAACTCATCCCAAAATTAGTTTATTGCAAGAAAGCCATTTTACCTCATGCGTCGTTTTTTAATCGCTGGTAACTGGAAGATGAACACAACTCGGCAATCCGGAGTTGCCTTGGCTGGGGAACTGGCCGCTGTGGCTGCGAACTATGACCCGGCAGTCGAAGTTTTGGTATGTCCGCCGCACCCCTACCTTATTCCTGTTGCTGAGAAACTGGGGGGCAGTGCCGTTCAGTTAGGCGCTCAGGATTGTTACTTTCAAGCACCGGGTGCGTTCACGGGGGAAGTTGCTGTTGAGATGCTCAAAGACTGCGGTTGCCGCTATGTCATTCTGGGACATAGTGAGCGGCGGCATGTGCTGGGTGAAACTGACGAGATCATCAATCGCAAGACGCGGGCCGCAATTTCAGGCGGTCTGCATGTCATATTGTGCGTCGGTGAATTGTTGAGCGAACGTCAAGCAGGCCAGACGGAAGAAGTGCTGGACCGGCAAATGCAGGGTGGTTTGTCGGGGGTTACCGAGGCGGATGCGGAGCATCTTGTGATTGCCTATGAACCCGTGTGGGCAATTGGCACTGGAGTCACTGCAACGCCGGAGCAGGCGGAATCTGCCCATGAACACCTTCGCAACTGGCTTGCTAGTCGCTATACTCAAGCTTTTTCAGAACGTGTCCGGATTTTGTACGGTGGAAGCGTGAAGGCAGACAACGCCGAAACGCTGCTGGGGCAGGCAAACGTGGACGGAGCTTTAGTTGGCGGTGCCAGCCTGAAAGCTAGTACATTTGTCCCGATCATTGAAGCGGCTCGCAAGTTGTCGACTAGGACATGAGCACCGGCCGTCTGAAGAGCACCGCAGGGTGATCTATGAGCGTCAACAAACGCAATATATTGTCGGAATTTTCTGTGTTTAAAATGTTCTTTGCTGTGAAACGGATTGGCAGATGTCGTTCTTGATTGGAACTTTGAGTTTTGTCATGGTAGCGATCAGCCTGTTCATGATCCTGCTGGTTCTGATTCAGCGCGGGCGTGGCGGCGGGCTTGCGGGCGCGTTCGGCGGCATGGGCGGCCAGAGCGCATTTGGTACGCGAGCGGGCGACATGTTCACGCGGATCACAATCGTGCTTGCTGTGGTGTGGGTGCTGCTCGCTGGTGGTCTCGGCATGATGATGCGGCGGGACGCCGAAGCAGCGAAGACGGGCAAGGACAAGGGCGGCTTTGTGCAGGGGGCAGAATCCGATAAGAAGCAGGACGACGCTGGCAACACACCTGAGAGCAGTTTAAAGTCAGACGATGCAGCGGAAACCAAGTCTGAAGTACCTTCAAAATCTGAAGATCTGGTTCCGTCGGATGCAAAGACTCCAGCGGAAGCGGATGTTCCGGCTCTGGATGCAGAGAAGGCAGACACGAGCGAAGTTGAAAAATCAACACCCGCTGAAAACACTGACACACCGAAAGAAGTGGAGCCTGTGAAAGAGGTTCCTGCCGATGTCCCAACGCCGGGTGTGGAAACACCTGCAACCGAACCAAGTCCTTAGTGCTTAGTGCAAGTCGTGTGGCCGGAACGCAACCCTCAGGCTGTTCTGTGCTCCAATCGGCAACCAAGATTGACATTTCTGTAAGGTAGTTCAAGCGTGCTGCTTAGCATGACCGGATTTGGAAACGCCTCATATGATTCCGACAACGTGCATGTCAGTTCGGAAATCAAATCTGTCAACAATCGCTATCTGAAATTGTCGGTGAGAATGCCGGACTCAGTCGCGAGATTTGAAGCGGACATCGAAAAACTGATTCGATCGCGGGTTGCACGCGGATCGATTCAGGTCTCGTTACGTGTCCGCTTTCATGGTGGGCAGAGTGAATATCGCATTGATTCAGACCTCCTCAGATCGTATCAGACGCAACTTTCGGCGATCGCTACGAGTGACGGTAACCGTCCGAACCTTGGCCATCTGCTGCAATTGCCGGGTGTTGTCACACAAACAGAATTGCCAGATGACCTTGTGAATTCGCTTTGGCCAGTTGTGGAGAAATGTCTGATTGAGGCTCTAGATCACTTCGATGACTTTCGCCAGCGCGAAGGTGAATCGATGCGGCAAGATATGGAACGTCAGTGCGAAGTGATTGAAACTGAAGTGAAGCAGGTAGCGATCTTGGCACCGCAGGTTGTCAATGAATACCGGGATAAGATTTTGGAGCGTGTGCGTCGGTTGATATCCGATGCATCAGTCACGCTCGGCGAAAATGATGTCATCCGCGAAGTTGCCGTATTTTCCGACCGCTGCGATATCAACGAAGAGATTACTCGGCTGAGAAGTCACACGGAACAATTCCGTCGCATGCTGAACGGAAATTCTTCGCAGGGGCGGAAGCTTGAATTTATCGGTCAGGAGATGTTCCGTGAAATCAATACGACAGGTTCCAAGGCGAATAATGTGACGATTGCATTGAGTGTGGTAGAGATGAAAGCGGCAATCGAGCGCATGCGTGAAGTGCTGCAGAACGTCGAATAACATGCGAAGTGCTTAGAGCAGGAAGATAGGAGTCAATGGTTCAGTCCGGGTCGGAACGGATCATCGTGTTGTCTGGTCCCAGTGGCAGTGGAAAAACAACACTGGTGCGGGAACTGGTGACATTCGCGGAGGTTATCTTGGTGAAATCAGTCTCTGCCACGACTCGTCCACCACGGCCCATGGAGGTTCACGGGGACGACTATTGGTTCCTGACAGACGCAGAATTCCGGGGGAAAATGGACAATGGTGAATTTCTGGAACATGCGGAAGTGTTTTCTTCGGGTTATTTATATGGAACATTGCGGTCCGAACTGGACCGAGCGTGGGAGCAGCATGGTTGGGCATTCTTGGAAATCGATGTCCAAGGAGCTCTGAAGGTCATGCAGCAGTACCCAAATGCTGTTACGATTTTCCTCAAGACTCCGTCATCGGCCGAATTTGAACGTCGCCTTAGGGCTCGGGGAACGGAATCGGAAAGTATAATTCAGCGTCGACTAGCGACAGCAGAGCGAGAGCTGCAGCTGGCAGACAGATATAAATATGTGATTGTGAACGATCAGCTGGAAACCGCGGTCAGCGAGATCTGTATGATACTGAAGGCGGAGGAGATGGCTCGAAATGCTTGATGAATTCCGTGAAGATGCAATTGCCCGCAAAGTTGGCGGTCGATTCAAATTGACTGCAATGATTCAAAAGCGCATGGTTGCGTTGAATCGTGGCGCGCGACCACTGGTCGATCTGGGCACCAAGGATTTGATGCAGATCGTCGTGGCTGAGATCATGGGTGACAAAATCTACCTTGACACAACCGGCAACGTAAAGACCGTCGCCGACGATTCTCCGCTCGTTGATAAACTCGATCGACTACTAGCTGACGACGGTGGTCCGAATCTCAGCGATCTGTAGCGTGCATCGGCGACTGACGCTGTACTGCGTACGAAGACTTGCACATGTCTAGTCCACTTAGCAATCGCGAGATTTTGCTCGGCGTCTCAGGGGGAGTAGCGGCGTATAAAGCCGCAGACCTCTGCAGCCGCCTTGTCCAGTCTGGCGCGAAAGTGACGGTGATCATGACAGACGCTGCGCATCAGTTCATTGGTGCAACGACGTTTGAAGCGCTCACGGGACGTCCAGTGTACAGTCATGCGTTTAAGCCTCAGGAACATTTTCAGGGCGAACACATTGGTCTTGCGCGGAGGGCCTGCCTTGTAGTGATCGCGCCGGCGACGGCACAGACAATCGCACGGTTAGCGCACGGCATGGCGGATGACCTGTTGAGTACGACGGTGTTGGTGACGACGGCTCCTGTGATTGTTGCTCCGGCGATGAATTGCGACATGTGGGCCAAGCCAGCGGTTCAGCGGAATGTGGCCCAACTTGTGAGCGACGGCTATCACATGATTGGGCCGGAAGCGGGCTGGTTGAGTTGCGGTCAGGTTGGTGCCGGTCGGATGGCAGAACCTGGAATGATTGTACGGGAGATGGAAACCGTGTTGGCTGGCGTCAAGGAATAGATTTCGCGGACTCGGACGACCGAGCCGATTTGTGTAACCCCAGCAATTTGATCCCATGAGAATCCTGATTACTGCCGGACCGACTCGCGAATACATCGATGACGTTCGCTTTCTTTCCAACGCAAGCAGCGGACGTATGGGATATGCTCTGGCTGCTGCGGCGATTGCTGCGGGCCACGAGGTGGTGCTCGTCACTGGACCGGTGGAGCTGGCCCCGCCGGAGGGGTGTGATGTTTATCGAATCGAAACAACTGACGAATTGCGGGAGCGTTGTCTCGAACTGTTTCCATGCTGCGATGGCGTGATCGCCACAGCCGCCGTCTGTGATTATCGTCCTCGGACACGCGTCACCGGCAAGATCACAAAGACAGGTCAGCCGATAGTGCTGGAACTTGTGGAAACATCCGATGTGCTTGCCCAGCTTGGCACGCAAAAAGAGCATCGCTGGATTGTCGGATTCGCCCTTGAATCCCAAGATCCGCGGAATAACGCCATGCGAAAGTTGCGCATGAAGAACTGTGACTGCATTGTGCTGAACGACACATCTGCCATCGGGGCGTTGACCAACGCGGTAGAGATTCTGTCACCGGAGGCGGAGACGATTGCTGTCTACAAGGGGACGAAACAGCATGTGGCCGAACGGCTACTGGAATTAATTAAAGATTCGATTCACGCCAAGCCCAGACGCGCGTAAACCGCATTCTGTATCATTCCGCAGCATCGACTCTGTTCACCGTGTCGTTCGCTGGCGTTTCCGGTATGGTCTCCGGATGAGGGCGTTCTTCAGCCTGATTAAACTTTGGTGTCAGCAGTTCAATCTGACCGACAGGATGCGGGGAGGCGAATTCGGTTGGCTCTGTTCCCAAATGCGGATTGTCGAATGCATGGGTTCTTTCCTGAGCCCGCAGAATCGCATCATCGTACGCTGCGGGACACCATTTGCCTTCCTGCAGATAGATATTATTGAATTCTAGGAGTCGGCCCGTGGCTAGATTCAGGCTGGTAATTGCTTTGTTATAAGCCACGATCTGCTGGTAGTAGGAATTTTCGGAATTCGCGAAGCTCTCTTGGGCTCGCAATTCAAGATCCGCAGTTGCAGTCCCGCCAATTCTTTGTTCGCGAAAGATTCTTACTCGTTCATTTGCCGCTTCGCGTCGATTGAGAGTCGATTGAGCGGCTGCGTAAGTCGCCGTGACATCTTGAATGGCATTCGCAATGTCGTGGGCAATGTTACGTTCCTGCGCTGCGAGCAGGGCATTGGCTTTAGCGACCTGCAGTTCGTAGTTCCGAGCTTGGCTGCGCGCCTGACGGAGACCAATCGGCATATTGAACTGCATCCCGACGTTCCACGCATTCAAGTCGTCACGCGACATGGATCCAAATGCACTATTTGTCGGATTACTGGTACCTTGACTCACCAGTTTGTCGCCAAAACCGAGGATATTATAACCCGCCACGGCATTCAGGCTTGGCCGCACAAGGTTGCGTGCCGCATCCAACTGTAGTTGTAGGCTTTTGATCTGCCACTTTTGGCGTCGCAGTTCCACGCGATACGTCAAGCCATCGACCAGACTTGACTGCCAGTCAGGACGCAGTTCCGCCATGATCGGGTCTTCTGCCGGTCGCAAGACAGTGCCGTCATTCATTGGAAGTCCCACCAGTCTTCGCAATTCCGATTCTGCTTGGTACAACTGGTTCAGTGCAAGTTCGAGGTTGGCTTTGGTTTCGTAAAGTCGATCCCGTGCCTGCGGTTCTTCGCCCTTGATCCCGGTTCCCACATCTTCTTTGTCCTTCAGCACCCGCCACGTCCCGAAAGCGCTTTCGTGCGCCGTCACGCTGGTGTCGTATAGGTGATACGCGAGATACAGATCCCAATAGGAATTTTCGATATCACGCAACGCAGTCCGCACGGCAACTTCAAAATCTGCCAGTGAAATGTCCTGATTGATGCGTGCAATGGCGACACCTTGGCTGACCCCCGTGATCGGTCCAAATGCCGGATTCGTCGTGCCTGCGACGCGGGTGAATTCTACGCCGCTTCCCGCCAGCAGAGGCTGATTAATCTGGGCTCCAAGGACACCCTGATAGGCTGAGGGATAACCCATCGAATTGCTTGCCGAAGCCTCTGACCAATTGCTAATCACCGAAACATTGGCTCCGGTCGCCAACGCTTTGCTGAGTGACGTATTAAAAACTCCGCCCTCATTCTGCACTCTACCGTAAGGAGAAATATTAGGTCGATTGTCCTGCCCTGAGAGGATTAAACTGGATGCCAAGCGCGCGTCAAAGTCCGAAAGTGCGGCATCCATTCCTCGGCGACCGAACAGAATGCCTGTTTCCTGAATAGCCGAATCATAAACCGACGCGACGCCACCCGGATTTGTCAGCACGACTTTGGAACCAATCCCACCCAACGCGCTGGTTTCAATAATTTCGTTATGCGATAATGCGGTCAGAATCATTTCATGCAGGGTCACATCCTTGACTTCGTCATCGGCACTTCGCTGCAGATTGCGGGGCTCGCCGCTGAGTTGCACGGCGCGGGCCGTGACGTTTTCCAGGGCTGGGTGTTCGATCGCGGTATTATAGCCTCGATATGCCGTGATTTGTTTGTCACCGTCCGCATAGTGAAGTTCGCTTGGTCGTTTCTTGCGCGACATCGAACAACCCGATAACAGCAATGATGATGTCAACGCAGCCACGATGAGCAGATTCGGAAGCCGCGTCCGCAGACCTGTTATATGTCGCAGACATCGGGCCTTTTGTTTCTGACGAAGTACACGCGGATCATGAATTGATTCCACAAGTGCTGCAACCAATTGGCTGAGGCGAATTGCAACCTGACTCAATGCGAACGATTTCATGTGACATCCCTGTCCTTTGTGAATTGTCACACGTCGTCGCGCAGCTGAACGGCATGAAATGCTTGTCCACGCAAACGGCATTGTCGTCTATGAATTAGGAACGTCCTTGCCCCAAACTTCACGACAAAACGGGCGAAGTCCTGTGATCCGCAGATTTCGCCAATGTGACAAATCAACCATATTAGGTATCGTCGTTTTCTTCGTCATTGCTTGAGCGACCAACACGAGGACCATATTCGGTATAGACCATTCCTAGCTTCTTCTTGAAAAAGACAACCTCACCTGCGTCATTTCCCTCAACGGCATGACCGGCAAATTGCAAAAAGTAGCCACCAAAAAAACAGACACATGGCCACCAAGGCGCCGCTCCTGCCAAAATAGTCCATGCAGTCCCCCCAAACGTCAGCGGAACTCCGATGAAATGCAGCCCCTGATTGATGCGATTTCGATGTCGCGGCAAATAGTTTTTCAGGAACGCCTTGAACATCACAAATCCCCTAAAGGAATGATGAAGCTGGGAATGAGCGGTCTGGAACAAATCGTGCGGAGCCCACTTCAGGCCATTTGGCTATTGGTTTCTGCCCCATTCTCCTAAGCCAACGCAAACGAACTATTCCAGACGTTCCGCACAGCTTACCTCATCGGAATTGATCGTGGGAATCAGCAGGCCTCCCAATTCGTCGATCCCATTGGAATCCGACGTCTTTACTTATACAGTGAACGTGGAAATAATAGACCGTGATTTTTTTAAACATTTCCCGGCGGGACTCCCCGGCGATTGGTGATAAAAATATGACAACAACTGAAACTGCCACGACCACCGAAGTCGGCAGCTACTTCATCTCCAACTATCCACCTTTCTCGCAGTGGAAGTCTGAATTGGTTTCCCATGCACTCGAGGCGTTGGACTCTGATTCGGGGCAAACGTCCAGGACTCCGCTGGGTCTCTACATTCACATCCCTTTCTGTCGCAAACGTTGCAAGTTCTGCTACTTCCGGGTGTACACAAATCAGAACGCCCAAGCGATTGAAAACTATGTCCAAGCTTTGATGCGGGAGATTGAACTCATCAGCCAGCGCGCCGCTATCGGAAACCGCGAGCTGAAATTCGTCTACTTCGGCGGTGGCACGCCCAGCTACTTAAGTTCCCGCCAACTGCGATCACTCCGCGATCGAATGAGCGAATTCATTTCGTGGGACCACGCGGAAGAAGTTACCTTCGAATGTGAACCGGGCACTTTGAATCTGGAGAAACTGGAAACTCTTCGTGACATGGGTATCACGCGCATCTCACTGGGAGTCGAAAACTTTGACGATCGCATTTTGGAAGAAAACGGCCGAGCGCATTTATCTCCGGAGATCATGCGAGCGTATGACTGGATTCAGCAGGTCGGGTTTCCGCAGGTCAACATCGACCTGATCGCGGGGATGATTGGGGAGACCGACGACAACTGGCATCGGTGTGTCGAGAAGGCGGCTGAAATGCAGCCTGACAATATTACGATGTACCAGATGGAACTCCCTTTCAATACTGTGATCTCAAAGGAGATGCGTGAAACGGGAGTCGCGTCGCCGGTGGCAGACTGGCCCACGAAGCGTCGTTGGGTGAGTGAAGCGATGGATCGATTGCTTGCTGCGGGGTATCACGTTTCAAGCGGCAATGAGATGATTAAAAATCCGGCCACCGATCACTTTGTATACCGGGATCATTTGTTCCGAGGCAGCGATCTGATTGCCACAGGCGTTTCGAGCTTCGGACATTTCCAGGGTGTTCATTACCAGAATCTTGATGGCATCGAAGACTACATGGAAACCGTCAATCGCGGCGAACTGCCGATTAACCGTGCCTTGCGACCGACAGTCAAGCAGATGTTGATTCGGGAGCTCATCTTGTTGCTAAAGGAAGGCCGTGTGGATCTTAGCTGCATCAATAAAAAATATAACATCCGAGTTCAAGAAGAATTTGCCGCGCCTTTTCGAAATCAGCAGGCTGCCGGATATCTGACCATTGAAGGTGACCAACTCCAACTGACACGCAAGGGCTTGCTGCAGGTCGACAGCCTGCTCCCGGAATACTTCGAACCTCAGCATCGCGCGGTAAGGTATACGTAGATCCCTGCGTTTTGGTTTATTTCAGATCGGCGTGAGAATCCCGAATAGATTTTTATTGCTGGTCGAGGCACGGTTTCCTTGCGGCGAAGATCCACTGACGTTGAACGTGCCCAGTGTGTAGATGCCGCCGCCGATACCCTGACCCGTGGTCCCACCAGTCGCGGAGTTGGCCACAATTCTACTGCCGCGCATTGTGGCAACCGGCACGATGCCTTCAATGGTGTTCCCGTTATAGATGCCGCCGCCTAGCCCGTTACCATCGGAACGCCCCTGTGCATGGTTTCCAACGACGGAACAATTATTAAGATTCAGCGTGGCCGGCACGTTGTTGAACGACTCACCATTAAAGAAGCCTCCTCCGAAAGCATTGGCACCGTTCCTTGTCTGAGCCGTGTTATTCAGAATGCGGCATTGGCTGACATTCATCTGGCCAAAGGAGTTATTTAAAGCGCCCCCGGCAGCCTGTCCCCAATGATCGCCTGCAGCTCCGCCAATAACGCGATTTTTCGAAAATATGCTGGTATTGATGGTGGTCACCGGGAGATCCGTGGAACTCAGAGCCGTAGCCTGAATCGCACCGCCAGAAGCCTTTCCTCCGGCGACGCCGCCTTGACCACCGATGGCTTGGTTGCAGATGAAAAGACTCTGATCGACGGTGAGATGCGATGCGATGCTATAGAGTGCGCCGCCACCGCTGTCTCCGCCTGTCTGAGCGTCGCCCGTATCACCCCCCAAGGCTTGGTTACCGATGAATAGACTGTCTGCGATCGTGGTAATGCTTCCTGAATTAACTATCGTTCCCGGGCGAGTTGCAATGGCACCACCAAATGCTTTTTTCACTGAACCTGTCAGGTTAGTCAATCCGCGGGCCACATTGTTGCGGAAAGTGCAGCCCGATACGGTTAACTGACTACTGCCGAAATTCCCGATTGCCCCGCCGTAGCTCGTAGTACCACCCTTAGCCTCATTGCTGACGAAGATGCAGCCTTGGATATCCGCAGTGGAATTCGTCACGTTTGCGATAGCGCCGCCGAACGCGTAATTGCGGCCTCCGCTGGCGACGTTCCCGATGAACAGGCAACGCGTTGCGGTGAGTGCTGCATGGCCGCTGTTGACGATTGCTCCCCCGCCAACAACTTCAGACGAGGGGGTGTCTTCACCTGAGTCGATGGTTTGGTTGTGACGCATTGTCACGCGTGAAAGTCGGAGAACGCCTCCGTTATTCAGAATTCCACCGCCCCGGGTAAGGATAATTCCGGCGTGGTCTTTGAGCGTGTTTCGACCGTTGGCGATCGTGAGATCGTCGATCGTCACATCCGTCTCTGCTCCTCCCATTTTGAAGATCCGGCTGGCGTTGTTTCCGCTGATAGTTAATCTCTGAGCTCCCGTTCCTTGGATGGTCAGGTCGCCCGTGATTTCCATCTCACCGCTGGTGAGCGTGATCGTCCCGCGAAGTCCCCGCTGAAAATCAATGACGTCGGCCCCTGGATTCGCGTTCGCAGATGTAATAGCATCCCGCAGCGACCCTTGGCCGCCGTCGCTGAGGTTAACGACGGTAAAGGCGCTCAGTACCCTGCGGTCTTCAACGACTTCCACGAAGGTCGATACGGTCGAAAATTGCCGTCGCCGACTGGACCGACACTTAGCCCCAAGCTGACTTAGCGTGAACCACAGTCCGCGGTTAGAAACCTGCAGAGAAGGAGATGGCATATGCAGAGAAGCGCTTTCTGTCCCGTCACAAACCTGCTTAGGGACCGTTTTGAAGATTCATTCAGGTAAAATAAACCACAGCATGGTTGCTCACACGCTATCCTGCAATCCCTGTGGCTGCGTCTTTATTTGCTTCACCTTCGGCATTTTTTTGAGGAAGCGGCTGGTGCTGGCGGTTTCGGCACGCCGTATTCAAGGTTAAACCGGAAGTTGGCGTCAAATTAGTCCCTGAAGATTACGTCGAGTTTCAGTAGGCGTTGGCAAAAATTTGGCCCAGTATTTCGAATCGAAGCGTCTGCTGGAATTCCCAACCCGCAGCCCGAACGGTACGATCATTACTCGTGGCACAGGATTCAGTGCATTTTGTGTCATCCCATGTTTTATGCGGCAGAATGCGGCCGCATTTCAATTCAAGGAATTTCCTGATGTCGACGTCTTCGATCGAGCAAACCACGGATACCCAACTGCCACCTGCTGTTGCGCAGTTTCTGGCCGCGTCTGTGCATAAGTCTTTTGTTGGTGGACGGTGGGTTGAAGCCGCAGATGGACTGACTTTTGATGTGCTCAACCCGGGGTCGGGTGACAAGTTCGCGACTGTAACCAGCTTGAAAAAACCGGACGTTGATCGGGCAGTTGATGCGGCAGTCGATGCATTCCACAACAGCGGTTGGGCCAAGATGCAGGTTGCCGAACGGGCTGCGTGCTTGCATCGTATCGCGGACGCTGTCGAAGCTCGTCGTGACGAATTCGCCACGATCGAGGCCTTGGACTGTGGCAAGATTTATACGCAAGCCGTCGGCGACGTGCAGAATTTCATTGATACTTTCAGATACTTTGCCGACCTGTCGCAGGCGGTAAATTATCGTCAGGTGATCGCGGTCAAAAATCACGAAGCATGGGTTTCACGTCATCCGTGGGGTGCTTGTGGTTTTATTATTCCTTGGAACTTCCCATTCTTGCTGGCAGGTTGGGGACTTGCCCCGGCGTTGGCTGCTGGCAACACCTGCGTCCTAAAGCCTGCGGAAGACACACCGCTTTCAGCGCTTTATCTGTGCAAGGTCATTCAGGAACTGGAACTGCTGCCAGGTGGTGTACTGAACGTGGTCACTGGTCTTGGCGAAACGGCCGGTGCGGCATTGTCCCAGAATCCGAAATTGCGGCGCATGAGCTTCACTGGTTCACCGGAGGTCGGTCGTCTGGTGGCCGAAGCCGCTGGACGCAACCTGATCCCTGTCAAATGTGAACTCGGCGGCAAGGGTGCAGCCGTGATCTTTAATGACGTGGACATCCCGGAAACTGCAGCCAAGCTGGTCCAAGCAATCACGTTCCATAGCGGACAAGTTTGCTGCGATGCGACGCGGTGGCTGATTCAACGCGATATCTACGACGACTTTGTTGACGAGTGCATCACGCGCATGAAGTCGGTGCAAATCGGTTACCAGATGGATCACGACGCGCAGATGGGACCACTCGTTAGTGCTAAGCAGCGAGATCGTGTCTTGAGCTACCTCCAGAAGGGTGTTGAGGGGGGAGCTGACTTGATTCTGGAAGGCGGAGAGGCTCAAGTTCCTGGCAAGAAAGGTTTCTACGTCAAACCCGCGCTGTTGGCAGGTTCGCTTAACAACGTGGCAGCCCGCGAAGAAATCTTTGGCCCGGTCGCTTTCCTTGCCCCGTTTTCGAATGAAGAAGAGGGTCTGCGGTTGGCGAATGACACCGAATACGGGCTGGGGAATAGTGTCTGGTCGCGCGACCTGCAACGCTGTGCTCGAATTGCTGAAGCCTTCACAGCAGGCAACGGCTGGATTAACGCACACAACGTCATTGTTCACGGCGTGCCGTATGGTGGTGTCGGGAAAAGCGGTATGGGCGGTGGTGTGATCAGCCCAGATACGCTGAATGATTACTTGCGGCCGATTTCTGTCGTGCGACCTTTGTAGTCAGTACCGCCGCTTTGGACGGCATCAGCCGCCTGAGGTGTCTGGGCTGACAGCCGATTTTTGCACCCGCCTGCACAGCAACGTGCAGGCGGTTTCGCATTTCTTCGTCGATCTCTGAAAGCCTGAACCACGATGGCTGAGCAGCATCCCCAGCATGTTCGCCGCTGGAAACAGGCCGACTTTGCAGACATCGCAGGCGTGCCGTGTCCGTGTGGAACTGCCCGGCGCGCATTTACCGATGTCGCCGAATTTCCAGGGACAGTTCACGTTACAGAAATCGCGGAAAATGCTGAGCGACATTACCACAAGACGCTGACGGAGATGTATTTCTTCCTGAAGTGCGACGATCACGCTCAGATGGAACTGGATGGCGAGATTATTCCCATCCGCGAGCACCAGTGCATTGTCGTCCCTCCCGGCGTCCGTCACCGCGCGGTGGGCCGCATGACGGTGCTGATCATCGTGCTGCCGAAGTTCAATCCGGAAGACGAATGGTTCGATTGAGCCTGCGGAAGGTAGGGGGTGACGCGCCATGGGAAAGCTCTTTGACGGCAATTTTCCCATTCGCATAGCCGATAACGCCTTCGGTTTTTCATCAAAACTCGGGAAACCTACACCCGAGTCACCGGCTAAACTCAACAGTTGTCTTGTCGTAGCGGAATAGTAGTCCTAGAATTCGGCACGCTATTCGCTGCCAGAGTACAAATTGCGAAGTTCGGATTTGGACTGTCAACGTGGCATCTTAGCAGGGAGGCTGCTGTCAGAGCGTATTCGCAGGAAATCTGCGGATGTAAACCGTGTTTTCACTGAATCAGGCGCTAGACTAATAGGAACGGACAGATTTCTGGCGTTTTCAGTTTAATTGATTTTTCGTAGCGTACGGCTGTTGGAACGTGATCAGACTCGGGGGGGATACTCTGAGAATGGATTTTCCGGCAGGGTCATGCGTTGTGCATGGCTTTAAAATTCGCTGCAGGTGTTGAAGGACTATTCGAAGCGAGGAAGTCGAATGTACGAACGGTTCACAGATCGTGCTCGGAAAGTGATGCAGCTGGCCAATCAAGAGGCTCAGCGGTTTAACCACGAGTACATTGGCACGGAACATATTCTGCTGGGACTAGTCAAGGAAGGCTCAGGCGTCGCAGCCAATGTGCTCAAAAACCTTGATGTGGATCTGCGGAAGATCCGGATTGAAGTAGAAAAAATAGTCCAGACCGGACCAGACATGGTGACGATGGGCAAATTGCCTCAGACACCCCGCGCGAAAAAGGTCATCGAATACGCGATGGATGAAGCGCGGAATTTGAATCACAATTACGTCGGTACCGAACATTTGCTGCTCGGCCTGTTGCGCGAGCAGGAAGGCGTTGCGGCTCAGGTACTCATGAATTTGGGCTTGAAACTCGAAGATGTCCGCGATGAAGTTCTGAACCTGCTAGGACATGGGATGGAATCTGCTGAAGCCGGTTCCGAAGAAAGGGGTGGCAACCCGACAGCACCTCCGGGTCAGAAAAGCGCGAGTCGCAGCAAGACACCGGCGTTGGACAGTTTTGGGCGCGACCTCACAGAATTAGCCAAGCAGAAAAAATTGGACCCGGTGATTGGGCGCGAACCTGAAATTGAACGAGTGATTCAGATTCTGTGCCGGCGGCAGAAAAACAATCCAGTTTTGTTGGGGGAAGCCGGTGTTGGCAAGACAGCCATCGTTGAAGGTTTCGCGCAGATGGTGGTAGACGGCCTAGTACCGGATATTTTGGCAGATCGTCGCATCATTGTGTTGGATCTTGCGATGATGGTCGCTGGGACCAAGTACCGCGGTCAATTCGAAGAACGCATCAAGGCAGTGATGAACGAAGTGCGACGGGCTCGGAATACGATCCTGTTCATTGATGAGTTGCATACCTTGGTTGGGGCTGGCGGGGCCGAAGGTGCGATCGATGCCTCAAATGTGCTGAAGCCTGCGTTGAGTCGTGGTGAAATTCAGTGTATTGGGGCCACGACGCTGGATGAATATCGAAAGTACATCGAAAAAGATGCGGCATTGGAACGACGCTTCCAGACCGTGATGGTCGAACCGCCATCCGCCAAACAGGCCGTGGAAATCCTGCGAGGTCTTCGAAGTCGCTACGAAGAGCATCATCGTGTGCAGATCACGGATGATGCATTGGAATCGGCTGTCGAAATGTCGAACCGCTATATCTCAGCGCGTTGTCTTCCAGACAAGGCGATCGACGTAATCGACGAAGCCGGTGCTCGTGTGCGGCTGAAGTCGATGGTACGTCCGCCGGATTTGAAGGAACTGGAAGAAGAAATTCAGCG
>Ga0209553_1000213_pt1 | contig 30251 bp, 31 predicted proteins | sample LauGreFBDMM110DN_2_FD_188217 | JGI IMG/M metagenome (GOLD analysis project Ga0209553, IMG submission 188217) | Freshwater lake microbial communities from Lake Michigan, USA - Fa13.BD.MM110.DN (SPAdes) (version 2) | ecosystem: Environmental > Aquatic > Freshwater > Lake | place: Lake Michigan...
ACCCACATTGGCATGACGCAGCAGATTGAAACCTTCGGCATAGGCGGCCATCATGCCGTATTCAATACCATTATGAACCATCTTGACGAAGTGCCCGGCACCCTCGGGGCCGCAGTGCAGATAACCGCTCTCGGCCGTGCTCGGCTGGCCACTACGTCCATTGGTGCGCGGCGCGGCTTCCACACCCGGCGCCAGTGCGGCAAAGATGGGTTGCAAGCGCCATCAGTCGCCCCATATAAATAAGGGCCTGCAGCGATGCGGGCCTTTGTTACGCCCAACCATTGTTATCTTGTTTAGGCGCGATGTAGGCTTTTTCAAGTCAGTCGAAGTCGCTCTTATAGCAGCCCTCCAGCTTAAGATAAGCCCCGCTCCTATATCCCGCCAACACGCTGCCTTCTACCAGCCTACATTAAATAAATCTAGACACGTTGCGCTACTCATAAATATCATACTAGAATAGTCTACATTAAAGCGCCAAAGAGCGCATAAAGTAACTAAAATTTCAGCGCAATATAAGAAAATGTGCTGCAAGTCCAGTCTAAGAATATAGCAATATCAAATTTGATAGACAGAGAGAGGTCGTGTGATTACTGGAATAAACCATTTAACAGCCATCGCCAATGATCCAGAAGCGACTTTAAATTTCTATGAGAACCTCCTCGGCCTGAAAGTTGGCTACCGCCCTGATTTGGGTTTTGATGGGGCATGGCTTTACGCTGGCGATACGGCCGTCTTGCACTTATGCTTTGACAGACCCGTTCCAACACCACCTGGTGGGGTAATTGACCACATGGCCTTCACGACTTATGGCCTCAAAAAAGTTAAATCACTGTTTGACGAGAAGGGGTACCCCTACAAAATAAAGCATCAAGAAAATGGACCGTGGCAATTATTTTGTTATGACCCAAGCGGCGCCAAGATAGAGCTTAATTTCGTAGCAACAGAATCTCTGGACTAATTAACAGGAGGAGGCATGAAAACTTTAACGCAAGAATTGCAATCGGCTATCACCCCCATGATGGCATTGAAGTTATTACAAGATGGCAACAAAAGATTTGAAAAAAATCTTAAGGTAAATCGTAACCTGTTGCAGCAAGCCAATGAGACATCGGGCAGCCAGCACCCATTTGCAGTTATTCTAAGCTGCATAGATTCTCGCACATCGGTTGAGCTGATTTTTGATCAGGGCCTGGGTGATGTGTTTAGTGTTCGCATTGCCGGTAACGTCATCAATGAGGATATTCTGGGCAGCATGGAGTACGCCTGCAAAGTTGCTGGCGCTAAAATAATAGTGGTTTTGGGGCACACCCAGTGCGGCGCCATAAGGGGCGCTTGCGACCATGTGGAAATGGGTAACCTAACCGCCCTGTTAAACAAAATACAGCCAGCGATTTATGAAGAAAATAGTGAGACCGAGAATCGCAATGCAAGCAATTATATATTTGTGGAGAAGGTGGCCAGCATCCATATAAAAAGAACGCTGCATGCCATCTTGGATCGCAGCCCAATTCTAAAAGAAATGATTGAGGCCGGTACAATCGGCATTATTGGTGCTAAGTATGATGTGGCAACTGGCGTGGTAGATTTTTACGATGACACCATGATGTAGGCACTAATTAAAAATACTTGATCCGTCATAATGCTTGGCGCGCCCAGACGGAAGCTCGTTTTCTCGGTGGTATAATTCGACGGTTGGATCATTAAGCCACCCTCGATGTGTTTATAAGATGAGGTCAACTATCTTCGCTCTAATCTCTCGATTGCCGGATGCATGATGGACGGTGACGATCACTTCATGCGCGCCGCCCTGGCCATGGCGAGAGAGGCGGAGTTGCTGGGCGAGGTTCCGGTGGGCGCCGTCGTGGTAAAGGATGGCGTTATTATTGGGCGCGGCAGAAATTCCTCGGTTGGTCTTAGCGATCCGTCTGCCCACGCTGAACTCTTGGCCCTGCGTGATGCGGCGCAGCGCTTGGGAAATTATCGGCTCACGGGGTGCGAACTATTTGTAACGCTGGAGCCCTGTCTTATGTGTGCGGGGGCCATGTTTCACGCACGAATTGCGCGTGTTATCTTTGGGGCGAGCGACCCCAAGACCGGCGTGTGTGGCAGCGTGCTCGATCTCCTTTCTGAGCGTCGCCTAAACCATCACACCACGGCAAGCTCTGGCGTGCTCGCGGTAGAGTGTGGACAAATACTGAGCGATTTTTTTGTTGCACGTCGCGCACAGTTGCGGACAGACACCTATTCTTGAATAGGGCTGCGAATGAGGGCCGGTCATTAAAATAATAATCAACATCTCCACGCAAACACTGGACCTACTCGACGACCAGGGCTTGCTGTCGCGTAGCTATCCCATCTCTACGGCGGCCAATGGGGTGGGTCAGGTATCGGGGAGCTACTGCACGCCACTCGGTTCGCACCGTATTCGTGCCAAGATCGGGGCCAACCAGGCACCCAACACCGTGTTCGTTAGGCGTCGTCCTACCGGAGAAATTTATACCGCCGAGCTGGGTCGGTTGCATCCGAAGCGTGACTGGATACTGACCCGCATACTGTGGCTGTCTGGTAACGAGATCGGCTTTAATCGCCTGGGTGCGTGCGACACTATGCGTCGCTACATATACATTCATGGTACCCCGGACAGCACGACACTTAAGCAGCCTGGATCCAAGGGGTGTATACGCATGCGAAACGATGATCTGATAGGGTTGTTTGATATTGTCCCGGTACTCACCGAAGTGAGTATCGTTATGTCAGGCGCTGGATCACCCACCCGCTAGGCGGACGAACGTGACCTAGTAGATCGGGTAGGGCAGCCTCATAAACTTGAGTGGCGGACCCTCTAGGGACTTTAGGTGCACAACCTGGTCCTTGTGGCTGCTAATCTGTACCACGGCCAGCATGTCGTAACCACCATCTGGTGCGGGGGAGACGTTTGCCACCATGCCGCTAGGCTGGCCCTCCATGTCCGCACTGTAGAGCTCGTCCCCGGGCTGGGGTGGGGTGTCGTGCTCGACGTGGGCAAGATACATGCGCCGCTTTAGCTTCCCAAGGTACTGCATGCGTGCCACAATTTCTTGGCCGGGGTAACATCCCTTCTTAAAGTTCACGGCACCAATTAATTCTAGGTTTGCCATCTGGGGCACGAACTGTTCCTGAGTGGGCTTCAGGATGACGGGAATACCGTCCTGAATGCTGAGCCAATCCCAGCATGCAGCGCCAACCGGGCGCCCAGTAACGATCAGCTTCTGCCAGACCTCGGGCGCGTGCTCAACAGTGGTGTTGATCTGGAAGCGTTGCTCGCCTAAGCGAATGACGCCCGTGTCGTTGTGCTCCGACTTGCGATTACCAACCTCTTCCGCACCCCAGGGCTCAACCGGAACCGAACCCAGATACTCCCGAAGCTGATCCTCCGATTCCTCTCCAGCCCAACCAAAGCTGACCTGCTGATCGGTGACGTCATCTATCTTCACCTTGGCACGTAGGATGTACTTGGATAGGTACTGCTGAATGTCTGCACACAGACTCAGCGGAATTTGCAAGAAGAAGGCCTTATCTGCATCATCTAGGACGCCCTTGCGCCAGATAAGAAAGCTCGCCAGCACTCGCCCCTTTGGACTATTTAGGCTGCTAAGCTGACTGTGCCAGGGGGTGACCTCGCGCACATCGCTGCTCAGAAGATTTTGTAGGAAGGACTCCGCATCCTCACCGGACACCCTGAGGATGCCAAATTGGCTTAGGTAGGACAGTACCGTCCCGTCCCTTGCGGCAGCGAGTTCACCCTGTCCGGCACCGAAATATTGCACCACACCATCCTGGATATTTGCACCCTGAGTTAGTAGATAATCTTGCCAAGTCGCATTCATTTTGCTGCCCGTTCGTAAGTATAAAAGTAGGCGCAACTTTACCACGAATAGGCTATTTCGGATAACATACAAGGCAATGAGGCACCTATATTCCCTATCGCTCTTCCTGATACTCGCGGCTTGTGGCGGTGGTTCGTGGGACAACCCTTATCCATCGAGTGACGAGGGAAGGTCGATCTACTACTCCGCATTCTCAGAGCGACCCAAGCACCTCGATCCGGCCTCGGCGTACAGTGAGAATGAGTACGTATTCCTCGCGCAAATATACCAGCCACCACTGCAGTACCATTTCTTAAAGCGCCCCTACACCTTGATACCCCAGGCGGCCAGTGAGATGCCCAAGGTGACCTACCTAGACAAGAGCAACAGGCCGCTGCGCAGCGACGCGCCCGCAAGCAAGGTGGCGTTTAGTGTTTACGAGATCCACCTGCGCCCCAATCTAAGGTACCAACCGCACCCGGCCTTTGCGCGAGACGCACGCGGCTCACTCGAGTACCACGCGCTGACACACGACGACCTGCGCAAGATCCACTCGCTGAACGACTTCCCGCACAGCGGCACGCGTGAGGTGCTCGCGGCGGACTACGCCTACCAGATCAAGCGGCTCGCTCACCCGGCAATCCACTCACCCATTTCCGGGCTCATGATGGACTACATTGTTGGCCTCAGGGGATACGCGGCCACCCTGCAGCAAGCCAAGAAGAAACACCCAGACGCGCTCTTGGACCTGCGTGAGTATCCACTGGAGGGCGTGCAGGTTGTGGACGAGCGAACCTATCGCATCAAGATCTACGGAAAGTATCCGCAGTTCTCTTATTGGCTGGCGATGACATTCTTTGCGCCCATGCCGGTGGAGGCGGAGCACTTCTATGCGCAGGCCGGGATGTCCGAGCGCAATCTTGTCCTGGACTGGTGGCCGGTGGGCAGTGGGCCGTACTACCTATCAGAGAATAATCCAAACCAGCGCATGGTGCTGACACGCAACCCAAATTTTGTCGGCGAGACCTACCCGATGGAGGGAGAGCCGAAGGATGCGGAGGCTGGACTATTGTCTGATGCGGGTAGGCCGTTGCCGCTCATCGATAGGGTGGTCTTCAGCCTGGAGAAGGAGACCATCCCCTACTGGAATAAATTCTTGCAGGGCTATTACGATGCCGCTGGCATCAGTTCGGACAGCTTCGATCAGGCGGTGCAGGTCAGCGTGGGCGGCGAGACCAACGTCACCGACGAGATGAAAGCGCAAGGCATTCAGCTGTCCACCTCGGTTGCCACCTCAACCTCGTACATCGGATTTAACTGGCTGGATCCGGTTGTGGGCGGGTCGAGCGAGCGGGCAACCAAGCTGCGTCGCGCGATCTCTATCGCGGTCGACTTCGAGGAGTTCATCTCCATCTTTGCCAACGGTCGAGGCATTAGTGCGCAGTCGCCTATCCCGCCTGGTATTTTTGGTTACCGGGAAGGCGAGGCGGGGATCAATCGTTACGTATACGACTGGGTGAGTGGTGCGCCGAGGCGCAAGTCCATTAACGACGCAAGGCGTCTGCTGTCGGAGGCCGGCTACCCTAACGGTCTGGACGAGAAGACGAAGCAGCCGCTGGTTATCTATCTCGACACCACCGCCACGGGGGTTGGTAGTAAGTCGCGCCTAGACTGGCTGCGTAAGCAGCTCGACAAGATCAATGTGCAGCTGGTGGCACGCAGCACAGACTACAACCGCTTCCAGGACAAGATACGTAAGGGTGACACGCAGATGTTCTACTTCGGGTGGAACGCGGACTACCCAGATCCAGAGAACTTCCTGTTCCTACTGCACGGCGCCCAGGGCAAGGTAGCAAAGGGAGGCGAGAACGCCTCGAACTACAATAACCCGGAGTACGACCGCCTGTTTGACAGGATGAGGAACATAGAGAACGGACCAGAGCGCCAGAAGATAATCGACGAGATGCTGGAAATATTGCGCAGAGATTCGCCGTGGATCTGGGGGCAGCACCCCAAGGACTACGTGCTACACCATACTTGGCTACACAACAGCAAGCCCAACAAGATGGCGAACAACAGCCTGAAGTACTTGCGCATCGATGCTGCACAGCGTAACGAGTTACGCAGTCGTTGGAACGAGCCGAAGCTCTGGCCGCTAGGGCTGTGCGCTGCCGTTCTTGTGCTCTTGGGGTGGTGGCTGTGGCGAGTGCTGCGGCAGCGGGAGGAGGCGCGGTGATTGTCATTCCGCTCCCAAATTCTAAAAACAGCACCCTCAAAATGATATGATCGTAGAGTCTCTCAATAGTCTTAGGTATTTGGGTGGTGCAACAGCACCTTCTTCGTTGCAATCGTTAAAGAAAGGAAGCACCTTGTACTCTTTTAAAAAAATAACCACCCCTTTTGTGTTGTTGGCAGCCTTGGCCGCTGTGCCCGTGATTGGTCACGCCTACCCTGCAGATGAAGACGATTGCAAGGCGGCGGCTGGGACCTGGATAGACTTTAAGACGACCCCAGCCGATGGTTGGTGCCGTGGAGCCGTCGCAATGCCAAACGGGCCTGTAATCGTGTGCGCCAAGGCGAAGGGGATCGAGCAAAGGATAGGCTCTGAGATGGTGTGCATTCCGCGTGACGCGGCAAGGCAGCAGCTTCTTAAGCAGCACGACAAAAAATAAATATCGGCCGATAGGCAATTAGAGAGGCGCCTTAAGATGCACGGCCTACCACCCAGGGACTCGTATCTCATGGGATGCTGGTCGGCCGTGTGGCGTGCTCTCATCGCGATGCCTAGACATACCTCACTTAAATGATTGCCTATCTCATTCGACGCATCCTGTACGCCATACCGATACTCATCGGTGTGAACGTGCTCACCTTCTCCTTATTCTTTGTGGTGAACACAACGGACGACATGGCGCGAATGCAGTTGGGCATGAAGCGCGTGACGCCAGAGGCGATCGAGAAGTGGAAGCAGCAGCATGGGTACGACAGGCCACTCTTGTTTAACGAGCACGAGGCGGGTTTAAAAAAAATAAGTGACACAATCTTTTTTCAGAAGTCCATCAGGATGTTCATGTTCGACTTTGGTTCCTCCAACGACGGACGCGATATTGCGCGCGAGATACAGGCACGCATGCTCCCCAGCTTGGCCATTGCTTTGCCCACCTTCATCGTTGGCCTGCTTATATATATCACCTTCGCGCTGCTGATGACCCTGTTCAGGGCGACCGCTCTGGATGTCATGGGCGTGTCGCTGTGCGTTCTTCTGATGTCCGTGTCGGGACTGTTCTACATCATCGGTGGGCAGTTTGTGGTGAGCAAGCTATGGCACTGGGTTCCGATTTCTGGATATGCGAGTGGCGTGGACGGTATAAAGTTTATCCTGCTGCCGGTGCTGATAGGGGTGATGGGTAGCGTGGGTTCAAGCAGTCGCTGGTACCGAACCATATTCCTCGAGGAGGCTGGCAAGGATTACGTGCGCACGGCTCGCGCTAAGGGCCTGTCTGAGCTGAGGGTACTGTTCGGGCACGTACTGAAGAATGCGATGATTCCAATACTAACCGGTGTGGTGGTGGTCATCCCGCTACTCTTTATGGGCAGCCTGCTGACCGAATCTTTTTTTGGTATCCCCGGCCTGGGTAGTTACACCATAGACGCAATCAACGCACAGGACTTTGGGGTGGTGCGTGCCATGGTGTTCCTGGGCTCGGTGCTCTATATTGCCGGCCTGGTCCTGACGGACATCTCGTACACCATGGTCGATCCGCGAGTGAGACTGTAGGAATTGTCGCCATGAATGGTATGCCTATTATTCTCTGGACGGACGCAATGATCTACTTGCTGCTCGCGGTAGTCGCCGTTGCGACCCTGTGGATTCGCAAGCGCCCGTACCTACTGTTGCCATGGCAGCGCGTGATGAAGAGTAGCGTGGGCATGGTGTCGTTACTGCTGCTGTCCCTATTTGTGCTGGTCGGCCTGCTCGACACGGTGCACTATCGCGCGGCCCTGCCGGAAAAGAGTAACGGGCAGACAGTCTACTCACCCGAGGTGCTGAGCCTCTTGGACGTTCTTGCCAAAGACATCAAGAGCCGAAATGAGAAGACCTACTCCGCGCCACTGGCGGCGCACCTCTACGCCAAGGAGAGCGTGGAGATGCCGAACGGGGGGGTGGGTCGAGACTATCCGCGTCTAAAGTACGGTGGCGCACACCTTGCGAATCCACAGCAAGAACTTTTTAACGATGTACTCAGTCGCGCACTGAGCGGAGCCATGGCGGGGGTGTTGATTGCCACGCTCCTAGCCGCATCGTGGATCGCGCTGCTTTACGCACTCCGTAGGTTGTCAGTGGATCGCGCGAGTAGCATGTCAAGCCCCCCCGTCACCGGGCGACAATCTTTCCGGGCACTGCTGATTACCACCGTGCTGCTGGGCATGCTCTTCGGCATGGTCTCCAACCTAGCCACGGCCTACCACGTCCTGGGTACGGACAAGGTGGGGCAGGACGTTCTGTACCTCGCTCTGAAGAGCATCCGAACCGGACTCGTGATTGGGACCGTCACCACGCTGGTCATGCTGCCGTTCGCTTTGTTTTTTGGTATCGCGGCGGGGTACTTGCGGGGCTGGGTGGACGACGTGATTCAGTACATCTACACCGTGCTCAGCTCGATCCCGAGTGTGTTACTGATCGCGGCCACGGTGCTAATAATGCAGGTATACATTGAGGCCCACCCCGAATGGTTCTCCACCTCCGCGGAGCGCGCCGACCTGCGCTTGCTATTCCTATGCCTGATACTTGGCGTGACCAGCTGGACCGGACTGTGCCGCCTGCTACGCGGTGAGACACTCAAGCTGCGAGAGCTGGAATATATCCAGGCCGCGCAAGCGTTCGGTGTCTCATCCGCCCGCATCCTTACCCGTCATATCATGCCTAACGTGATGCACATCGTGCTCATTGCGATGGTCATGGACTTCAGTGGGCTGGTGCTGGCCGAGGCGGTGCTGTCGTACGTTGGCGTGGGGGTTGATCCAACCACGATGAGCTTCGGCACGCTAATAAATTCCGCACGCATGGAGATGGGGCGCGAGCCCATGGTCTGGTGGACCCTGGCTGCCGCCTTCGGGTTCATGTTGGTGCTGGTGCTGACGGCCAATCTTTTTGCTGACGCCATACGCGACGCGTTCGACCCGCGCCTGAATCGAACATAGGTGACCACATTGAGACACGAGCCGCCCAGCAGTCGACCAGACCCCCTTCTTGCGCCTAGGGTGCAAGGTGAGCATGTGCTGAGCGTCGAGGGGCTGGTGACCGGCTTGCGAAACGGTCCGCGTATCGTTGACGGCATATCCTTCAGCATCAAGCAAGGAGAGACCCTGGCCCTGCTTGGCGAGTCTGGCTGCGGGAAGTCCATGACGGCGCTCGCACTCATGCGTCTGCTTCCGGATGGGGTGCAGACCCTGCGCGGCAATATTGATCTTGACGGGGAGGACCTCTGCGCCCTCCCTGAGCACGCAATGCGCGAGGTGCGTGGCGGCCAGATGGCGATGATCTTTCAAGAGCCTGGACTGAGCCTGAATCCGGTGATGACGGTGGGCGACCAGATTGCCGAGACACTAAAGTTGCACCATAAGATGAGTGACGATGAGACGCTGAGACGCTCCATCGAGCTTCTAGAGCAGGTGGGCATTGCTGATGCACCACGCCGTGTAAAGGAATACGCGTTCCAGCTTTCTGGTGGCATGAAGCAGCGCGTGATCATCGCGATGGCTCTGGCTGGACAGCCTAGACTGTTGATCGCGGACGAGCCGACCACCGCGCTGGACGTAACCATACAGGCACAGGTGTTAAAACTGCTGCGCAAGACACAGCAAAAAAATGGCATGGCGATGCTGCTGATCACCCACGACCTGGGCGTGGTGGCCCAGATGGCACACCAGGTCGCAGTGATGTACGCCGGACAGATTATTGAGCAGGCATCGCGAGAGCAGCTGTTCGCCCAGCCCGCGCATCCCTACACACAAAAATTGTTTGCCGCGTTGCCAGACGCGAACCGTAACGGGCAGACGCTGTCGGCTATCCCGGGTAACGTGCCGCCCCTGGGTACAGCACCCGACGCCTGTAGATTTGCCCCACGCTGTGACAGGGCGTGGAGTCTCTGTCACAAAGAGGCTCCGGCATGGACTCAACTCGAGGGTGGGCAGGGGGTCAGGTGCCACCTCCACTCATCGCAAGCGAGGGGCGAGGGGTGGAGTGCGCCCACCGTTAGTCACGTTCCGGTTGGGGACGTGAGCGAGACAGGTGGCGGATTGATGGGGGAGACGCTCTTACAGGTCCGTGACCTGCGAGTGCACTTCCCTATACGCCGCGGCATATTGCAACGCACGTCTGGCTACGTGAAGGCGGTAGACGGCGTGTCGATGGCGATCCAGACTGGGCGCACCCTGGCGCTGGTGGGCGAGTCCGGTTGTGGTAAGACCACGGTGGGGAAGGCGCTGCTGCAGCTCATTGCTCCTACGGCGGGTAGTGTGCGCTTTGTTGGGCACGAGCTCGTGGGGTCGAGCGCCGGCCAACTACGCCAACGACGTGCCGGAATGCAGATGGTGTTCCAGGATCCTTACGCATCCCTGAATCCAAAGATGCGTGTGGCGGAGATCTTGCAGGAGGGTATGGACGCGCTATCGATCGCAAGCGGAGGCGAGGAGAGACAGCGGCGCATCGACGAACTGCTGGGACAGGTTGGTCTGGAGGCGGACTCTAAGTGGCGTTACCCGCACGAGTTTTCTGGCGGGCAGCGACAGCGTATTGCCATTGCCCGAGTGTTGGCGGTCAACCCGAGCCTTCTGATTTGTGACGAGCCGACCAGCGCGCTGGACGTTTCGGTGCAGGCGCAGATCCTAAATCTGCTGGGATCGCTGCAGCGGCAACTAGGACTGAGCTACTTATTTATTTCGCACAACCTGGCGGTGGTTGAGTACATAGCGCACGAGGTCTGCGTGATGTACCTGGGGCGCATCGTCGAGCGTGGAACGGTGGAAGAGGTGCTGCACAATCCTAGGCACCCGTACACGCAGGCACTGCTATCTGCGGTACCAAAAATAAATGGGCAGGGCATGGAGTTCGTTCAGTTGGCAGGGGAGATGCCGTCGCCCTCTAATCCGCCACGAGGCTGCCATTTTCATCCGCGTTGTGCGCACGCGATGGCGGTATGCCGTGACGCCTATCCAAGCGAGAGCGTTACGGGCGCAACGCACCGCACACACTGCCACCTGTACGGCGGGGCGGACGTTAAGTAGTTTGCTCGACTGCCTCGTTGGCCAGCATCATGGCGCGACTTACGGGTGTCTCGAGGCTGATGCGTCCGAGCGCCCCGGTTCGATAATCTTGCAATAGCATCAGAGCGGCCTTGACCAGGTCTGGGTTTCCCCCCTTGAGCAGGTGGCCGCGTCGCTTTGCGATGGCCTCGACAACACCCACGCCGTCTAGGTGATCCACTACAAACCCATAGCGCTTTACGAGTAGCGTTGGATAGTGTTCCAACATAAGGTCGCCCAGGAAGCTGGCCACCTCCTCGTCGATGATGGCGTTCCTGCCCACCGCGTGACTTGCGGCTAGCATGAGACCGTCGCTGGCATATTTAATTTTTGGCCACATCAGTCCAGGCGTATCGATCAGCGTCATCCTCTCGTTCAGGTCGAACCCCTGCTGATTTTTGGTGACCGCAGGCTCGTCACCCACCGCCGCCACTCGACGCTTAAGCAGGGCGTTGATTAGGGTCGACTTTCCCACGTTGGGGACGCCCATGATCATCATGCGCAGCGGCTTGAGGGTGCCGTCTCGGTGTGGTGCGAGTGCGGCGCACAGGCCCGTGACCTTGGCAACGTCTCGCAGCCTTTTGCAGGAGAGTGCCACCGCATTGACGCCCTGCTGCTGGTTGTAGAATTCCAGCCAGGAGGCGGTGATGGCGGGGTCGGCCAGGTCGGACTTGTTTAGAATTTTTAGGCAGGGCCGCTGCCGATGCAGGCGCAACTCGGTGATGACAGGATTGCTACCCGCCTCGGGTATACGTGCATCGAGCACCTCGATGACCATATCGATGCGCTCCATAGTCTCGGCCGCCTTCTTGCGCGCCGAGACCATGTGACCAGGAAACCATTGGATGGACATGCGTGGTGTGCTGCGTGACTAAAGGTGTATTTTACCCTTCGCGGACTGGCGCGTCATGTTTGTTGTGACCCTAGGCGTCGGTGCACAGACTGGCGCTGCGGCCCCAATCGAGGCCATTCATTTTGCCAGGAGATTAATTTGATAGTATGATGACAACGTGTAAACAGTTCATTAGCTTAACTGGTGGTCAAGGCGCTGTTGGGCGGTTCGAAAGTATTGGCGGGTCTCCTCGCATTGCAAGATGGTGAACCTGGTCAGGCCCGGAAGGGAGCAGCCACAGCCATTCACTGCAAGTGCCGGGGGTAGGCCCGCCTCCTTAATGATGTGCTTGTGGGTGGAATGATAATGAAAAAAATTGGTGTGCTGTTGGGAATTTTATTACTAACCGGTAATGCATGTGCGATCGATGGGATTTCTGCGGTGCGTGGTAATGGCAGCTCAACCGAGATGGCTGGTGTCCAGGCGCAGTGGGATTGGGAAAAGAAGTGGTTCACAGAACATAGCTGGCTGGTGGCTGGATTCTGGGAGGCCAATGTGGGACGCTGGGATGCGCAGAATGGAAAATCTTTTAAGGACGTTGGTTTTACGCCCGTGTTTCGCTTGCAGCAGAAGAATCCATCCGTCGTAGCGCCCTATGTTGAGGCCGCGATCGGCGTCCATCTAATTTCCCCGGTCTTCGTGAATGGCGATCGACAGTTTAGTAGCGTCTTTCAGTTTGGTGACCACCTTGGTGTGGGCGCACGCTTTGGTGATCGACAGCAGTTCGATATTGGCTTCCGATTCCAGCACCTCTCCAATGCCGGATTCAGTCAACCCAATCCGGGTATTAACTACAACGAGATCCGTCTTGCCTACCATTTCTGAGATAGCATAATCTTGTCAACAACCTCTGTCCTGGCACGTAAATGGCGGCCTAAGGTCTTCACGCAACTGTTGGGACAGCAGCACGTAGTGCAAGCGCTGACCAATGCGCTGACCCAGAACCGTTTACACCACGCCTACCTATTTACTGGCACCCGTGGGGTCGGGAAGACGACCATCGCACGTATTTTCGCAAAGTCCCTGAACTGTGTAGAGGGCATCACCGCCACCCCGTGCGGGGTTTGTAGCGCCTGTACGGAGATAGACGGCGGTCGCTTTGTCGACCTAATCGAGCTGGACGCGGCGTCCAACACCGGCATCGACAACATGCGTGACGTGCTCGACAACGCGCAATATTTACCGACAATGGGCCGCTATAAGGTTTATCTAATAGACGAGGTCCACATGCTCTCCAAGGCGGCCTTCAACTCGATGCTGAAGACGCTGGAGGAGCCGCCCGCACACGTTAAATTTATTCTCGCCACCACCGACCCGCAGAAGATCCCCGTCACCGTGATGTCGCGCTGCCTGCAGTTCAATCTGCGTCAGCTGCCACCCGCGCTGATTGTTACGTACCTGCAGTACGTGCTGGAGCAGGAGCACATTGCGTTTGAGGTTGCTGCGCTGATCTTGCTGGCACGCGCTGCGCGTGGCAGCATGCGCGACGCACTGAGCCTGCTCGATCAGGCCATTGCCTACTCCGACTTTAGGGTGGACGAGACGACGGTCCGCAACATGTTGGGCGCGATTGATCTCGGCTACCTGTACGATCTACTGCATACTCTGCTGGCTCGGGATGGCGTCGGCCTGTTGCGCATCGCTGATGACATGCTCAGCCGCAGCCTGGCTTTTGATAACACCTTGCAGGACCTGGCCACGCTGCTGCACCACATCGCACTGGCGCAAACCGTGCCCGAGGCAATCGCCGAAGACGAGCCGGATCGTGCGCGCCTGATGGGGCTGGCGCAGAGCTTTAGCGCGGAGGAGATACAGCTACACTACCAAATCGCCATACACGGTCGCAACGAGATCGATCTGGCGCCGGACGAGTATGCTGGCTTCACCATGACGCTGCTGCGTATGCTCGCGTTCATGCCAGTGGGTACCGCGACGACCCTTATGCAGAACGTAAAGACGGGCCAGGTCGTGCCGCCCAAGCCAGCCCCCGCAGCAAAGATGGCCACCCAGCCCCAGTCCGACCAGGTTGCGGCACCCGCAGCAAGAATCACCGCGGATCTCAATGCTCCTCTCGATTGGGGCACGATACTGGCGCAACTGAATGTGAAGGGCATGGTGCGCGAGTTGGCGAAGCACTGCGCGCTCATGAGCTTTATTGACAGTCGCATGGCCCTAAACATAGACCCTCAGCACAAGCACCTTCTGATTAACAAGGCGACACAGGACAAACTGCAGGCCGCCCTCACCGAGTACTTTGTACGGCCGGTGCGCCTGGTTATCACGTTCATTGTGACGGGGGTCGTCACGCCAGCCGCAACCGAAGAAAAGATAAAGCAGGTCCGCCAGAAGAAGGCGATCGATGCCATCATGCAGGACCCGTTCGTGCGTGATGTTCAGGCACAGCTGGACGCGCGAGTAACCGAAGACAGTATCAAACCAATACAGTAAGCTTAGGAGGGCGTGAGGATGATGAAGGGTGGCTTGGCTGGGATGATGAAGCAGGCCCAGCAGATGCAGCAAAATATGAAGAAGGCGCAGGCCGAGCTGGCCACGATCGAGGTGGAGGGTCAGGCCGGCTCCGGAATGGTTAGGGTGACAATGACCTGTGCCCACGACGTGCGCCGTGTGATACTGGACGATAGCCTGATGTCAGACGACAAGGAAATTGTAGAGGACCTCATCGTAGCCGCAGTAAATGACGCGACGAAGCAGGTCGCAACGGTGACACAACAAAAGATGAGCGGCTTTACCGCTGGCATGAACCTGCCGCCAGGTATGAGCCTGCCGTTATAGGTCGCATCCCGGCCAAATGAAGACCCTCTCAAGTCTCGAAGAGATGATTGCCGCCTTGCGCTGCCTGCCAGGAGTCGGACCAAAGTCTGCACAGCGCATGGCGTACCACCTGTTGCAACGTGACAGGTCGGGTGCGCTGCGGCTGTCTCGTGCGCTCGGCCATGCCGTCGAGAGCATCCAACACTGCACCAAGTGCAACAGCTTCTCTGAGGAGGAGGTATGCACCCTGTGTCTCTCTTCCCAGAGGGACGCGAGCATGCTGTGCGTGGTGGAGATGCCCGCAGATTTGTTGATGATGGAGCAGGCACAATGCTACCAGGGAATGTACTTCGTGCTGATGGGGAGATTGTCTCCACTGGACGGCATTGGTGCGAATGAGCTGCACCTCGATCGCCTGGTTAGGCGGGTGCAGGAGAGGCCGTGCGAGGTGATACTCGCAACCAACTTTACCGTAGAGGGCGAGGCGACCGCGCACTACATCTCCACCTTGCTATGCGCGCAGGGCATCAAGGTATCGCGTATCGCACGCGGCCTCCCGGTGGGTGGTGAGCTGGAGCATGTTGATAGTGGCACCTTAGCCCAGGCTGTCCTGGAGAGACGAGACATCACGGAATGAAAGAGCAGGAAAATCAGCAGCAGGGTGAGCGCCTACAGAAGGTCTTAGCGCAGGCCGGACTGGGCTCTCGTCGTGCGATGGAGGAGTGGATCTCCACAGGACGCGTGACCGTGAACGGCGAGGTCGCGACGCTAGGCCTTCGTGTCTTAGAGGAGGACGTGGTGCGTGTCGACAAGCGCACTATCCACATTAAGACCCAGGGCAGCAGTCTGCCGCGTGTGCTGCTCTACCACAAGCAGGAGGGCGAGATCGTGAGTCGCTACGACCCCGGGCGCCGTGTCAGCGTGTTTGATAAGCTGCCCAAGCTGCGTGGCATGAAGTGGATCGCCATCGGTCGGCTCGACTTCAACACCAGTGGGCTGCTTATATTTACGACCTCGGGAGACTTGGCCAATCGATTGATGCACCCACGCTTTGAGGTGGAGCGCGAGTACGCGGTTCGCGTGCAGGGCAGCATGACGGAAGAGCAGATGAGGCAGATGGTCAAGGAGGGGGTCACCCTCGAGGACGGTCTAGTAAAGTTTGAGAGGCTCACGGACGAGGGGGGCGAGGGGTACAACCATTGGTACCGCCTGATGCTAAAGGAGGGGCGCAATCGTATTGTGCGTCGCACCTTCGAGGCTCTGGGGCTGTCCATCAGCCGGCTGCTGCGCGTGCGATTTGGCATTATCAACCTGCCACCACGCCTGAAGCGTGGCGCCTTGGCGGAGCTGGGTGCGAGCGAGGTCAGTCAGATCCTGGACTGGGTCGGTATGGAAGTGTCTAGCGTACAACGTCCCACCTAGGCGGGTGGCGTGAGCACGGTCGAGACCGCTAGAGGCAGGGTGCCGAGGTAGTCCTTGCTGTAGTGCAGCCCGCGGCTCTCGTGCCTGGACAGGGCGCTCTGAACGATCAGATCGGCCGTCATGACGAGGTTTCGTAGCTCCAGCAAGTCGGCGGTAACGTGGAAGTTGGTGTAGTACTCGTTGATCTCCTCGTGCAGTAAACGAATACGGTGCTGTGCACGCTGCAACCTCTTGGTGGTACGCACTATTCCAACGTAGTCCCACATAAACTGACGCAGCTCTGCCCAGTTGTGCGAAATAATAATTTCCTCATCCGCGTCCGTTACCCGACTCTTGTCCCAGTGCGGCAGTGAAATAAATGGATCGCAGGGCGTGCTGAGAATTTGGTGCGCGGCCGCATCGGCAAACACCATACACTCCAGCAGGGAGTTGCTGGCTAGGCGGTTGGCCCCGTGAAGGCCGGTGTGTGCAGTTTCGCCGACCGCGTAGAGGTTGGCCAGGTCGGTGAGACCATGTAGGTCGGTGACGATGCCGCCGCAGGTGTAGTGTGCCGCCGGCACAACGGGTATGGGCTGGCGTGCCATGTCGATACCCAGTGACAGGCAGCGCGCATAGATGGTGGGAAAGTGCTCCTGCAAGAACGATGACGACTGGTGTGATATGTCGAGGTACACGCAGTCGAGGCCGTGTCTTTTTATTTCGAAGTCGATGGCGCGCGCCACAATGTCGCGCGGTGCGAGCTCTGCACGCTGGTCATGCGCTGGCATAAAGCGTGTGCCGTCCGGTAGCTTCAGGATTCCGCCCTCACCACGCACCGCCTCGGATATCAGGAAGGACTTCGCGTGAGGATGGTATAGGCAGGTTGGGTGAAACTGGATGAACTCCATATTCGCCACGCGGCAGCCGGCACGCCAGCCCATGGCGATACCGTCCCCGGTTGCGGTGTCTGGGTTGGTGGTGTACAGGTAGACCTTGCTGGCGCCACCCGTCGCCAGGACGGTGGCGTGGGCGGCGATTGTGACGACCTCGTCGGTTACGGTGTTAAGTGCGTAGGCACCGTAGCAGCGGTTGTGCGGGTGGCCGAGCTTGCTGCCGGTGACGAGATCGATGGCGATGTGGTGGTCCAGCACCGTGATGTTGGGGTGCGCCAGCACCTTAGAGGCCAGGGTCTCCTGCACGGCGTGGCCGGTGGCGTCCGCCGCGTGGATGATGCGCCGGTGGCTGTGGCCACCCTCACGCGTCAGGTGGTAGCCGCTGTCGGTGTCGGTGTCTCGGGTGAAGGGCACGCCCTGCGCGATGAGCCAGTTGATTGCCGGCTTGGCGTGCTCGACCACGTAGTGTGCCGTGCCCGGATCACACAGGCCCGCGCCCGCGGTGAGAGTGTCCTGCACGTGTTCCGCCAGGGAGTCCTCCTGTGACAGCACGGCTGCTATCCCGCCCTGCGCCCACACGCTAGCACCCTCGAGTAGGGACTTCTTGGTGATGACGGCGACCCGGCGCTGGTCGGCAAGCTTGAGCGCCAAAGAAAGCCCCGCCAGTCCGCTGCCTATAATCAGGGTGTCAAATTGCAGCATGCTAGCAGTCCAGTTGACGGGCTCCGCTGGGGCGGGACCCTGACCGTAAGAGAGGGTTGGCTGATTGCCCGATGTCGTACGAACTATAGCAAATCTTGCCCGTGAACGTAACGTGACCCGCGAGGAATCTGGGGCAGACGCTGCACACTTGTCCGGTTATACTGACGACGCTTTTTTGCCTATATGCGGGGGCCATCGCGCTGACTTTGCGTCAAGTGCACGCCACAACAAAATTAATGTTAACTATTGATATGTAACATAAGTAACTAAATTAATATGGTTTATAGATGAGCGAGCTGTACGCATGGCAGGGCGAGTTGTGGCAGCGCTGGCAGGACTTGCGCGCGCGTCTGCCGCACGCCTTACTGCTCAAGGGGCCGCAGGGGGTGGGCAAGCTAGACTTCGCCATGAGCCTAGCGCAGGCCCTGCTCTGCGAGAGCCCACTCGGCGGCGGGCTGGCCTGCCAGGCATGCTCCTCCTGCCATTGGTTTCAGGGTGGCAATCACCCGGACTTCTCCTTGCTACTGCCGGGCGCGTTGGCGGTGGAGATGCAAGAGTCCGACGGGCCCCGGATATCGCCAACGCTGAAGTGTTGGGCCACGAGGGGCGCGGAGGAAGCGCTCGACGAGCAGCAAAAAAAAGGAAGAAAGCCGAGTAAGGAGATCTCCGTCCACCAGGTGCGCTCGCTGGCGAACCTTACCCACCTATCAACGCACCAGGGCGGCTATCGTGTGGTCCTCATTTATCCTGCGGAGGCGATGAACGCGAACGCGGCGAACGCGCTACTAAAGACGTTGGAGGAGCCGCCAGAGCGCACGCTAATAGTCTTGGTCAGTCACAGGCCCCAGCAGCTACCGCCCACCATCGTCAGCCGCTGCGTGGCGCTCACGGCCCCAATGCCATCGCTAGAGGAAAGCGCCGCCTGGCTCGCGCAGGAGGGACACACGGACCCCGCATCTATACTGGCCCAGGCGGGCTTCGCCCCCCTTCTGGCGGCACAACTGTCTAGTGAGGCTGCGGGCTCGGAGGAGCGGGATATATTCTTGCAGGGCATCAGGCAGCCGGCCCAGTTCGATGCGCTGGGGTTAGCCGAGCGACTACAACGTACAGAGCCGTCCCGTGTGATCCACTGGCTACAGCAGTGGTGTTACGACCTAGGCAGCGCAAAGCTGACCGGCGAAGTAAGGTACCACCCCGACCTCGTTGACCTCATCAGGGGCCTCGCTGACCGGGTCGTGATGCTCGACCTGCTGCGCTACCAGGACGAGCTGATCGTCGCCAAGCGCGAGGCAACGCACCCCTTAAACTTTAGGCTACTCTTCGAGTCCGTCTTCCTGTCCTACAGGAACACGATGCTAGGGTGTGGCTCGTGATATCACATAACAACCTACTGGGCGAGTACAAACCATGTTCGTAGACTCGCACTGCCACATTAACTTTCCGGAGCTGGAAAATATATTCGACGAGGTGCTGGAGAACATGCGCCAGAACGAGGTCTCCCATGCGCTGTGTGTCTCGGTCAATTTAGAGGACTTCCCCCAAGTGAGACTACTCGCGGAGCGGCACGATCACATCTACGCCTCGATCGGCGTGCATCCCGACCACGAGTCTGACGCTGAGCCTACGGAAGAGCTGCTGGTGGAGCTCGCAGAGCATCCAAAGGTGATCGCAATCGGCGAGACCGGTCTAGATTACTTTCGCTTGAAGGGCGACCTAGAGTGGCAGCGAACACGCTTTCGCACCCACATTCGCGCCGCCCGAAAGTGTCATAAGCCACTCATTGTGCACACCCGGGAGGCGGCACAGGACACCCTGAGACTCATGGACGAGGAGGGCGCCGCAGAGGCGGGAGGGGTCATGCACTGCTTTACCGAGAGCCTGGAGGTCGCTCGTGCGGCCATCGAGATGAACTTCTATATCTCCTTCTCGGGTATTGTCACCTTCAAGAACGCCACCTCGCTGAAGGATGTAGCACGGCACATTCCGCTGGATCGCATCTTGATCGAGACCGACTCGCCCTACCTCGCACCGGTCCCGTACCGTGGCAAGCTCAACCAGCCCGCCTACGTTAAGTACGTAGCGGAGGAGATCGCGACGTTGCGTGGCATCTCCCTCGAGGAGGTGGGGCGCGCCACCACGGATAACTTCCGTCGACTATTTTTGGCTTAGGGTTGTGTGATAATGGGCGCAGGCTAACCGACACCCGCGGTGATATATGAGCTCTCCTGAACTTAAAAGGCACACCTTTATCCTCCTCCTGGTCGTCCTCTCCTGCGCGTTCGGTTGGGTCGTGTGGCCGTTCTTTGGCGCGGTCTTCTGGGGCGCTATCTTCGCCATCCTCTGCGCGCCGATCTACCGGCGCCTGCTCGTCCTTAGTGGTGGCAGGCAGAACGTGGCCGCGCTCTCCACCCTGCTGCTGTGCCTTGTCGGCGTGATCCTCCCACTCACCTTCGTGGTCACCGCCTTAGTGCAGGAGGGGGTCACCCTCTACCAGCGCCTCCAGTCCGGCGGGCTGAGTCTGGACGCGTACTTCAGCCTCGTGCTGAACGCGCTGCCGCTGTGGGTGACCGACCTCTTAAATCACTCCGGGCTCGGGGACTTGTCCGCGCTACGCGAAAAGTTATCGACTGGCGCGATCGAGGGGAGCAAGTTCATTGCGACCGAGGTCCTCAATGTTGGGCAGAACTCATTTGAGTTCGTCGTCAGCTTTTGCATCATGCTGTACATGCTGTTCTTCTTGTTGCGTGACGGCGCCAGCCTGTCAGAAAAAATTAAGCAGGCCCTCCCCTTGAGCGCGGAGCACAAGCGCCACCTAATGGAAAGGCTCGTGACGGTCCTGCGTGCGACGGTGAGGGGTAACATCGCAGTGGCCGTGACGCAGGGCACCCTGGGCGGCCTGATCTTCTGGGCGCTCGGCATACAGGGGCCGCTGCTATGGGGTGCCACGATGGCGCTCCTCTCGCTCCTGCCCGCGGTGGGTGCCGCGCTGGTGTGGGGTCCCGCCGCGGTCTACTTTTTCTTCTCCGGTGACGTGCTGAACGGCGCGATCCTGGTCGCGTTCGGCCTCCTGGTCATCGGCCTGGTCGACAATCTCCTGAGGCCGATGTTGGTGGGCAAGAACACCCAGATGCCAGACTACGTGGTGCTAATCTCAACGCTGGGCGGCATGACGCTGTTCGGGCTGAATGGATTTATTATTGGCCCGGTGATCGCGGCGATGTTTATCGCCGCCTGGGATATCTTCTGCCTGTCCAAGACGGGTCGCGAAGAGTAAAGGCCGTCGTGAGGTAGACATGAAATTATATTTAGGAGGGTCGTATGGATAGGAGAGTTGCTTTGGTAGTGCTGTCTCTGACACTGTCCACAGCGAGCGCGGCGGAACTGGTTGTGCGCCCGGGGCTGTGGGAGGTCACGACAACGTCCGGCCTGCTGGCGCTGGTGCCGTTGATCCCCCCAGACAAGATGCAGAACCTAGCCAGCCTGATTAAGCAGTACGGGTTCGAGATGCCAAAGATCAATAACGGGGCGGCGATCTCTCGGGTCTGCATCACCCCGGAGGCGGCCAGCCAAAAGATCCCGACCCTCATGAGTCAGAGCCAGTTCGGATGCAGCACGAAGGGTGCGGTGCAGACAGAGGGGGGTTACCGGCTCGACCTGACCTGTGACAGCGCGACCGTTAAGGGGGGCGGGAGCATAGATGTCACCCTGGTGAGCCCAGAGAGCATGACGGGGCGAACAGAGCTTAGCGGCAACGTGCACGGCAACCCCATCACGGAGCACATCGACACCAGCGCCAGATGGCTGGACGCCGACTGTGGGACGGTTAGGTCCTCTTTCTAGCCAGCGACTCTAAGCGGGTGAGGGCATGGCCTCTAGCTTAGCTCTCCGCTCGGACAGCTCTTGCGTTATCTGTTCCGCTAGGTCACCCAGTGGGTTGCCGCCCTTCAGCTCCGCCCTCTCGATAGTGATCCGTAGCTTATGAATGTCCGCCTGCTTTTTTTCGTACAGCGCCTCCCGTATCTCGTCGAGACGCCGCCGCAGTTGGCCGGTGCGGCGAATCATTTTTAGCATGCGCAGCTCTACCCCTAGGTCCGGAATCTGTTCGGACTCGCCCTCGTCCTCCTCGCGTGGGTCCTGCATAAATTCCGTCACCAGGTTTTCGATGGCCTGCTGGTCACCACGCTCGTAGGCAAGGTTTAGTTTGATCATCAATCCGTGGCGGCGCAGGCGCTCGGCCTCCGTGGTTGCACGATCGGGGTGCATCATCATCGCTGCACGTCGGAAGGCCTGCTTGAGTTGTGGCGTGATCACCAGCGGGGGAGGGGGCTGAACCTCTATCAGGCCGGCCTCCTCGGCCGACTTCCTAGCCTGCTCCTGCGCGGCCTGTGCGTGGACCTTGGCGGCCACGTCGTCGGGTGACAACCCCGACTGCGCGTTGGCAATCTGTGCGTCGAGCTCATCCAGCTGCGCATAGAGTCGCCCGACCACCTCGTGGTAACGACGCTGGAACTGCGCTGTCTCCGTGATGATCGTCTCTAGCTCTAGTTCGGCCGACACGACCTCATCCGCGAGCGTGGACTGGTCGCTTATGAGGCGGGCGATCTCCTGGTCTATGGTGAGGCTCACTCCGACGACTTCCAGCTGAGGGTGAATTCTGCGAGCCTTGCCAGTGCGTCGAGGTTCGCACTCTCCCTGGTGCCGACCCCGAGTATCTTTAGTTGCTCCAGCGCCCTTGTTTCGCCCTGCTGGCCAGCCTTCTGATACCACGACGCTGCCACCTCGCTGTCCTGTACTACGCCACGACCGTTGCTGTACATCTGGCCCAAACTGAACTGCGCCTCCGCGTGCCCACGCTCGGCGGCCTTCCTGAGCCAGTCGACCGCCTGCTGATCGTCTTGGTCGACACCCTGGCCTGTGCTGTACATTAGGCCCAGGGTGTACTGCGCCCACAGGTCGTCCTGCTCGGCTGCCTTCCTGAACCAGGCGACCGCCTGCTGATCGTCTTGGGCGACACCCAGACCATTGTTGTATAGGTATCCCAGATTGAGCTGGGCCTGAGCGTTCCCTTGGTTTGCGGCTTGGGCGTACCAGGACGCACCCAGCGTGTAGTCCTGTGTGACACCCTGGCCCTTCTCGTGCATAAAGCCGAGGCTGAACTGTGCCTCCGCGTGCCCTTGGCTCGCGGCCTTGTCGTACCACATTGCAGCCTGCTGGTAGTCTTGGAGCGCGCCTCTACCCTTGCTGAAGGTGACCCCCATTGCGTGCTGCGCACGCGCGTGCCCCTGTTTGGCGGCCTTGAGGTGCCACATCGCGGCCTGCTGGTGGTCCCGCATCACACCGCGGCCCTCGTTGTACATACTACCCAGTGCGTACTGCGCCCGCGCGTGACCTTGCTCCGCGGCCTGCATGTACCAGAACTTGGCCTGCTCGTGTTCACCATCCTCCTCGAGGAGTTGACCGCTGTCGTACATGGCGGCCAAATTAAACTGGCCCTGCGCGTGACCCTGCTCCGCGGCCCGGCGATACCAGAGTGAGGCCTGCTCGTCGTCCCGCAGCAGCCCCTGGCCGTTCTCGTACATGTAGCCCAAGGACTGCTGTGCCCACGCGTTGCCTCGCTCTGCGGCCATTCGGTACCACGCCACCGCTTGCTCGTAGTCCTGTGCTACGCCCTGCTCGTTGTAGTGCATGCCCCCGAGCGCGTACTGCGCCCTGGTGTGCCCCTGCGATGCGGATTTCTCGTACCATGCCGCCGCCTGCGCGTAATCCTGTGCTACGCCTTGCCCGTTGTAGTAGAGGCTGCCTAAGTTGTACTGCGCCTGTGCGTTGCCTCGATCCGCCGCCTTCTGGTACCACAGGAGCGCCTGCGCGTAGTCCGGCCCAGACTCCTCGTTGAGCCAGTGCAGCCTGCCTAGGTCGTTCCATACCTCGGGGTCGTCTCGGTGCTGGTTGGCGGTGCACCACTCGAGGGCCAGCTTCGCATAGCGTTGGGCATTTTCCCGGTGGACCGGAAAGCTGCGCCCGCCGCTGTAAATAAGGGACAGGGGGAGGTAGGACTTGCCGTACTGGCAGTCAGCTAGCTTCTTAAATGCCTCCATGGCGTCATCGAGGTGATCGAGGTCGCTCCGCGTCCAGGCGATGCCGAAGCCAGACTTGTCGCCGAGCTCTATGATGTAGTCGTACGCGCTCCGTGCGCGGTGGTAGATCTCGTCGTAGTCTTCTGCGAGGGACGGGTCCTTGCCGCTGAGGAGCGCGGTCATGCCACGCATGACGAGGCTGCCTGCCTGCCCCGCGTGTGTAACGACGTCCTGTGCGCCTGCCTTGGCGGGAATATTTTTTTGTTCTGACATGTGGGCGTCTGCCGGTCTCTACTGTAAGTGCTGCAAGGTGCCTGGATGTATTTTGCGGGTCGGGTGCGGGGCACCCAGACCATTGTGACCCCAATAAATATGGTGCCCCAGCGCGTGCCTGCCGCCAAAAAATGATGTGACCACGATACACCATTGGGGCCGAAATAAAAATAGGCGGCACCACAGAAAATTTCGTGGCGGTTCTGGCACATGAATTACCTTGACCGGCAGACGCGCAGTCACTATTGTTGATGTTTAGAGGATTCTTTAACCGCGGAGGTCAGGATGAACCCACAAAAGTAGTTATCGCCATGCCAGTCGAGGACGACTTCATGCCCAGCATCTCGAGGTGGGGGCACGGGTACACGTGGACCCAGAAGGAGGCGTACTTCGTGCACGTGATCAAGAAGGAGATCCTCGTCAGCGACGGCGGAGTCCAGGAGGTGCCCGGCAGGGTGGAGGTCGACCACATCAGGCAGAAGATGCTCGGCTTCGTGACGGCCAAGGCCAAGGAGCTCATGCCCGAGGCGGCGTTCAAGATGGCCCACTTCGAGATCCTGTTCGCGGAGTCCCCGGCGGATCGCCTGGCCGAGTACGCGAAGGAGGTTGATGCGGGGATGGTCGTGGTGGCCACGAGGAACAAGAAAGGCTTCGCCGGACTCTTTGTCAGCTCGTTTGCCGATCGCCTGCTGAAGCTGTCGCCGTGCGACATCCTGATTATCCGGCCGCGATAGAATCCCCAGCGCCCCACGGCAACACCGGCTGCGTGGTCACCCCAGACCCCGCACGGCTTGGGTTGAGCTGTCTTTTGGGTTAGAATTAACGCCATTTTGTAATCCTGGTACCAGAACCCGTGGCATTGATTGTTCAGAAATATGGGGGCACCTCAGTGGGGAGCCCAGAGCGCATCAAGGGCGTCGTGCGTCGCGTGGCGAAGTGCCGCGCACTCGGGCACCAGGTGATCGTTGTGGTTTCCGCCATGAGCGGCGAGACCAACCGACTTATCGCGCTGGCGAAGGAGATGCAGGCGCAGCCAGACCAGCGCGAGCTGGACATGGTGCTCTCCACTGGCGAGCAGGTCACCATCGGGCTGGTGTCGATGGGGCTGATACAGGCCGGAATGAAGGCTAGGAGCTACACGGGCGCGCAGGTCAAGATCTTAACCGACAGCGCCTTTGGCAAGGCGCGCATCCTTGGCATCGACGAGCAAAAGATTCGCACCGACCTGGCCAACGACTACGTGGTCGTGGTCGCGGGATTCCAGGGCGTGGACAGGGACGGAAACATCACCACCCTCGGGCGTGGTGGATCCGACACAACGGGCGTGGCGATCGCTGCCGCGCTGCGTGCCGAGGAGTGTCAGATTTATACCGACGTGGACGGCGTGTACACCACCGACCCGCGTGTGGTGCCGGAGGCGCGTCGCCTGAAGAGCATCACCTTCGAGGAGATGATGGAGATGGCGAGCTTAGGCTCCAAGGTGTTGCAGCTCCGTTCGGTTGAGTTTGCCGGGAAGTACAAGGTTAAGTTGCGAGTGCTGTCGAGCTTTAAGGATGAGGGCGACGGCACGGTGATCACTTTTGAGAAGGACGAGAAGATGGAGCAGGCGATTATTTCAGGGATAGCCTTCAACCGTGATGAGGCCAAGATTACCGTGCGCGGTGTGCCGGACAAGCCGGGCATCGCCTACCAGATCCTGGGCCCGATCAGTGAGGCCAACGTCGATGTTGACATGATCATACAAAACGTCGGCGTGGACAGATCCACCGACTTCTCGTTCACCGTGCACCGGAACGAGTTCACCAAGGCCATGGGCATTCTAAAGAATAGCGTGCAGAAGCACATCGGCGCACAAGACGTGGTGGGCGACGACAAGACCGCAAAGGTGTCCGTGGTCGGGGTCGGCATGCGCTCACACGTGGGCATCGCCAGCAAGATGTTCCGTACCCTGGCGGAGGAAGGGATTAACATCCAGATGATTGCCACCTCCGAGATCAGGATCTCGGTTCTGATCGACGAAAAGCACCTGGAACTGGCTGTGCGCGTGCTTCATAAGGCGTTCGATCTGGACCAAGAGCCTGTGTAGTGGTTTGACCTTTTGTGGGGATTACGTTAAGCTTTGCGGCCTTCCTTTAGGAGAGATGGCCGAGTGGTCGAAGGTACTCCCCTGCTAAGGGAGCGTAGGGTTTATAGCCTTACCGAGGGTTCGAATCCCTCTCTCTCCGCCAAGATAAGTGCTGCAATAGTTTTGCGCCCGTAGCTCAGATGGATAGAGTACTTGGCTACGAACCAAGGGGTCGGGCGTTCGAATCGCTCCGGGCGCACCAATAAATCAATGGCTTACTGGTTAACTCTGGTAGGCCATTTTAATTTTATCTGTATGGGGGTAAACCTAGGGGTAAACCAGAAAATTGCTGGGCGACTGGAAGGCTGCTTAGAAATTACTTTAATGATGCCATGGCTGCAATGGCCTGAGATTTTGTTTTGTATGGCTCTGATGCAAGCTCGACGTTTTCATGTGCCATTATTGTGACCTCTCCTAATATTTGGTAACACACCACATAGCGACGATTTTTATCAAAACCAACCTAGTCTGATGCAATGATTTACTATAGAAAAACTCTCTTTGGTTGTGGACCTAAATTGACAGCAGTTCAACCATTGGTAGTTAAAACATCAATCTGACGCAATAGGGTGACGATTTGCTCGGGCTTGAGACGTTGACCTTTAGTCATGTTTAACACTCCTTTAAGTAGAAGATTATCAAAAATCCTCTCTTATGGAGTGGTACTAAAAATCAGGTCAGTTCAGCCATAAAAAGTGTGTGATTTTAATAGGCGATAGAGTAGCCAAGATAGGCGAATGGCTGCATGCGCGTTTCAACAATTGGGCTGTCGGCTTGCTGATCACTTAATCTAGTCATTGCGGCACCAAAAAGTACAGAACTATCTTTGCCTAGCGCATAGGAGCCGTTTGCACCTAACTTAAATTCAGTACCCGCTCCTGCAGAATAAGCAGGGCGTAATTGTGATGTTTCGTTAGCCCCTACTCCAAAGTAGTAGTTATTAAATTTATTATTATTCCAGGTCGCACCCAAACTACCATTTAATTTAAATTTGTCAGCACGGATCAAGTTTTTGATATATTGCAACCCAATAGTCTGCCCATGACTAGCGCCACCAATGTCAAATCCCCACTGCGCGTTGAACGTACCGTAATTAGTTTGCCAGCGCACGGCGGGGCCCAAATCAAGCGTGAAGTCACGGTTATTCATACTGCGAGTGAGCCTGCCATCAGCCGCATCCCATCCAAATCTAGGCTGCGTCGTCATGCCGACCCTTAGACGTTTATCATCTGAATCCAGCAACCAAACTCCCGCTTGCAACGCGTTTATATAAAAGCGGTCACCATAATTAGCATTAATAATAGGCAGTACTAACACTCTAAACTCATCTGACCCAGATGTTTTAGGGAGTAAGGCAACACCAATGCCGTAGAGATTTTTACTACGCGGTATTGCGGTTTCAGTTTCCCTATCAATTTTATCGTTAGCATAAGCCGGTGATAAAACAGTCAGGCCGGCAACAAAACTAATTACATATAAAATTACGCTATTTTTCATAAGTCACTATTTTAATTAAATTTAATGATGTGGTTGTGTAATCAAGTTTGAGTTTTCTTAAATCAAATAGCAAGATTAATGTTTGGTTTTTAAAAAGTTGCCAATGCTGATAACCCCAAGCAGGGGATTTTCATCTGTAAATGGGCTGAGTGGCTTAATATCCTCATGCATGAGGCTGTCTAGTAGCAAATGCGACCAAGCACCGATTAAAGCACCACTCCAAGCCGCTGTGTTGCCAATACTGGCTTTACCTAGCCACCTAACCTCCTTGTCCTGCAATTCACCATGTAATGTTCTGATTGCCAGCTCGCACAACCTTCGCCCATAAGTTGCACACAGTATGGCTATCAATGTAGCGCCAATAATCGTGTGGAAGTAGCGGTGTGATGGATAGAGCGTTATTAGGCAGTAGGTAATAGGCTCTAGGTCGATAACAACGTTAGTGAGTGCAAATACACCCCAGCTGAACCTACGTGGGGCTATCGCCTTGAGTGGGATGATTACTAGTAGATGAAATGGCGTGACAGGCATAAATAGATTGTAGCAATAAAAAAGGGCTGCATTTCTGCAACCCTTTCTACCTCGCTTCCTTTCATCAAATAGCCCAAGAAGGCTGGGTACGATTCTTCCATGAGAATATATGGCTTTTGTGCATCATGTAGTAGTTACGATATGACTCTATAGTAGAGTCACGCTTACACTCGTCAGGCATACAGCATGGTGGCTCGGTTAGTGAGCCTTTAGGTATGGCTAGTGGCGCACGGCTAAGTACGCCTATCATGCGCTCGCAAGCATGGTGCTTGCCATAGCGATGCGTATACTCAATCATCAACGCCGTAAACAGTTCAAACAGCCATAGATAGTTCTCGTCTGACTCCCGCACCCAGACAGCAGATGGGTGATTAGCGTGCGTAGTCTTATATAGAACGTCATTATCGCCGTCTAGTAACCTATGCGCTGTGGACAGTAACTGTGCGGACTCTAGAATCATCTTCACACAATGTTTATCAACGTGCATCTTGGCACATTCGGTTGGTACGCTGTCTAGGTAAAATATGTTCATGACGGAATGTATAGCATACAAAACTTCCTGTACCCAGTCTCCTAGAACTTCCTTAAAGAATCTATCCAAGCCGCAAATTCCACTAGCCAGTCGGCTGGCGGCTCTTTCCCTAGCATAGTGAATCGCTCCTGAAGGTGCCGGTCGAAGCTCAGGAAGACATCTATTGGGGGCTTAGGTTTTGTGAACCCAATCACCAATAGTTGGGTATAGATAGAAGATGCCAGATTAGTCATGGCTTACCTCCCTTCTGAGTTGAACCTTCCTTAGGCTTCTGGGGAGACCTTCTAGGTGTGTGAAAGTGTACTGATGGTCCCCCAAAGCCAAGTTCAATTGCCTCTTGGAGTGTTACTAAGCGTCCGTTTCCAACACGTGGATGAGTATATTCCTTGCCACTTGGTAGTTTTTCGTCTGTCATGATGTTCTCCTATTTAGCCAATTCGACAATATGTCAGGCTTGGCAATTTGGAATAACTCCGCCTTAAAGCAACTATTAGACTAGGGCTTGTCCCCTGATTTCTTGGGTGAACGACTTCTTGGAATGAATGTCACCTTCAATTGAGTCGAATCCGAGTCGTGCTCCGTATCCTGTTCCGTAGATATAGATGCGTTCAACTGAAATGCTGACTCTCTTACTGCTTGCGCCAACCAGCTTAGTGACGGCTTCACCCTAGGAAATGCATCCTTGTTTGGGGTTACTTTTGACATGGTTTATCCTCCTTTTTAGTCGATTCGACAATATGTCGGGCTGACAATTCTGGAATAACTCCGCCCTAAAACAAAAAATCCACCTCGAGGGTGGACTTGTCGCTTTTGATTACCCACTAGGGGTCTCATCATTCTTAGCACCTTACTAGCGTTAGCAGGTTGCTGTGGCGACAAAGCCAATCTCTTGATGTGCTGACATTATAGGTAATCTAGGTCAGATAATCAAGCATTCTGGGGTGTTTATATGCATAGTCTTGGTATCTTTTGGCTTGATTTTAGAGTAACGTTCAATGAAATGTCCTAGACGTTCGATTCCTAACTACAAATACCTCCTTGCGTCTTCTTAATACCGATTAATACCGACATCCTCTAAAAAGAGAAAATTGCTTGCGTTAGCCGGGCAACAATCTATCGATTGATAAAACTGATCCGAAGACCGGTCCTGTTTATTTTAAGGTATCAACATCCGGATGATTCTCTTCTGTAAGATAGAGATCTCCAGCCATTTAAAGAATAGAACTCACCTCTACACTAGGACAAGATTATGCAGATCGGCGTACCGAAAGAAGTGGTGGATCAAGAGTATCGGGTCGGGCTGACGCCATCCTCGGTACGCGAATTAATTTATCAGGGTCATCGGGTACTGGTCGAGTCGAATGCCGGTGCCGGGGTCGGCTTGAGCGATAAGGACTACAAGTTGGTTG
>Ga0209553_1000214_pt1 | contig 30199 bp, 24 predicted proteins | sample LauGreFBDMM110DN_2_FD_188217 | JGI IMG/M metagenome (GOLD analysis project Ga0209553, IMG submission 188217) | Freshwater lake microbial communities from Lake Michigan, USA - Fa13.BD.MM110.DN (SPAdes) (version 2) | ecosystem: Environmental > Aquatic > Freshwater > Lake | place: Lake Michigan...
ATGTTGTCCCGTGCTTCCGCCAACGCTTGGTGCAAGGCAGCAACTTGATCGTCGCCCGAAATCATTGCAGTCCGACGCCGCTCAAAGGCCGCGCGTTCCTGTGTGAGCACAGAGTTTAGATGCACTTCTTCGGCGATCGCTTCTGTCACACGCTGCTTCATCAAATTCTGCTGACGAATCAGGCGCTGCAGGTCAGACTTCATTTCTTCCTCGCGCGCCGCCTGATGGCGAACGGTGGATTCCAGACTGGCAATCCGACTGCGAAGATCACTGCGGCGGCGTTCGACGTCGCGCAACTGGTCATCGACTTCTGCCAAGGCGGCATCGGCTGCCATGACTTGAGATTCTGCTTCTGCCTGCTTTTGACGCAAATCTAGTAATGTGGCAGCGGATGCCTGCATCTGGCCTTGGAGCAGATCGCGGTGAGTCGACTCACGCCGAAAATCGTCTGCCGCCAAACCGACCCACAACTGTTCCAGTTCAGTGGAAACCGATCGATAGCGTGATGCCCGCTGGGCCTGAGTCCGCACGGTGCTGACCTGTGTCTCGACTTCGTCCACGAGATCGGAGAGTCGGACAAGGTTTTGTTCCACCCGTTCCAATCGCTTGAGCGCCTCAGTCCGCTTCTGCTTGAAGCGGCTGATGCCCGCAGCTTCTTCAAAGATTAACCGCCGATTCGCCGCGTTGGACTGCAGAATCTGATCGACGCGGCCCTGTTCAATGATGCAGTATGTCGCGGCCCCTGCGCCCGTGCCGACAAAGAGTTCACGCACGTCTTTCAAGCGGGCCGTTTGGCGATTGATCAGGTATTCTGAATCCCCGGACTGCCAAATGCGACGGCCAACGGAAACTTCATCCTGATCCAGCGGGATAAAACGCGTCTTGTTGTCGAAGGTCAGCGTGGCTTCGGCAAACTGTGATCCCGTCCGGCTAGCGGAGCCGTTAAAGATCACGTCGGTCATGTCTTTTCCACGAAGACTCTTCGCGCTCTGGTCGCCCAGAATCCACTTAATCGAGTCCACGACGTTGCTCTTTCCGCTTCCGTTGGGACCTACAACACCGGTGATTCCCGATGCAAAGTCAAAACTAGTGCGGTCGGCAAAACTCTTGAATCCAAAGAGTTCAAGCGACTTGAGCATGAAACCGAATCCTTGGTCTACTTCTTTCCGCCGAACGGATGCTTCAAGCGATCTGCCATCCGTGAACCGAAACCAGCCACGCCGCCTTTCATGGCCGACATATCCACCGCTTCTGCTTCGAAAGGTTCTATTTCTACTTCAGCCGGCGACTTTTCGGCAGCGGGCTCAGGCTGTTCAGTTGTCTTGCGAGACTCGTTGCTCGCCTGAGATTCCTCCGTCTCAGAACCCTGTTGCTCCGTTGCTTCCGCTGGATCACTTTCACCACTGTCAAGATTGTCGTCGCGGTCACCTACGTCGGCATCACTGGTTTCTTCCACGTCGGAAGTTGTGGTCGCTGGTTTTGATGAATTCGGCAACCTGCTGGATTTACTCTTCGCGTCTGACTTCGCGTCCTGTTTCTGGATCTCATCAAAATTCAAGTTTGAAAGTTTTTCTTCTGTTTCGTTTTCACGAAGTTCTTCTTCATCCAGTTCGTCAAACATTTCCGGGAGCAAGCGTGAGCTTCCAATCTGTTTGCCACTTTCATCGTCAGATGATTCGTCGTCTTCTACTTTTTCATCTGTCACATACATCCGGCCGGCCTGCGGCATTCGATCGATACCAAACTGCCCGACAAAGTTGTGCTGCTGTTCGGCTTCGATCAGCAACTGGACAATGTCCGGATACGTCGCACCCTGTTCTCCACAGGCGCGGATCACATCCACCACACGATTGGAAACTCGTTGTCGTTTCGGCTCTTCGTTTAACTTGTAGAGAATGACATCGACTTCATGGTCGCCAATGGCTCCGATCACCTTAATATGCCGTCCGGCGTTCAAATTGGCAGGAAGTTGCAACTGCTGCTCAGGACCAAAAACCACCACTTCCGGCGAACGACGGCGCGTGACATGCACCATCGCTTCACCCGGAGAATCAATGACGTGCATCAGAAATCGACTGTCAAAGACGACAGGACTCAGCCATGGATCATGTGGATCAAGTTCTTTAAGTGCACGAAACGCCCCGTATCGTGTTTCCAGCGAACTGGAATCCATCAGTTCACGCAGGGCAAGGACAGAATCCGCATCGTCGATCACAGACATGGCGACGAACGCATACACGCGAAAAGCCGGTTGATCACGGGCGGCGTCTTTGAGGATCGCAATCCCTGACGCGTCCCCCAAATAGGCCAATGCCTGAGCTGCTTGGAATTTCACTTCAAAGTCGGTTGATTCTAAGGCATCCTTCAGGAATGGAATCCCACTGTCTCCGATTGCTTCAAGTTGCAATGCGGCCACTTGTGCCTTCTCCGGATCCATGAGTTCACGTGCTAGCTTTTCGACGCGGATTCGCCTCGCAACTTCGGTTTCGTTAAACGCAATACTGCGAATAACGGCTTGATAACGCGGGAAATTGTTGATGTACTGAGGATGCACCTTCAGACTGATCAAGTCGTCCTGTTTTGCGACAGCACAAGGAATCTTTTGGCCAAAATTGTTGTAGCGGTTAAATCGTTCTGATACGGCATCGGCGATTCGCTTGCTGTTGCGAAACCCCTTCTTCTCACGCCGCACGATGATACTGAGATCGCGTTCCGTCCGCGACACAGCACCTCCTGGAATAGTCCCGTACATAAGTTCGCCCTGACGTTCTTCCGATGAGCCTTTGACGCCCAGATTGGTCAGAATGGCACCGCCTGCTAAGGCATATTCATGGCCCTTCAACGCGCCACGACCTTCCACATTCGCTTCTTCAAACATGCGAGTTTCAAGGAGGTAGCCGCCCTTCAAACTGGTCGCTTTGGCCTGCGGTGGAATGGCCACACGTACGTCGAAACGTTGACCTTTTGTGACCATCGCCGGCAAATAGGCCGTTACTACGACCAGAGCCGTATCTTGCGAGGCCAGAATCTGTTTGCTGTCCTTGACGTTGCGGCGAGACATCTCATTGCCCAGCTGCGTTCGCAACGCAGACGGCGATGGATCGCCGCCAGTGCCATTCAGGCCTGTGACCAGTCCGACGCCGCGAACTGTAATGATCGTGTTACCTTGGACACTCATGTATTCAGAGAGTGTCGGCGTTTTAATACTCGTGCTAAAGTCGTCATCGTCGTCTTCGAGTTTTGATTTCTTCGATTTCTTGCTGTCCTGATCCTTCTCGTCGTCGACTTTCTCCTCATCCTTGTCACTTCCGAATCGATCCGCCAACATGGCTGCGCCGGGCATGGACATCAATCCGGCAGCACAGCCGCAAAGCAGCGTGGACGAGAGGAGACAGACGATGGGCGCAGCCAGTCGATATTTCCCCTTGCAGCGAGCGCGATGACGCGTTTGAATCGGTCCCTGACGGGAATCGGTGGTGAGCAAGGGTAGTGGCATAATGGAGCTCCGTCGCCGTGACAAACAGGTGTTGTTCGTGGCGACAATTGATTTGTCGTCCGAACAGCCTGAGGTTTCACGAAACCGCAGCGCAGACGAACATGCACCGCAAGTTTGCAGTGAGATTCGCTGCCCAGCAGACTGAGTTTGAAGAAACGGGATAGAAAATGTGGAACATTGGCTCGCACGATGTGCGGGACGGTGCTCACAAAGAAAGGATTAGCAGTAAATGCAAAGGAACATCCGGCCTCGCGTTGCCATGGGGCGTGAGATCCGCCAACGCGAGGCCGAATGCTTTGTTTTGGCAGGCACGAAATTTCATTCTAAAATTCAGTTTACCGAAATTATTTACGGGCGGTGTGGAATCACACAACTCCACGATCGGGGGGGATCAATCGGAATCGTGTAATCACATCGCCACTGCAACTGCATTCGACATTCAGATTCACTGGTCGCGGTGGGTGGACAGCCCCGAATTTGTCGGTCTGATTGGAAAGACCAATATCGTTAGAACCGCGATTGTCGCCGATATCTCGGAGGGATGATCCTAATATCGACCTGTAGAATCTGTTTGGCCGTGGTGCGCCTGCAAAACAACTTCACATTTCACACGATACTCCGTCTGGAATTCCTGCGTCAATGGACTTCAGCCTCTGCTCCATGCGTGAGTCACCACAATTTTTAGTCATCGCGTTTCGTCCGGCAGGAAATGCACTCGACTATGCCTCGCCTGCAAGGAGCGCACGCCAACGCGGCAGATATACCGGCAGAATCTGCAAGTCCAGCGTTGTGAATGCTTGACTCCTTGACAACCGACATCACAGAGAAGCACCTCTGAAAGTGGAACCCGAGACAAGGCTCACCCAAACCATGGAGTCCCGCGTGCTGGCAAATATGGTGACCACAGCGAAATCGCGGACTTCCGGCCTAACGCGCAAGTGAGAAAAACGCTCCAAATCGCCGTAAAATATGGCATAGGATTTCCCGTTGCCCGACTGCCGGAGGTACCGTACCTTCGCCGCATCGTTGGGCCGGACGACTGCTACTGGTCGTGCGGCTGATTTTTCAGAACTCACAAACCACTTTATCGTGTCGCACTGAAGACGATGCCTACGCTTCGGGAAATTGAACAGACTATTTCGCTTGCCATGCAGGTGGATCACTTTTCGCTGCGCAAGATGTTGCGAGCCGTGAAGGATGCGGAGAAGTTCGGAAAGCCGTTTGAACGCACCTTGGAAAAGCTGCAAGGGCTGCTCCAGAAGTCACTGCAGCGACGTGCGCAACGTGCGGTTTGGCAGCCACGACTGTTGTGGGACGAAGATCTGCCCGTCGTGGCAAGGAAGCAGGAGATCATTGATACGATTCGCGAGCATCAGGTCATTGTGCTCTGCGGTGAAACGGGCTCCGGCAAATCGACGCAATTGCCGAAGATTTTGATCGAAATGGGGCGTGGGCTCTCAGGCGTCATCGGACACACTCAGCCACGTCGCATCGCCGCTCGCTCTGTCGCCGCGCGGCTGGCGGAAGAAATGAACTGCCGCCTCGGTCAGGAAGTGGGTTTTCGCATCCGCTTCACGGACAGTAGCGGACCAAACACCCGCGTCCGTCTGATGACCGACGGCATCCTGCTGGCAGAAACTCAAACAGACCATTTTCTTGATCAATACGACACCATCATTGTCGACGAAGCGCATGAGCGATCGCTCAATATCGACTTCCTCCTAGGATATCTCAAACGCCTGTTGCCTAAGCGGCCCGAGCTTAAGGTGATCATTACTTCGGCGACGATTGATGCGGCGCGGTTCGCAGATCACTTTGGCACAGAAGGTAAGCCGACTCCGGTGCTTCAAATTTCGGGACGCATGTATCCGGTCGATATTCACTATCGACCGCTCGACGATCCAGAGGCCAGCATGGGCGAAGACGATAACCGCATGCCCCGCGACTGGCTCGACGGCGTCACCGATGCTGTCTCAGAAGTCACGGCGGATGATGCTGGACACATTCTGATTTTCCTGCCAACTGAACGTGACATCCGTGAAGCCGCAAAGGTCCTCGGGGGACGCAGATTTCACGGTGACACGCCGCAGATGCCCACTGAGATCGTGCCGCTGTTCGGACGACTCTCAATGGCCGATCAGACGAAAGTGTTTTCGCCGTATGGGCATCGGCGGATTGTGCTCGCGACGAACGTGGCTGAATCGTCACTCACGGTGCCGGGCATCTGTTATGTCATTGACACCGGAACCGCGCGCATCAGTCGCTACTCAGCACGATCCCGTATGCAGCGTCTGCCGATTGAGGCCGTCTCTCAGGCGTCAGCCAATCAGCGTGCTGGTCGCTGTGGACGTGTCGGCCCGGGGATTTGTATTCGGCTGTACAGTAAGGAAGACTTCGACGGCCGCGAAGCATTCACCGCTCCCGAGATTCAACGCACAAATCTGGCGGCCGTAATTCTACGCACGATCAATCTGCGGCTAGGAAATATCGAAGAATTCCCGTTCTTAGATCCGCCGCGTTCGACAACCGTGCGGGAGGGCTACAAGACGCTCGAAGAGCTGGGGGCCATTACGCTTGAGGGCGAGCTAACCGAGATTGGCCGCCGCATGGCAAAGCTGCCGGTGGATCCTCGCATCAGCCGCATGATTCTGGCCGCCATCGAAGAACATGCTCTGCCGGAAGTTCTCGCTATTGCTGCATTGTTGGAAAGTCAGGACCCTCGGGAACGCCCGCTTGAAAAGCAACAGGCAGCGGATGAAGCTCATCGCAAGTTCTCCAATCGCGATTCAGATTTTTTGACGATCCTGAACCTGTGGGACGCATGGCACGACAAACAAAAGATGGCATCGCACAGTCAGGTTCGCAAATGGTGCCAGCAGAATTTTCTGTCTTACATGCGGATGCGCGAATGGGTGGATGTGCATTCCCAGTTAAAGGATCTCCTCGCTGAGAGTGATGATCCCGCAATTGCCAAGGCCGCGAAGGCCTTGCATGAACGGCATCAGCGGAGTCGCGTCCCCGTGAGCCCCGGGACGTCTGTCGCCGCAAAGAGCGAAACGCCGGCCCGCCACAACGACTTTGCCGCAACTCACAAAGCGCTGATGACTGGGCTGTTGGCCAACATTGGTTGCCAGACACCGAACGGCGATTTTCTGGGAGCGGGTGGAAACATCCTTGCGATCTGGCCAGGCTCAGCACTTGCACCCAAAGGCGCAAAATGGTTTGTGGCCGGTGAACTGGTGGAAACCAGCCGACGCTTTGCCAGAACAATTGCCCGCATTCAACCCGAATGGATCGAACCACTTGCCGGACATCTGATCACGCGCGAGCATTCGGAGCCGCATTGGGACCCAGTTGCCGGCAACATTATGGTCTTTGAGAAGGTCAGCCTCTGGGGACTGCCAATCGTGACGCGGCGCAAAGTGACATTCGCAAAAGTCAATCCGGTGAAGTCGCGTGAGATGCTGATTCAACACGGGCTGGTCGAATTTGGTTTGCTGTTTGGTGATTCCGACACCGACGGCGATCCCGGTGAAGACTACGAGGATGAAGAAGAATTATTGCTGCTGGGTGCGACTAAAGTCCGCCCTGGTCGGAGCACGGCCTCCAATACGTCAGCCAAGCGAAAAGGTTGGGGGCATGAGTTTCCGTTTCTGAAACACAATCACGATGTGCTGGAACAACTCAAGGAGCTACAGGCGCGAACACGATCGCACCATCTGATTCCAGGCGATGAAACACTGTTTGAATTCTACGCTACTCAGATTCCCGAAGAATGCAGCGACCGTGATCGCATGCGACGTTGGTTTCAGCGAACCATGACGCGCAACGCGAGCCTGCTGCGGTTTGATATTAATCAGTTCGCCGATGAAACGCATCGCCTTGAACAGGCGGTTCTATTTCCTGAATCCGCGCAGTTTGGCGCCATGCATCTGCCGCTCGGGTATCAGTTAGATCCTGGTTGCAATGCCGACGGCGTGACTGTCACCGTGCCAGTCGAGGGACTTGGTCAACTTACCGACACCCGCTTAGAATGGTTGGTTCCCGGCCTGCTTGAACAAAAAGTACTGGCTTTGATTCGCGCGTTACCAAAGCAATTGCGGCGGCATTTTGTACCCGCGCCGGATACGGCCAAACTCGTTTACTCTGATCTAGAATTTGGTAAAGGTGACTTGCTCACGGGCATCGCATCACGCTTGTCGCAACTTGGTGGCGAACGCGTGGATGCACGCGAATTTGATTTGAGCACGCTTGCTGATCACCTGAAGTTCAACATCTGCGTCGTGGACGATCAGCGGAAGACGGTTATTGAAGGCCGCAATTTGAAAGACCTGCGTGCCGGGTTGATTCACAGAGCACAGGCCGCTTTTGCTTCTGCCGAAAAGTCTGCTGCCGTCAGTGGCCCGTCGCCGGAAGAAGCAAAATGGACGCGCGCGGGATTCAAGGCGTGGGATTGGTTCGACATTCCGTCCCACATCGAAATCACACGCGCGGGTATGCTCCTGCGTTCATTTCCCGCCCTACGTGATGACGGTGAAACGGTTGGTCTTGTCCTCTGCCAGACTCCTGAAGATGCCACACGCATCCTGCGCAAGGGGCTGCAGAAGCTGATTCTGATTTCGGAACGAAAACGCATCCTGATCCAGATCGGCAACATGCCCCAAATTGGACAGTTGAAGTTGCTTTCGTCCTCAATTCAGGGGCTGGAATTCATGAACCATCTGTCGCTCCTGATGACAGAACGAGCCTACCTGTCCGAGCAGCCACTCGCCCGTACCAAAGGTGACTTCGAGAAGGCTCTGCAACGCGGCCGCGAACGACTCGGACTCATCTCACAGGAATTCGTGCAGTTCATGCCGCAGTTGTTTCAGCAGTACCATGAAACTCGCCGCACACTGGATCAAACTCGCGGCCCCGGTTGGGATCATTTGTTGAACAGCATGAAGACGCAACTTGCCGCGCTGGTCCATCCGACATTTTTAATTGAGACGCCATGGCCGTGGCTGATTCAGTATCCCCGTTATTTTATGGGTATTCGTCAACGCCTTCAACGTTTGTCTTCCGGCGGTTTGAAAACTGAACAGTCGCTCCAAACCGAAATTTCGCCATGGCTGGCGCGTTACGAGCAAACTCTAAAAGATCACCAGCGTCAACATCGTCTCGACCCGATGCTGACACATTACCGCTGGATGTTGGAAGAATTTCGCATTCAACTTTTCGCTCAAAAACTCGGTACCGCAGTCAGTGTGTCGGCAACAAAGTTGGAAGAACATTTAGCGAAAATACTGTAAAGCCTGAAGTCGAAAAGAATTCTATCCAGCGGTGAGAATGGACTCACGCTGAGTGATGTTCTCAATCGTGTTCCAAACGACAATCCAGCCGTCTGACGTGAGGGGTGGTGTTTCGTGGCATCACAAAAACATTTTTGTGTCCTTCAGCTTCGCTTCATTTGATGGTTATCCGCTTGTGATCCCTGTGAACTCCCTGCGTGCAAATCGAGTTGTCGTGATGACTCGTTTTCCAGAACCCGGACGAACTAAGACGCGACTCGTTCCGGTTCTTGGGCCTGATCGAGCGGCAGCGTTGCATGGCTGTTTAATCCGTCGCACGCTCGGAGTGGTCTGTCATTGGGCTGAAGAGCATCGCGGTGACGTTGAAGTCCGATACACGGGCGGTGATGAATCGAAATTCCGTGCTCAGTTTGGCCTGCAGGCCCGTTACACGCCGCAGTCGGACGGGTCGTTGGGCGCGCGAATGGATTCGGCGATTGCCGCGGCATTTGCCGAGGGAGCAAAACGCGTCGTGGTGATCGGAACCGACTGTCCGGGCCTAGACCCTGCGCATCTGTTTCAGGCGTTTGAGCAACTGACTCATTGCGATGTCGTCATTGGCCCGGCGATGGATGGCGGTTACTATCTGCTGGGCATGCAACGCCATCTGCCGCCGCTTTTTGCAAACATCGCATGGGGTACGGAGACCGTTCTTCGTCAGACCTTGGTGAGAGCTGCGGAAGCCGGTGTCGTCGTGGGCCAACTTCCACTTCTATTTGACGTCGATCACGCTGAAGATCTTATTCAATGTCGGCGCATAGAAGATCAATTCTGCAATGTGCTGCCAAGAATTACGCGAGGCCGAATTTCGATCATCATCCCGACGCTGAACGAAGCCGCTACCATCACAACCACGCTTGAGCAGATCTGTAATCTACCGAACATCGAAGTCATCGTGGCAGACGGCGGCAGCAATGATCGAACGGCGGAACTTGCGCGGGCGATTGGAGCCACGGTCGTGCATGGAAATCTAGGCCGAGGGAAACAGCTAAACGCCGGTGCCGCCCTTGCCAGCGGCGAGGTATTGTTATTTCTGCACGCAGACACTCAATTGCCGATGGATTTTATTGATCACGTCTGGCAGACGCTTCGCGAGGGGAATTCTGGTGGTGCCTTCAGACTGTGCATCGGGTCGAAGGGCTGGATCTTAAGGCTGATTGAATTCGGTGCCAACCTACGCGCGCGATGGTTGCAGTACCCATACGGCGATCAGGCGATCTTTGTCCGCGCGTCGGACTTTTTCCAGCTGAACGGATTCTGCAACTGGCCGTTAATGGAAGACTACGACTTGTGCTCCCGCCTGCAGAAAACTGGCAGAATCGGCCTCGCGCCGGCCTCCGTGATCACGTCGGCGCGCCGCTGGCAGCGATTAGGTGTGTTGCGGACGACGCTGACAAATCTAGCGTGCGTCGTCGCGTTTCGGCTGGGTGTTTCGCCGATCACACTGGCGCGATGGTATCGGCGTTCATCGGGCTAATCAGGTTGATCGGGCAGATCCGTCGGATGAAGTGTCGCTGCCAGCGTAATACCTGCCAAAGCGATTTTGAATAAAATCGTCAAACACAATATCTTCCTGTCGCACCAACTCTCATGTGAACACTGTCCAGACTCTGAAACTGCTGCATCAGATTGTTGGCTGCGACGGAAATGAATCCGGGAGCTAGGCCGCATTGCGGCATCAGAATACAGGTTTCCGGGCAGCGTTCCGCATATTGTCTCACGGCGCGCGTCGTGGCGACGTCTTCTGTCAAATCAAAGTAACTGGTGGATGTCTCGACCGCGGCTGCGGCCACTGCCGGATTTGCCGAAAATACCAAAGCCGAAATTACGGAATCACGATCTCGCATCAACGCCCGCAATTGGACAGGATCGCCAGCATCAGCAAGAGTCGTCTCGACTGGCACCATTCCTTGCAGTTTTGTCAACGCCGCTTTGTCTGCATCCGCGACGAGCACATCGAAGTCACCTGCGGACTGCAGGAACATGGCAATCGCACGTCCGATTTTTCCGGCACCCAAAAGCAGCACGCGATGCATAGAGATCTCCACTCAGTGTTCAGCAGTCGAAATACATCGCAAATTCGTAAGGATGCGGACGGCGATTAATCTCATTCACTTCGTCATAACGTTTGTGTTGAATCCAGCGTTCGATCACGTCGGGCGTGAACACATCGCCTCGGAGGAGAAAGTCGTGATCATTTTCTAGGGCAGTTAACGCTACGTCGAGTGAGGGCGGTGTGCAGATTAGCCCCGCACGTTCTTCGGGCGCCAGATCGTAAAGATCTTTATCCTGCGGACGCCCGGGATTCATGCGATTCTGAATTCCGTCAAGCATCGCCATCAGGATCGCTGACATCGCAAGGTACGGATTACAGGCCGCGTCCGGACAACGAAATTCGAAGCGTCGTCTTGATTCTTCACCGGAATTGGCCGGAATACGAATGGCAGCCGATCGGTTGCGATAACTGTAAGACAGATTCACCGGCGCTTCGAAGCCCGGTGTCAGTCGCTTGTAACTATTCGTCGTCGGACAGCAAAAAGCCAGCAGGGCTGAAGCATGTTGCAGGATTCCTCCCATCGCAAACATGGCCAGTTCGCTCAGTCCTCCGTAGCCGGAACCTGCGAACAACGGACGCTCGTCCTTGCACAGCGACAGTGTCATGTGCAGCCCCGATCCGTTGTCGTTCCAAATCGGCTTAGGCATGAAGGTGGCGGTCTTGCCGTACTGGGCCGCGACATTGCGTACGATATACTTCAAACGGAGCAGTTTATCGGACATGCTGACCAGCGTATCATGACGCAGGTCAATTTCGCATTGGCCACCAGATGCGACTTCGTGATGCTGGCCTTCGGTTTTAATGCCACTGTCGTCCAGTAGCAGCATAATATCCGTCCGCAGATTCTGCAGCGTATCGACGGGAGGCATCGGTAAGTAGCCCTCACGATGCCGGATCTGATTGCCACCCAGACGACCGGGAGTTCCTCGATTCCATTGACCTTCGACACTGTCGATGTAGTAGTAACCTTCGTGTTCGCGTTGATCGAAGCGTACGCTGTCGAAGATGAAAAATTCGGCTTCAGCCCCGAACAACGCACGGTCGGCGATGCCAGTGGACAGCATATAGTTTTCGGCTTTGCGGGCGATGTTGCGAGGATCGCGTGGATAGGTCTGATGCGTGACCGGATCTTTAACGTTGCAGAGCAGCGCCAATGTCGATTTCATAAATGGATCGACGAAGCACGTTTGCGATTCCGGAACAATGAGCATGTCACTTTCATGAATCGCCTGCCAACCTCGCATCGACGAGCCATCAAATGAAAAACCATGTTCAAAACTTGACTCGGTTAATCGGTCGGCGGGAATCGTAAAATGTCGCTGCGAACCACAAAAATCTGTAAACCGCAAGTCAATCGCGCGGATTTCACGTTGACGGCAGAGTGCGATGGCTTCACGAGGCGACAATTGCGTTTCAGACATGGAGTAACAACTTACAGAAATACGAGGAGTGGATTCAGTGCGGCAGAGTAGCCCGAAACAGCATGTACGTGCAAATCACACGCCAGCTCATGTGCAAAATATGCGAGGGAGTCGGGTGTTCTGCTTTGACTCAACACTGTTGAGGTTTTAAGCCACGCTGCGGGCCCCCCCATCCGACATGCGGCCGTCCTGGAATTGCCCTGCTCCTGTTGTATCAACAAGCAGGCCTGCACGGATTTTCATCATCAATGATTGAACAGGAATTCACGACTGCTAAGGATACTCCAGACTAGATCTTCCAGCACGAGACGCTTTTCATCAGCTGCGGTTGAAGCCAGCAGTGGCAACAATTCGTCCTTCTCGCCGGAACTTGGCAAACGTGCCACACAGGTGAGAAAGATTTCATCCAGCAGGTCCGAATCGGACTTTGCTTCTGCCATCCATTTTGTGAGCCGATTGTCTGCCGCGGAGAGTTTCTGATTGATCGTCTCTCCGTTAGAGATGTGCAATACCTGCACCAGACTAGGTGTATCAGATCGTTCGCATTCACAGGTAATGCGTCTTTGATTTCGTCCAAAGGTCTGCAGAAAGTATGACTGCACTGCGGAATCGTGAAGCTGAATGGCGCGCGTCCCTTTCGGATAATCCTTGGTATCCCTGACGTCAGATCCCAAGAACACAATCTTGTTGAATTCCGTCGGTACATCCGTCGCTTGCGACACGGCGTCCAGCAGCACCTCAGCCATCAAACGACGCGGGAAATAACGCGAATACTGTCGTTGATCACCCGCGTTCTCTGGCAGGGTCTCACTCCTGCGTTGGTATGCCTCAGACTGCAAAATCGTCCGCATTAGGGCCTTCAGGTCAAACTTCTGCTCGACTAAATACTTTGCAGCAGCAGCCAGCAGTTCTTCATTACTTGCCGGGTTTGATGTTCGCATGTCATCAACCTGTTCGACTAAACCGACACCGAAAAAATTCTTCCAGACCCGATTCGTGATCGCACGCGAGAACAACGCGTTCTCGGCAGAGGTCAGCCATTTCGCCGCGTGTTCGCGACGGTCTCCAGGTGCATCAAATGGAATCGGCTCGGCATCCAACGGAGTCGGCATTTGAGGCTTACCGGTTTTCGGCTGCACGAGTTCACCAGAACTCACCGTGATCAGTGTTCGCTTTCCATCACCGCTGCGTGCATCACCACCCCAGCCCTTTGCCCGAACTCGGGAGAAAAGATTTGCAAAAGCGTAATATTGATCGTTCGTCCATTTTTCGAGCGGATGATTGTGGCACTTGGCACAGCCGATGGACAGACCTAGAAAAGCTTGGCTGACAGTTTCGGCCATGTCTTCCGGGGACTGATGGATGGCGTAAAAATTGGTCGCGCCGTGTTCAATGTTGGAGCCTCGGGAGGCCACAATCTCATGCACGAACTGATCCCACGGCGTATTCTTTTCCACGCGATCATGAATCCACTTGTAAAAGGCATTAACAGCTTCCGGGTTGACAGACGTGCCATTCAGCAATAGCAGGTCGGACCAGTGATACGTCCAGAAATCAATGAATTCCGGGCGCAATAACAATGCCTCAATGATGCGGTCGCGTTTGTCAGCAGACTCATCGGCCAAGAAGTCACGCACTTCCGTGCTGGTCGGCAGCGTCCCGATCGTGTCCAGATACGCCCGCCGGATGAAGACTTCATCCGTGCAACGCGATGATGGCTTCAGGTTCAGCCGTTGCAGTTGCTTCAGCACGGTTTCATCAATGAAATTCCTGTGTGGGGCGGATGTGAAAACAAGAGCATCCAGCGTGTGGTCGTATGGCACCACGATTCGTGCAATCACGATCTGACTAGAAAACCATGCGGTCACCGCACCCTCACCCGGACCGACCACCGTCGTCAATCCATCCCCACTCACGGTGGCAACGGCTTCGTTTGCGGAAGAAAACTTCGCCAACTGCGTGACGTCTTCCACATGTCCGTTGGTGTAGTGAGCCCGCACGATTAATGGTTGGAAACTGGTAGCTTTGAGCGTGACACGTTCTGGAAGAATTTCCAGATGGTCAAGCAGGGCGTCATCGGCCGTTGGTTTATTGACTCCCTGCGCAATCCATTCAGAGAGGATTTTGTAATGCCAAGAATCCGTCTTCAACCGCAAGCCACCTTTATGCGGTACGGCCATTGATGGCTTGGTAAGTACCAGACTGGCAGCCGGTCTCTTCGGTTCTACACGGCGACCGCTTTGGAGTTCGACAAGATTGAAGTAATCCCGCTCAGGATTATAACCGCTTAGCGACAGCTTGAAGCCACCTTTGCCCGCTAATGCACCATGACACGCACCGGAACTGCAGCCTTGTTTTGCAAGGACCGGTTCGACATGGTTTCGAAATGACCATTGAAATGGTTGCTCCGCGTCTGAGACCGTCACCTGCACGGAAGCCGAATCGTCTGTTGCGCCAACCACGCGAACGATCGCCTGTCCATTAGCTACGGAATGAACCGTCATGCCATCGATTCGCACAACTCCAGGATTGTCGGTCGTCAGTTGAACAGCGGCAGGGCCAACGGCTTCGGCATCGGAATAAAGCTCAGCGAGGATTTGATGGCGTGCCTCCTGTCCAACTAACTTCAGCGATGGTGGCTGCAGTCGAATTTTGTCAACGGCCATCAAGTGAGTCGCCGCAGATGCGAGCAAGCATGAAAGAATTATATCCGTGGTTCGAATTGTCATTTGCGGGATCTCGCTCACGTTCGGTCGGCGCTTGAGCAGACGCACGTTTTCGTCTGGACACAGGAATTTCTAAAAATCCGGCGATATCATGGCCAACTCGGTCCACCCATTCAAGCATCAGAATAACCAAGTCCGAATTGGGTTTCCTCATCGGAAGTTTGTTTCTACCTACGCAGGTATCCCTTTTTATCAAAATTTTTCAACGCCGTGTTGAGGCATTTCCCCCCGTTTTTTACGGTTAAAGATAGAAAAATGCCTGAGTCACGATAAAAACTGAAGATGATTCGGTTTGGTCTGTCGATTGACAAACCGCCCATGATCACCTTAAAAAAGAAAATTGTGCGGAGCATTTCCCGAAGGGGGTATTGATTTCCACGGTGACTCGCCGAAGAATAGATCGCTCCGTGTTGGCAGGCGTTGCATACATTGTTTTCTGGAGGTTTTAATGCTGACTGTGAAGAATTCTGTGCGTTTTGTCGTAGCTGGCGTGCTGGCTGCCTCATTGTTTGTTGTCACCGGCGGCGAAGCAACTGCTCGCCCGAAGTACAAAGACGTTCTGAACTCAACTTATCCGGAGCTTGCCAAAAAGCACGGGACAGAAGGTAAGCTGACTTGCGCGGTCTGCCATCCCGACAAGGATAAGAAAAAACGCAACAACTACGGCGTTGCAGTCGCTGGCAAGTTGCCGAAGAAGAACGAAACCGATGAAGCGAAGATTAAAGAGGCGCTGACCCAAGCTGAAGGCGAAAAGAGCAAGACCGAAGGCAAGACCTTTGGTGATCTGATCAAAGCCGTTGAGCTTCCAGGCACCAATGAAGTCGCCGAATAATTGTCGAAACACTGAGGTTTTTAGAATTATCAGGGCGAGGTTCCTCTTTGGATCCTCGCTTTTTTGTTGAAGAACATGCAACTTCATTGATTCCCACGTTCAAAACTCAATTGAACTGCGACGGATATCCGATTATCCTCCCGCCTCACGCTGCGAGCAAGATGGTTCAATCTCTGATGTTTTGTGCTGTCCAGCGGCCGTTGATGTGCCCTGTGCGCGTTCATCCCGTTGGTGTAGGGATTGAACTGTGATTGCTCTAACCTTCTGATCAGAAAATGTTGTGGACCATGAGTACCCTCAAGAAGAATAAACGCATCAAGCGTGCGGCTCAAGTTGAGCTGTACGGAGATCTGAAACCCGGCCGTGGCAACAAGAAGGTTGAACGCGGCAAGGCCAAGTACTTAGGCGGTAACGGTCGAAAAACGACCGGTATCAGCAAACGCGTTTACCGTCAAAATCTGAAAAAAATTCAGGTCGTCGAAAATGGTTCGGTGGTGACGCGGAGAGTTCCCGTGCGACTCATTCGATCCGGTGCGATCACAAAGCCCGTTGCGACTGATCCGTTCGCGTTGCCTGACCACAATTAGTGGCGTTTCTGGAGGATGGACATTCATGTTCGTCGGATGGCCAAAGGGATATCGTCGAAGCCGAAGATGATCGTGCTGCTTAAGTCCGTCGCCAGCCGGATGCTTTCTGGCAGGAACTCGGACATGAATGTTCAAGGTCCAAGAATAGAAGCTATGGACGACTGGCCACTGGCAGACCGTGGCCACTCAACGTAATACTTCAACAGCTCGCGAGGTTTTGACCTCGCGGGCTGTTTCGTTTTAGCCGAAGGATTTGCCGTGGTCAATTTTTCGCGCACGTGTCGTTGCGTTCTGTCTGCGACCGTTGCTGTAACTCTGTGGCTAGCCGCGCGGTCCGCGTCGGCTCAACCTGCCGTTGCCGACATCACGGAAAAGGCCCCCGCCGAGGCAATCGCTCTCGAAGCGAGGCTCATCAATCGCACGCGGCAGTTGACGTTTGATGGGCGCCGTGCAGGAGAGAGCTATTTCAGCGCCGACGCCCGCCGTATGATTTTTCAGAGCGAGCGTGAAGTTGGAAATCCGTTCTTCCAGATCTATCTGATGGATCTGGACAGCGGCGATACTCAGCGGATCTCACCCGGGATAGGAAAAACGACGTGCGCGTGGATTCATCCGCAGGGCGAAAAAGTTCTCTTCGCATCGACGCAGGATGACCCTTCCGCTGCACAGGAGCAGCAGGAAGAGATTGATCTGCGAGCTTCCGGGAAAGAACGAAGGTACTCATGGGACTATGATGACTTCTATGAAATTTACGAATATGAACTGGCGACCAAACAGTATCGGAAGCTTACGGAAGCGCGAGGCTATGACGCCGAAGGTTCATGGTCTCCGGACGGATCGTTGATTGCCTTTGCATCAAATCGATCTGCATATGCACAAGAACTGACACTGGAACAGCGAACGGCCTTTGAAACCGATCCGTCGTGGGCAAATGAAATCTATGTGATGAAGGCTGATGGGTCGGATGTGCAACGTCTGACGACAACTCCAGGCTATGACGGTGGGCCGTTTTTCAGCCCGGACGGAAAACGCATCTGCTGGCGCCGGTTTGCTGAAAACGGCGCGACGGCAGAAATTATGACAATGAACATTGACGGCAGTGATCAACAACAGGTAACACATCTGGGGGCGATGTCATGGGCTCCGTACTATCATCCCAGTGGGCAGTATCTGATCTTCACGACGAATCTCCACGGATTTGCAAATTTTGAACTCTATCTGGTTGATGTGGCTGGCAAACATGCACCAGTCCGCGTGAGTCACACGCCGGGGTTTGATGGTCTCCCAGTGTTCAGCCCTGACGGCGAGCACCTCGCATGGACCACGAATCGCACGATCACCAAACAATCACAGATCTTCATGGCAGACTGGAATCACACACGCTCCTTGGAACTGCTTGATTTAAAACCGGCATCCTCCGAGGTTCTGTCGCAAGCAGATGCCCAGCGCGTGATGGCGGTGACACCCGAAGCACGTGGCGATTTCGCCCCGGCTGATGCTGTGCGTCATGTCGAGTTTCTGTGCCGTCCACAACTTGGTGGCCGATTGACAGGTACAAAGGGCGAGCAACTTGCCACAAATTATGTGGCTTTGAACTTTGAGACAATGGGACTGCTGCCAGCGGGCGACAACGGTACATACTTTCAAGAATTTGAATTTACCTCCGGAGTTTCAGCAGGCCCTCACAACGTTGTGACTGTTGAAAGTACTCCTCGCGGTAAACATCAAGCAACTGCGGCTTTGACGCTGGAAGCCGACTGGCGGCCATTGGCATTTTCAAGTTCAACGAGCATTGAAGCATCGGACGTAATTTTCGCAGGGTACGGCATTCGGGCGCCGGCGGCTGATGGCATCGAAGAGTATGATTCGTTCGTGCATCTGGACGTCAAAGACAAGTGGGTCGTCACCTTTCGATTCATGCCTGAAAACTTGACTCCGGAACAGCGACAACATTTCATTCGTTTCTCCAGCCTACGGTTCAAAGCGATGCAGGCGCGAGACATGGGGGCGCGAGGCTTGATTGTGGTGAGCGGCCCCACATCGGGCGTCAAAGAGCAACTTGTCCCATTGCAGTATGACGGATCATTGGCTGGTTCCGGTTTGCCGGTGATCTGTGTTGCGGACAGCGTTGCCGCAGGATGGTTCATGGAACGCGAAAAAGATTTGGCTTCCGTGCAGCAGAAAATGGATTCTGGTGAACCGGCGATGGGGTTCCCGTTGGACGGACTAAGGATCTCAGCACGCATCGATATCCAGCAGGAAAAGAAAACTGGACGTAATGTGCTGGGACGATTGCAGGTCAACGAATCTCAGGCAGGCCAGATCGTCGTGGTCGGCGCGCACATCGATCATCTCGGTACCGGTCCTAATGGCAGTTCACTTGCGCGTGGCGACGAGCCGTCTCAAATTCACTTCGGAGCTGATGACAACGCATCCGGTGTATCAGCGATGATGCAGATTGCCGAAGCCATAGCGCTCGCAAAAGATGCCGGCAAACTTCAAGGTTCGCGAGATATCGTGTTTGCCGCGTGGTCAGGGGAAGAGCTGGGCTTGTTGGGCTCTAGTCACTACGTAAAAAGTCTTGAAACACTGTTTTCACAACATGCAGCGGCCCTAGAAACTGGTGCTGGTGCTGGTGACGAGCTACAGCAGAAAGCCGAAGATCTTGCCGGGCCGAATACGGGCGGCTTAAGTCTTTATATCGCAGCCTGCCTGAACATGGATATGGTCGGTCGGCTGCAGGAAAAACTGGTGTTGCAGGGAATTGGCTCGTCTGCAGCTTGGCAGAAAATTATCGAACAGGCCAACGTGCCACTCGGCCTTTCTTTGACACTTCAAGACGACAGCTATCTACCTACCGATGCGAGTGTCTTTTTCCTGCACGGCGTTCCAATCCTGTCTGCGTTCACGGGCAATCACAGCGAATACCATACGCCGCGGGATACACCTGAAAAACTCAACTACGAAGGGATTGCCAAAGTCGCTAACCTGATGAGTTTAGTTTGCAGATACCTAATCGCAACCGCTCAACCTCCAGCCTATGTGGCACAGGAACGCCCGAAAGATGGCCAACGCCGCGCCGCTTTACGGGCCTACCTAGGAACTGTCCCAGACTATGCACAGTCTGATGTTAAAGGCGTAATGCTGTCCGGCGTTGCCAAAGGCGGACCTGCTGAAGTTGCAGGAGTCAAAGGCGGCGATGTTATCATCAAACTCGCTGGCAAAGCGATTGAAAACATTTACGACTACACATACGCGATCGAAGCGCTCAAGTCCGGCCAAGAGACAGAAATCCTCGTTCTGCGTGCGGGTAAAGAAATCGCCATGAAAGTGACGCCCGCATCGCGTGATTGAACTAACTTAGCCGCTGTCGGAACGCAGCCAAATACGCTGGCACGCATGCGATGATGGGTTGAATCATGCCCTTGAATCTTCTGAGAGAGTACCACGTTCATGAGACGTGGGTTCATGGGAACGTGGGTGCCAATCGGGAGATTTTGCCGCATGATGATGGCAATTGACACCATGGACCATGTTGTCCATCGATCGCCTCCTGCAGGTGATCCGTTCAGAGCTCCGTTTCACCCTGTTCAATGTTGACTGGAGCAGGCTGATTAGCGTACCCTTAAAAATGACCGCCTCCGACGCTGGAAATTGGTACGAAGTATCAGCGGAGGTGCGAGAGTTTGTCGAAAGACCAGCACATGTGTGGAATTGTGGGATATGTTGGATGTCGTGCTGTGTCGGATCTTTTAGTAGAAGGTCTTCATCGGCTTGAATACCGTGGCTACGACAGCGCGGGAATTGCAGTCCTCCGCGAAGGCAAAATTTCGATACGCAAGAAGGCCGGTCGTGTGCTGGAGCTTGCAGCCCTGATTCAGTCACAACCGATTCACGGGCATATCGGAATAGGCCACACGCGCTGGGCGACGCACGGAGCCACGACAGACCAAAATTCGCATCCTCACCTTGGCGGCAACGGTGAGGTGGCAATCGTGCATAATGGTGTCATTGAAAACTACGACACGCTCCGCAAGCAACTCATTGCGCTGGGATATGTATTTGACTCCCAGACCGACACTGAAGTTGTCGCCCATCTGCTGGCACACAATCTTGAGGACCAGGTGCTCCATGGTGGTTCCGCAGCGGACATCGAAACCTGTCTGAAGGTCGTCGAACTGACACTGGAAAAACTTAAAGGCACCTACGGTCTGGGGATCATGTTCCGGGACTGTCCGGATACCGTCATCGCAGTTCGATGCGGAAGTCCGCTGGTGATCGGTATCGGCAAAGACGAGTACTTCTTGGCCAGCGATGCCAGTCCTTTAGTTGGCTACACGAAGGAAGTCGTATATCTGTCCGACAATGAGGTCGCCGTGCTGCAGCCAAATGGCCTGCGGATTGATCATCGCAAGACGGGCAGTGTGTCTCCAAATGTGCATGTCCTAGACCGCGTATCGGCCGACATTGAACTGGATGGCTACGAACATTACATGCTGAAAGAGATTTTCGAACAACCTCAGACCATCGAGAACGCGCTTCGCGGACGTCTGGATTCTGACGAAGCAACATCCGTGATGGGCGGTTTGAATCTGACTGCAAAGGATTTGCGGCGTATCGATAGGATTGTACTCACCGCCTGCGGCACAAGTTGGCACGCCGGACTGGTAGGCGAATATCTGCTCGAAGAATTTGCCCGTGTTCCGACGGAAGTTGAATATGCGAGCGAACTGCGTTATCGAAATCCCCCAATGAGCGACCGAACGCTAGTCTTTGCGATCACGCAGAGCGGTGAAACAGCTGACACGCTTGCCGCACTGCGTGAATGTAAACGCAAAGGACATCCGACGCTGGCAATCTGTAACACGGTGGGCTCAACAATTGCCCGCGAAGCCGACGGCGGTATTTATCTGCACGCAGGACCAGAGATCGGTGTGGCCTCCACTAAAGCCTTCACGTCGCAGGTGACTGTGCTGACTTTGCTGGCGTTGTATCTGGGCCGCATGCGGCACATGTCGTATCCGGCGGGTCGGCGCATCATTGGGCAACTGCGGGAGATGCCCGACAAAATTAGAAAAACGCTGCAGTGCAATGACAGAGTGCATGAAGTGGCTGAAAAATACTTTCGCTTCAATAACTTCCTGTATCTTGGCCGGCTTTACAATTTTCCTGTTGCGTTGGAAGGTGCGTTGAAGCTTAAGGAAATCAGCTACATCCATGCGGAAGGCTATCCTGCTGCCGAAATGAAACACGGCCCTATCGCATTGGTGGATGACAAGACGCCAAGTGTCTTTGTGATTCCTCGTGGCGGCATTTACCCCAAAGTCGTGAGCAACATGGAGGAGATTCGGGCACGCAAGGGTCCGATTATCGCCATTGCCTGCGAAGGTGATACGGACATTGCACGCGTGGCTGATGATGTGATTTATGTGCCGGACGTTGAAGAGTACTTACAGCCCTTGGTGTGTGCCATTCCATTGCAACTGTTGGCATATCACGTGGCTTTACTGCGTGGCTGTAATGTCGATCGACCTCGCAATCTCGCTAAGAGCGTGACTGTGGAATAGCGGATCGCACCCGTACGAAGCCGAAGCATCGCAGATACTTCTAACCGCGTGGGCAACGTCCCGTGTGTGGGATTTCAGCCAACGGGATCCTGCACACGCGGCCCACTGGACATATGGTAAAACGAGCCAATGCCCACCGCTGGCGGGAGAGTAACCTATTGCCGATTCAACAGTTGTGCCAAAACCTCGCGATTTGCTTCAGGAAACTGAAGCGACGCCAGTTCTTCATAACTGATCCAGCGAAACGGATGGGCCGGGGTTGCATGATCCGGCAAATCTGGGCTGAGTCCGCAACTCCAAAAATGCAGTTCGACATCGCCGTGAAGGTAGGAATGTTCGATCGTCGCCAGATGCTCGCGCGGGATGATAATTAATCCTGTCTCCTCTTGGCATTCACGCACTGCGCAGGAACGAGGCGTTTCATCGACTTCGCACTTGCCCCCAGGAAATTCTGCCAAGCCTGGCAACGGCACGTCCAACGCGCGCCTCCCGACGAGTATTTTCCCGGCCGAATTAACAACCGCAATGCCAATTCGAACGGCCACCGTCATTTGAAATAAGCTCCACTAAGTACAGACATTGTCGCGGGTCAGGGAAAGTTCAGGCTCCGCCGCAGGGGCCCCAACAGCATCCAGCAATTCTTCGCCGTGCTGATCCAATAACTGCCGAGCGTCACGTAAAATGGGCAAACAGTCGGAGTCCAGCGACGGAAGGGTGACGCGTTTCATCACTTGGTTCAGTCGTCCCAACAGTCGCGTGTCGTCGGCATAGTCGTACAGGAATTGAGAGACCTGAAATTGCTGAATAAATCCTGCCAGCCTCTCTGTTGGTCGCGCCGCCACTGCGTTAACAGCTTCCTGCACCTTTAATCCTGAAACCTGAGTCAAGGCGGCATAGTAGTCGTTCAAGACGCCAGGCATTTGTTGCGAGATGAAGTCGTCGAGCAGCAATTCGATCACGATGTGACCAAGCAACGCAGGCCGGTGATCGAAACGATCGGGCATAATCCTGCGAAAACGCGATGATAATTCCGCTTCGAGCATTACGAATCGTACAGAACGATGAAATAAATCATCGTCGTCCAAATGCTGCAAGATGCCCTCCGCGATCGTCCGCAGATCCGCGTCCAGCAAATCCAGATGTTCATGAATTCTGCGACTACGCATGCGAACACGGCGATCCGCAACGCTCAACCAGTCCGGTACCGCCGTCCCAGCAACCATGAGAGGTGAATTGAGAAATCGAAATCCATGGGCCAGATAATTCATCCCGGGATTTGAATCGCTTTCGAACATTCTTGGAAGACCTATCTCTAGGATTCCACTATGATTCCATCGCCAAAATCCGAAATTTGAGACATCCCGCCTGCCTCACCTGAACCGCAAAACCATGTCCACAGAATCTCAGTGGCAACACCACGACCATTGCGCACACACGCAAGTAATGCTAAACTCCTTCCGCCGCTTTGTCGGTCGAGACCTGATCGAACGCACAGGCGACGCTGCAGAAGAAGCGAAGATCGTATTTCAAGCCCGTTTCGTCGTTGTCTCACACGGAACACAGGATGATCCGATCCTGAACTACGGCAATAAGACAGCATTGGCGCTTTGGGAAATGGATCTTCCAACATTGATGTCCACTCCATCGCGTCTGACCGCCGAACCCATGCACCGGGATGAACGGGCGCAACTCATGACGCGTGCGGCCCGCGACGGATTTGTAGACGACTATCGCGGGATCCGGATCAGTAGTTCAGGAATACGATTCCTCATCGAACGGGCGATTATCTGGAATTTGGTCGATGCCGCTGAGCAACGTGTAGGCCAAGCAGCCACGTTTGCGCACTGGAAGCCCTTACCTCTGTAAAGGGTCGGGTGGAAATTATTTTTCGGATTGTAAATCCAGCTGTAAACGGCGGCGAGAAACCGTGGCGCTTGGCGGGTCGTGGCGGGCGGTTGAATTGTGCAGCGCCCAAATGTTCAGTTGTTGACTTCGTAATCGCCTGGAAGGCCGTCATCATGGCGAGTTTCCGGGTGAAAAACCCGGAGGAGACAAGTGACGCGGGTGTTCACCGACATGGAAATCTGGGTGGAAGTGCGGCGTCGCGTTTTGACGGGCGAGTTAAGTAAGCGAACGGCTTGCAGAAGATTTCCTTCATCGCGAGGTCCCGTGTTTCCTGATCTACGGCCAGTGCGCCGCGGTTATAACTCGCCTCCGCCTTTCCTGCGTAACGTTCTCTCAACTCACCAATCGAAATCGGTCCATCATCTTCATGGCGAAACTTCGCCCATGCTTCATAGATCATTTTTCTGGGCATTAGCATGCACGCTGCAAACGTATTCGCCTGCCATTCAACCGGCTGATACGTTTCACTGGAATGACAGACAACATCCGGATGCGGCGTCCCGTCCTCGAAGAGAAGTCGCTGCGACGTGGTCGCCATAAAGTGCTGGCGGTGCAATCGCCAATGCCCAACTTCGTGAGCCAGCGTGAAATGGTATCTACCGAGACGCGAAGGATTCTCGCTCGATCTGCTTCTCGTGGAGAAATGGCACTTTGGCTGACGATAATGAAGTCTCCCGGATTTTCATTTTTCCCCTTTCTCCTTTAACTTTCGAATGTGCGCTGTCAGTTTGCGAAGCTGCTCGCCAGTCAGCCCGCTTGCCTCCCGTAACAGTTCCGGCATTTCGGTAGGTTGGCGCTGGATGATCTCTGGCAGATCCTCCGGAACGCGACCGGCCAGTGCGATCATTTCATCCGCATGGACCTCAAGAAGTTCGGCCATTGTTTTGACGCGTTCGGCGGTACGCGGGTCCGCCGCTCCTTGTTCAACATGCGAAAGGTCTGTCGGGCTGACTCCCACCAGCTCGGCAAACTTGCGCAGAGTGTAGCCCTTCGCCAAGCGTTTTTCGCGAAGCCACTGACCGAATGTATTTGGTGTTCCTGCCATATGAATTTTCACTCCGGGCTTCCGAGCCGTGGAGACCTTGAACATTGCGTGACGACCATCGATTTCACACGACAGGCGTCATACGGGATTTTCCGGAATCACTCCCAAGCCTTCGTTTTGAAGCCGAGAGTTGTAGCGTTCTCTGTGACAGCGCGTTTGATTTGGTCGGAGGCCCCAAGCGGGAATTCCGCGTTGATTTCGACCGTGATGTTCAGCGTCGCGTTAGGGTCGCTGGCTAGGAGGGTGATGATCTCGTCGGCGATCTGCACGAGACGCATCCTGGCAGCGGCTGGCGCAACTTCAGCAGAGCCGTGGAATGATTTGGCCTTTGGTGTTGGACTGGGCGGCGTTGGGCCCGTGGCCGTCAGTCCAGATGGGATCGGACCTGGAGGTGTCACTCCTGGTCGAACCGGGCCGGGCGGCGTTGGGCCTGGCGGAAGGACAGCGCGATGCGCTGCTTCGTATGCCTTGGCCGCCTCGGGTTCGCAGAGCAGCAGCGTGTCGTCCAACTGGACGTTTGAATCACCCAGTTTGAATCCGTCGAACTTCCCGTCATGTTCACCATAGGCGGTGCCGAAGAAATCGCAGGTTGAGGCGCCTTTAACGATCGCCTGCGCCAGCACGCCACGATCTTTCAAACGCGGCAGGTAGAGGTAACGCAAAGTGTCTTCCCAGAACTCGGCGGCTTTCTTGGCAGGCTTGTCGGCCTTCCAATAAAGCTCCTTGAGTTTGGTCCGCAGGTGAATGGGCGACCATGTGGTGATGACCCATTCGTTGTCGAGGCACACGCGCTCTATCTCAGCCCCCAACGCTGCTCCGCTGGTGTTGAGCGCAGCAACTTCCACACTGGGCTTGCCGGTGGGGTTTTCCTGCGATGGGCAGAGGAGCCATTTGAAGCATTCACGGGCCACACGCGGCAAAACATCCACCGCTCCTTTAAGTTCCTGCTTCGCCTGCTCCGCCTGAAGATTATCCAGCACCAGTCGCATCGCTGCGACATCTTCGACGATGGAGTTCCACGCCAAGGCCACTCGGATGCTGTCCCGCAGTCGCGTTAGCGCCCCGTGATCGGGTGCCAGAAAGAGCAGCCGGTTGCCGCGATACCGTGGTTTCGTGCCGTTGTTACGGACATACTCCAGTACGCTGTCGAAGGCGAGTCGCGGATCATCGCGGAAATAGCATTGTTCTGGTGAAAGTACAACCAAACGCAACGCTGTATCGTCTGGCACGTCGCCGTGCGGCGTGAAGATATGCGTGCCGTCGAAAAACGCAGCGCCAGCGGCAAGCTTCTTGACAACTTCCGCCATTCGTCCGCGCACATCGTTTTTATCCTCGAAACGGTTTTTCCGCTCCTCCATCTCGCGACGCAGATTCGCGCGGGTGTCGAACCAATATCGTGTTGTGTCCTGTGACTTGTCACCCGATGAACTCATATAGTGGAGCTTGTCCGCCAGGCGGTTCATGCCCTCGGTAATGAAGGTGCGTTCATAGAAGCTTTGGCGTCGACATATTCCAGCGTCGCCTTGCCCGTGCGCACGGCTGTTAAGTCGGCGGCGAACTCGGATTGTTGGAACGTGCCGTTGAGCACGTCCGGGTGAGGCACGATGACTTCACGCCAAGGTTTCATAAAGCTACTCATTCGATTTCAAATCCCGCGATTGGTGCGACCAACGAGTTATGACCCATATCTTTACCCATTTAAAAAGTGATTACCTAATTCGCCGCCATTTTGCCGCTTCATCCGTGAACTGGAATAGCTCGCGGTGTAGTTGTCGAACTCGGAATCAAGAATTCATTTGCAACCTAGTCGACACATTCTTGAGTAAATCCATCACAATACAAGCCCGCTGCGCAAGCAAGGGATTCCCAAAAACACCACGCTACCCAATTGGACGATTGGCACTCGCTTGCGCGTCGGGCTTGTATTGCGCGTCGGGCTTGTATGTCACGCGATGTCATGGTGTTTCCTATCCTGCGCCTCGGACGCGTAGACAATGACTCTCTCGAGCTCGTCTTCCGTATTCACAAATCGGCCACTGCCTCCCTCGGTCCAGAAATGCTTCCGGTTCGAAACAACGGTCTTTAGCCCACGAGTACACCACGCTTGAAATTGTTCACGAACGGTTTTCGGATCGTACCCCGGCGTTGTAACGACTACATGAACATGATTCGTTCGAGGATTTACCACGTGCAAATGCCAACCACGAATCGAGCAATGTCGTCGCACCGTTTCCGCAACAAGTTCACGATGCTGGTCCGACATTACGAATTCTGTTTCGGACATCTCCTTACTGGCAGCTTTTTCCAACGCAGCGTTAGGCAATTGTATTTCGCCAACACCTTTGCGATTCCAGCCGCGTTCGTCCCCCGGTAGCCAAGTACCATACGTGGTCCAAGTGATGAAATACGCAAGCGGTTCGCCAGTGTTGAATTCGGCGTCAGCCATCAATGCATCCTCCACAAAAGGCTACTATATAAGCCCGCCGCGCAAGCAAGGGATTCACAACCGCATTCACAACCTGCACAGCTATTTCTGACTCTTGTCACTCTTGTCACTCTTGTCACTCTTGTCACTCTTGTCACTCGCTTGCGCGTCGGGCTTGTATTGGTAGCCTAGAGTTCCCCAGAAGTTGTTGCCGCTGGGTTGGGGTTGAAATGGCTGCGGTGACATTACAGCAGCCGATGATTTGTTATCCTGTCTGAGCCGGGCGAAACGGACACAGGCTCTGCTGAGGAGCATCCTGTGAAGGGATAGTCCGGTGTGGCTGGGTGAAAGATCCGTCGGCAGCGTTGTGGTCTCGGCCGCAACGCTGCTTTTCTTATCCTGCCAAACTTTCATTTGTTCCACCCATGCCTCTTAAAACCTCTGCCGCAGGCAGCCTGCGATTCGGCGTGACTTTTAGCCTTGTTGTTCAAACTGTTTCGGACTCATGTATCCCAGCGTACTGTGCAGTCTCACGCGGTTATAGAAAACTTCGATCCACTGAAAGATGCTCTGACGAGCCTCCTCTCGCGTGGCGTATCGGGTTTGATAGACCAGCTCCTTCTTCAAGCTCGCAAAGAAACTTTCTGATACCATTTTCTTTGGTCAGCTCAGCAATCGCATCCGCTTGCTCAGAGATCTTCAAATCCCGTGGATCGGTTTTAGTTGTTGTGGCGTCAGACATGACGCACGGGTAACAAATTTATCCATTCTCCGAAACCCCAAGCGAAAATGGGAGGCTACCCGGCCACGTCTTCCGCCAGACCGGTGGCACCCGGCCATTCCCGGTCGAATAGTAACCCGACGCGTAAGCGAGGGATTTCCGGATTCATCAGGCGTCAGCCAGGTTCCGTAAGTGTTCTAGGTTATGAAGAATGCAATGGGGGTCAATCATGTATTATCCCTCACTCTCGTACTTGTAACCCGAAGCGTTGGCGAGGGACGCGGGAACCGGGACCGATCCCTCGCTTACGCTTCGGGTTACAAATGGCGGTTCCGCTCGAGACAGCATGTCGCTCAGATTGTAATTGATCGAGGACACGCCCCAGCCGGGTTCTTCCTTGAACGGATGCGGCACGTAGTGCGGGCCGTCGATGGAGTCGTCTTCGCCGACGAGCACGATGGCTAGGTGGTATTTGGCTCCCTGGTTCCATCTGTTCAAGATTTCATTCTTGGTCACCGTGACCGTGGTCGCGCCTTGGATGCGGCCCTTGACTTCGATGTGCCGGGACTCGGGCAGCTTGCCATCCACGGCAGGCGCGTAGGAGGTGATGTCCCAGCCGCATTTCTGGGCGGAAACATCCACCACGCGGCAGCCACGGGCTTCTTCGGCGCGGCGGACGGCGTTCGTGGCGAGCCGTTCGATGCGCGAGCGGGCGGCGGGATCGGCGGAGAAATCCCTCGCTGACGCGTCGAGTTGTAAACCACGAACCTGGCGAAGCAGGCCGATGGGGACGACGAGGGCACCGCCGAGCACGACGGGCGTGCCGTTGGTGACGTGACGCATGGATTGCAGTTCTTTCTTCGGGTTTTCTAAGCGGCCTTCGAGGTCGTTGATGGTGCGCTGGATGTTATCGAGATTCAGGCGCACGTCTTTCCCGGCTTCCTGATCGTCCTTGAGCCGCATCCAGCGGTCGGACCAGAAGGCGATTTCCTTGGTCAGTCGCTCGTGGACGACGGCGAGGGCGCGTTGCTCCTAGTCGGCGCGAATCCACGGCTGGTTCAACAGATTTTCCAGTTCCGAATTTACAAGCCCGACGCGCAAGCGAGTGGTTTCATCATTGGGTTGTTTAGTTGTACTTGCGTTTGCGTGGATAAATCCCTCGCTGGCGTCCAGCAGCAGATCCTTCAGGCTGCGCTCCTCAAAGACTTCGCCGAGAATGTCGAAGACGCGGCCTTTGAAGGCTTCGTTGATATTTTCGAGCTTGGTGAGCAGGCGGCGATAAACCTCGCCCTCGCGGGTTTCCTTGGCAACGAGATTCCAAAGGTGACATACCTGCTGCTGGCCAATGCTGTGGATGCGCCCGAAGCGTTGTTCAAGGCGGTTCGGATTCCACGGCAGGTCATAATTGACCATGAGGTTGGCGTTCTGGAGGTTCACACCTTCGCCTGCGGCATCGGTGGCGAGCAGGATGCGGACTTCGGGATCGGAGCGGAACATTTCCTGCCGCTTGCGGCGTTCATCACGATGCACGCTGCCGTGAATGGTGGTGATGGATTCGGGGGTGCCGAGGACACCGTCGATTCTGCGTTCCAGATAGTTCAGTGTGTCCTTGTGTTCGGTGAAGAGGATCATCTTGCGCTGGCGGCCATCGGCATCGCGCATCTGGGGATCGTTCTGGAGAATGTTTGAGAGTTCCTCCCACTTGCGGTCTTGTAACGAATCCACCACGCCCCGGGCCTGCACGACGAGGTCGGCGAGAATGATGATCTCGGCTTCGAGTTCGGCGATTGTCTCGGCGGCAGTGGCGGTAATCCCGGTCCGCAACGTGGCAACGGATCGTGGGACGAATATCTCAGAATTCATGCGGACACACTGTGGCAATGCAATTTCCTATCCAAGCCGATGTGGACAGCAAAGGGCTTGGTCGATGTGTACCTCCTGGTGTTTCTGCACTTGGGTTCACGCCGCGTGTGGATTTCACCGAGCACCGTTCAGCCGGATTCCGCATGGGTCAGTCTGCAGGCTCGGAACTTCCTGATGGTCGCAGAAGATATGGGCCTCACGCCTAAGTACGTGATGCGTGACAAC
>Ga0209553_1000215_pt1 | contig 30174 bp, 21 predicted proteins | sample LauGreFBDMM110DN_2_FD_188217 | JGI IMG/M metagenome (GOLD analysis project Ga0209553, IMG submission 188217) | Freshwater lake microbial communities from Lake Michigan, USA - Fa13.BD.MM110.DN (SPAdes) (version 2) | ecosystem: Environmental > Aquatic > Freshwater > Lake | place: Lake Michigan...
CATTGAACAGCATGAAGACCCCAAACTAATCGGGTCTTTCTGACGCTGCTTGGCGGGGCGTTTGGCAACGAAAGCGTCTCGATCTTTGCGGCCATGCAACGTTCGCTCATGCTGTTTTCACAAATCAGCCTTGTGGTTGCCATCGTTAGCTACGGATCATCAAAACCATGCCGTCCGAAAGCTAATTCGTGAGCCGCGGCGAACGGCGCCAGTTGACAATCAACCGCAGTGGGGAAAATTGCTACCACAGACAAAAAGCCGTCGTTCTGCACGAACGGCGGCTTTGAATGTTGTGTGCCACTGTCCTCGGATGCGATTCCAGTGCTGACAATGCCTGAGGCACGCTTTAGCCAACGAAAGTTTTGCGCTTGAGTGCTGCAAGGCGTGACTTGGTGCGTGAGGCTGCGTTTTTGTGAAGCAATTTCTTAGATGCAGCCTGATCAAGAGCCTTTACGACAAGGCTAAATTCCTTGTCAGCGGCTTCTTGGGTTGGCTTTTCGGCAAGAAACACGCGGAATTTCTTAAGTCGTGTACGAAGTGATCCACGCTGCTGACGATTACGGTCGCGGCGAACGTTTGATCGGCGAAGAGATTTTTCGGCGGACTCTGAATTAGGCATAGCTGAGAAACTGTGTCATAAACGGGTTGAAGACCGCACAAACGCTGGAAAACGCAATTCCGGCTCATTCGTGAATTCAATTTGAACGCGGGAGGATAGCCGCGGAATTGAAGAAATACCAGTCTGATCGCCCAGACCGCCCACGAATTGGTCGTTTCGGCAGGCCATTTTCTGGCTTTGAGAATGTTGGCTCTTGTTTTTGCGGGCAGAGTAACGCTGCGGGTCAAAGATTTTCGCACGAGGGTGCGAAACGGTTTCAGGCGCCCGCAATGGCCGTTTTTACGATAACTGCTACATTCATTCAGCATTGCGCGAGCGGCAACGAGAGTTTTCATCTAGGTTCTAAAGGTAATCCACGTGCAACAGATATTATTCTTTGATATTGATGGCACACTACTCAGCACCGGCGGGGCTGGGCAGCGTGCGATGGAACTTGCACTCGTGGAAGAATTCAGGATCCAGTTTCCATTTGAGGGTGTCCTGACAGCGGGCCGCACGGATCGCGGGATCGCTGATGAAATCTTTGCCAGATACGCACTCGTGGATACACCACAAGAACGCGCCCGATTCATGTGGAGTTATCTGGATCGACTACCGAGCTGTCTGCAGACTTTGCCGGGCGAACTCCTTCCCGGTGTTTCTGAACTGCTTCAGCTGCTGCATCGCGATGAGACCGTGCATCTTAGCCTACTCACGGGCAACTATGAGGAAGGTGCATGGATCAAATTGCGGCACTTTGGAATCGATTACTTGTTTGAAACCGGTGGCTTTGGAGATCATCATGCTCACCGAAATGATGTCGCGCGAGTAGCCTTGGAAACTGTGCGCGGGCATCTCAAGCGCGACGTGCCGAATGGCACGGCTTGCGTGATCGGCGACACTCCGGCCGATATTCAATGTGCACGAGCCATTCATGCGCGGGCCGTTGCTGTGGCGACGGGCATGTATTCATTCGCCGAACTACAGCCGCATCATCCTGATTATCTATTTTTGGATCTGAGCGACACGGCAACCGTCGCACGCAGTCTGCTGCAAGCGTGAAGGCGCGTAAACTCATGACTGAATCCCGTCCTGCGTCTGCCCTTAATCCCAATTTGCTGTGGCGCGCATTGCACTGGCCGTGCTGGGCACTGGGTCTGACATGGCTTCGTGTGAAGTGCTCCGGGCTTGAAAATGTCGATCACACAAAGGGAGGACTCTTGCTGATAAATCATCAAAGTTTTCTCGACCCCTTACTCGTCGCATTGTGGTTGACGCGGCCTGTGTCCTACCTCGCCCGCGACAGTCTGTTTAAGTTGCCCGTTCTGGGCTGGCTGCTCCGCCATACCTATGTGATCCCGATCAGTCGAGAAGCCGCCCGCGGGGGCAGTATTCGTTTGGCATTGGAGCGTCTGGAGCAGGGATACCTGATCGGTATTTTTCCGGAAGGCACACGATCATCGAGTACGGAAGTGGGTGCTTTCCGACCCGGGTTTCTGGCGATGGTGCGGCGGACAAAGCAGCCTGTTTATCCCGTCGGGATCGTAGGTTCAGGCTATGTGATGCCACGTGGCGCATGGTTTATCCGTCCGGGAAAAATTCAGATTGTCTACGGAGCCCCATTCACGTTGGAAGAGATGGTGAGCGTGGAGTCCGGCGCCGACGCAGCCTGCTGTGAACTGGCACGTCAACGCGTTTCAGCATGCGTCGCATTAGCGCAGACCCAGCTCAAGGGAAAGCCTTCGCCGATGTCTCATCACAACGAGGCATGAGGCATTTTCATGGCAGAGTCGTCACGATCCTCAGGCCCTGACCAGTCCAGAGATTTGCGACATCCTGTTGGCTCCACAATTCGACTTGCTTCTGCGATGGATCTCCGACAACATAAAAGTCTTTCGTCAGTCCGAAGAGAACGGTGGAATGGGCAACGCCGAGCTTCCATCCGGCATCTTCACGATATTCCGGGTTTGTGCTGTCAACGGCACGCGACAGCCGACAGCACAGCAACACAGGGAAATCAGTCGTGGCCGCATCGAGATCTGCCAGTTCCCCTTCGAAAAATTCGACGCCAAAGCCACTTCCTTGCAAGCGAATTGACAACCCGTGATACAGGCCAAGCCATGTTGTCCCTTCTCCGGTAAGGCACAGTTCCGCCATCTCTTTTTCGGATGACGATACTCCTAGAAAGTCCAGAATTGTGGCCGCGGCAGCTGCAGAACAAGTGTACTTGGTCGTCTGCAGACAGATCCGAGACGGAAGATTCTCTGTAGGCTCAATCCATTCATTGCCGCATTTCGGCGGCTTTTGGGGAATGACGTAAATCTCTGACCAGACCGTCGCACCGACCAACAGCAACTGAATCGGAATTCGTCGCGGAATGGAATACGACTGCATCCGCAGCCAAAGGATCGCTGCGAGAACACCCAGCAACACTGGAAACCAGTTCGCCAAAATCACCACGGACGGCAGCGGAATCCATTTGACGATCCACAACTGTCCCCAGACAAATCGAATGTAGAGCCCGATGATGAGCACCAAGGCCGCCGCCAGCGTATCGAGCATCCGAGGGCCGGCCTTTGCGCACAATCGCCGGACTCCAAGAAAACTGGCGAGAGACACGAGGGCCATAAGCGCCATCGCCAAGCGAAGATCAGCCATTGAATGACTTTCCGAGGATACAGTTTCTCAAGAGGTACGTGGCTTTACCCATGGGAATTCGAGCATCATGGATCACCGCGAATGATAGATGTAAGGAAAGAATTAAAGTAGGGGGGCGGCGGCGGAACACACCACGTAACTTTTTCTCCAAGGGACGAAGGTGTGTGGCCCGTCACGCGCACGCAGGCTTGCCCCTTCCGTCGAACGTTCAACCGAAAACAGATCGTCACCTCCAGCCGTTAAGATATGACGAAGAACGCCAATCCTTGTCGCTGGCCGACAAGTTGCTGTTTGTGGGCTCTGGCAAGGAGGACTCGGGAAGCTAGAAATTAGGAATTGTCGCGAGCTTATTGCGGCTCGCGTCAAAAGTTGTTGGAATAAGGGGGTGCAGTTGTACCCTTTTCTAAAAAACACGACCTCAAGGCTCCGCCATGCGATTATTGATTATGCCCCCTAGTCTGTTGTTATTGATGGTTTTTCAAATCTCTGCGAGCGCCCAAGACGCCGCGAGCGATGCAAAACTTTTGGCAGAGTTGACCCAACTTGAAAAAAATAGCTGGGAGGCGATGATGAAAGACGACAAGGAATTTTTCCGGACTTATATGGCACCTGAAGCCAAATGCTTTCCGGCCGACGGTTCAATCATTGGTCGAGACGATGTTATTCGCAACCTCGACGATTATCATCTGACAAAATACAGCATGGCAGAGGTGTCTCTGTTGCGAATCAACGAAGATTCCGCGATGGTGACCTACAGGGCGTCATACGAGGGTGTGCATAAAAACAAGAAGGAACAATTTTCCGACGTGGAGTCCTCGTCGCTGTATGTGCGTCGAGAGGGAAAATGGTTGGAAATCTTCTATCAGGAGACCGCAAAGCCAAGGGCGGAGCATGGGACCGCGGAAGAAGCTAAGGCGTTAGTAGCCAAAGGGATTGCACTCATCGCTAAAGAAGGCGCGGCGGCTTTTCCAAAGATCAATGCCGGAGAAGATGGCCTGAAAGACCGGGATCTCTATCTGTTTGTGCATAACACCGAAGCCCAACCCAAGGTCGTCGCTTACGGAGGCCCGAAGCTCAAGCACGATCCAATAGGAACGCCCGTTACCGAAATCGTCGGATTCGGGGGTAAACAAATCGGGAAACTGGTTCAAGAACAAGCAACCGAAAAGGGAGCATGGATTGATTATCTCTGGCTAAACCCCACCACAGGAAAACCAGAACAGAAGTTTACGTGGTTTATCCGCAGTGGTGGTTACGTCGTTGGATGCGGGATTTATGGATCAGCGCACTAAATAAAGATGGGACATGGCTCCCTGCACGCGCAACTTCAAAACCAACGGCAAGCCCAAGGTCTCAACCTGTTCCAAGGCCGCGGTCGAAGGCTTCTAATTCTCGAGAGTACGTGTCGATGATGGTCTCGAGTGTCCTCCGCGAGATTTTCCAAGACGGCTGATCTTCGGTGGCGCGGTTGCAGTGTTCGGTCAGCAGGCGGTACAGGAATCGGAAAAGATGCCGAGGAACTCGGAGCTTCGCAAAGCGGGCAATGAGATCTTCGCGGGAGACATCTTCTTCGAAGAAATCCCGAATTGTAATTTGCTGCGCATTGGCTTCACGTACCCCTGCCGCCGGGCGTGAAGCGATGCCTTCGGGCTGACAGGCTCGGATCCGATTTGTGGCCATGTCGAACAGCGACTCGCCCGTCCATTCTAGCGAATTGATGAGGTTCTGTTTATCGAGTCGAGAGCGTTCGTAGAATTCTTTCTCCTCCCGATTCAGAAAATAGACGACGTCGCGTGGTAAGAGCATTTTGAAGCCAATTCCCGGATGTTTCAGGAACTTGTTGTCGAACATGGACCACAGGAAATCTCGCATCCGCTCCGCAGACCCATTGATCAGATGGGGTTCATCGACGCGATCCACTAGCACGATGATGCTGGTAAATCCCATCGGCTTCAACAGTCGTTGAAGTTTGGAAAGCAGTTCGTAGCGGTCATCGCTGCGATCGCGGGACGGCATCGGCTGATCGTCGATTTCCGAGGCTGGAAAACGTGCGAGAATTTTGCGCAGCGAAGACGTCCCATGTTCCAAAATTCGCACCTGTTTCGCGATCTGTCGAGCTCGCCACCATAGCGCCACCGTCCGTTTCAAATACGGAATCCAGCCGGCCGCAACAACCACATAAAGCCACCATGACCTGAGTTCATGCAGCGCTTTGAAACCGTCGCTCCGCAGACCTCGCAGAGCCAATAATAGGACGCCGATCGTGATCAGAACGCCGACCAGCAATTGCCAGTGGACCGTTGGTGTCAGAAAACCGATCCGCCAGCGAATGTCCTTCCAACGCCGCCAGTGCGCCTGATCGGACGATTGGTCATAGAACGCCGCCAGCATGAGCAGATCGCGTTTGCGTTGACGCGGCAAATCACGAATCTGCTGCAGCGAGATATCCGGATCTGTTGCGTGTCGATCCGCAATGACGTTGCACAAACGTCGCGTGCTAAGCGTGAGCAAAGCGTCCATATGATCCCAGAGACGCCATTCCTTCAATGCCAGATCCGGGTTCCGTTTGCGGCCTCGCAAGCGATCGCGGAACGTATCCAGAAACGGATTCAGGTCATCGTAACTGATGACAAAACATCGTGCGGCAGGGTCCCTGTGATTGTGTTCCCTTAAAGCCGTGATGAGCTGCAGCCGAATGGCCGTCTTCCCCGAACCCTTTTCGCCAAACACAATCGATGTGCTTGGATTGCGGCAATCGCCAAGAACCTTATCCCAAGCCGGATGGTGAATCGTTTCCGCGCAGTGCTGCTGGAAAATATGGTCCGACTGCGCGTCTTCTTGGCTGAACGGATTGATATTCACTCCGTAATGTTCAAGGAATTGTTGAATCTTCATGGTGCGTTGACCTTTTTACTCATCTTTAGCGGGCACTCGAGTTCCACGCCCGTCTGGACGCAGCCTCTTCAGCAGAGATCAAAGCTTGGGCGATATCGTGCATCACCAGCATCCGTCCCAACATCATAATAAATAAATGAAATGGTGTTCGATATGTTTACGGATCACCGCCTCTTGTCTACCAGTCTAGCACCTCAATCAGGTTACTGAAGTCGTCTGTCCACAGCACTTGACGTGCGTGCGGCAGCGGATTTCGAGCGGCGATTTCTGTGTAGCGGGAGCGGTTGAGTAATTCTGCGTCGCGGGCGAGCAGGACCCAGCGGCTCCCGGGGTCGATCAGGCTTTGAGTGCCCGTGTTGGGATCCATCACAGCCGCCGTCTCCAGCGTGAGCGCATGAAGATCGCTTGCCGTGGCCAGCGCATCGGTTACGCGACGAAGATCGAAGTGCAGATTGGAAATATGAATGGCAATCAAGCCGTTCGGACGCAGATGTCGAAGGTACGACTGCATGGCTTCCCGTGTCAGCAAATGCGTCGGAATCGCGTCCCCAGAAAATGCGTCGAGCACCAAGAGATCGAATTCCTGCGGCGTTTCATGTTCAAGCATTAATCGCGCGTCACCGTGGATAATTTCTACCGTTGAGGGGCAGTTCTTTAGAAACGTGAAGTGCCGCTCTGCCAACTGAGTCACGTTTTCATTGATCTCATAGAAGCGAAAGGTATCACCCGATTTTCCGTACGCTGCGAGTGTACCGGCCCCTAGGCCCACCAGTCCAATTTTCAGGGGAGTCTTGCGATCTCGTAGTTCTTGAATTGACCGTCCGACGCCCGTTTTGAAACCATAGTACATCGTCGGCAAGCTGGGAATTCCTTTCAACTGGATCCCGTGCATGATGCGGCCGTGACGCAACACCACCGCGTCTTCGATGTCATCCGTTTCGACTTCCAGCACGCCGTAAAAATTACGAACCATGGCAATGGATTCGGTGTAGTTCATAATCGCCGCTGCGAACACGGTGCCCACTCCCACAAACAACGCAATCGCCAGTCCCGTCCAGAGCATTGGTGGCCGTTGATCTTCCGACGTCCAGCCGCGATGATCGCAGTACACAATTACGGCGATGACGCACGCCGCCAGCAGTCCCAGATCGTGTTCCCAGAATGCCGGGAAAATCAGCGGTGCCAGTAGTCCCACAAAAAGTCCTCCGCCAGCACCGCCAGCGGATAGGGTGAGATAAAATACCGTGAGTGAGTTGGGATCTGGCCGCATTCTGGCAAGCTCACCATGGCACAACATGCAGATGCTGAACAACGTCCCAAAGTAGATCGCCAGTTGCAATGGCAAAAATGTGCGAGAGCCGAAACTCTGCAACCAGCAGACTGCAAGGACCAGCACGGCTGTTCCCAACGCAGACCAGTTGCGCCGATACCAACGGTCACTTTCGAAACACAGGATAAAGGACAAAAGGTACAACGCAAGCGGAATCACCCACAAGAATGGAATCACCGCGACGTCCTGACAGACCTCGTTCGTTTCGGCCAGCAGCATCGCCGCAGCGACCATGGCCAAGAGGAACCACACGGCATATGTTCCCACAGTCACTGGCTGCGACTTTCGGTGCACCTGTCTTACAGGTTCGGCCTGCTGCTGGATCTCCTGCGGCAGCTGCCAAAGGCGGACGATACATGCCACACACAACGCCGCAAAGACGCAGAAACCAACCGACCAACTCGTGGCCTGCAGCGAAATTCGCAGCAGCGGTTCAAACAAAATCGGATAGGACAACAGCGCCACGAGCGATCCGGCGTTCGAGAGGGCATACAATCGATAAGGCGAACTAGTAGGTTCAAGGAGACTGAACCAACGCAAAAGGAGCGGACCTGTGGTCGACAGCATAAAATACGGCAAGCCCACCGTCGAGAGCAACAGCACCGCGATCCGCAGAGTTGGTGCTTCAACCCCGACGGGTTTCCATGCAATCGATGGCAGAATGTGTAAAAACGCCAAAGACACAACGAGCAACGTCACGTGCAGAATTGCCTGCCAGCGAGTCGGCAGCTTTGCCGTGAGCAAGTGCGAATACATGTAGCCACCGCACAACAGCGTCTGGAAAAACAACAGACATGTTGTCCAGACACTTGGTGTCCCGCCGAACCAAGGCAGGATGGCTTTACTGATGAGCGGCTGAATCTGAAACAGCAGGAACGCGCTGACGAAGACCGTGGTGGCAAACAACAGTCCAGTCCCGCGCACCTGCTGACGTATCTGCGTCATGGTATTTGACTCTTGGGTGCTAACCCATCCCCATGTTTGCGATCGCATCCTGCAAGCCTGGGACGTTCATGCCTTGAGCGATGTCTGCCATTTCTGCGGCGGCCGCCGATTTGGATTTCTGCAGCGCTTCATTGGCGGCGGCGCTGACGAGTTGCTCGATCATCTGACGATTGCCCGACGCAATAAGAATCTGATCAATTGAAACACTGAGCACGGTCATTTCACCACTGACGACAATTCGTACCAGATCCGGCCCGGCACTTCCTTCGGACCGCAGCTTGCTCACGCGTTCTTTTGCGGCCGCCACCTTGCCCTTGATTTCACCGGCCTGCTGCATCATGTTCGCAAGGTTTTTCAATCCACTAAACATTTTTGATCCTTTTTCAATTTCTGAATTTTGCCTCGGGAGAGCGACTAGTGCCTTGTCAAGTCTTAAAATGGAGGTTGGACATTCCTGTCCGACTGCGTTGAGACGGGCAAGAATGCCCATCGTACCCCAATATCAAGCCTCGACCGAGCACTAGAAACTTCCTCCGCCGTAGCTGAATTCGCAAGAATTCAGGCCTCCTGTTTCAACAGCTGAATTCTTGCGAATTCAGCTACGGTCAAAACCAACTATTCATCGCCATCGTCACGCTCCGTGATCGCTACCTGCACGGCGGGCGGGACGGTGATTTTAACAACCGTCGCGTTGAACACCCCCAGCACTTGACGTACGAACACATCACGGGTCGGATCAACTTCCCCCAGCAGATTTCGCGGTGGGGGAACAGGTTCAGCCCGTTGACTTCGCGCCTGCGACGATCCCGGATTTTCGGGAGATTTTTCCGCCATGGGACTGGATGCCGGCAGATCAACGGTCGACGCCTTGGTGGATGTTTTGGGTGGTGCCCTGAGACGCAATGCGATTGAGACCGCGCGTCCCGTCAGTCGCAGGATTTCAGCTTCAATGCGGCTCCGATTGTCGGCCTGATCGAGCGCCTTTCTGGCAAATTCACTGGTGGAATCTAGTAAAATTTCAAGGCGGTTTTCTGAACTCAACTGGAGACCACTGGCTTGCTTGAAACCCGCAGAAATTGTCAGTCCCAGCGTGCTGAGGAGCTTTTTAAAAAGCGCCGGGCAATTCTCCTGCGTGAGTTCGATCTCAGGTGCGACGGCGACAGGTGCCTCCATTAAAATCGCAGCCGTGTCTGTCATTTCGCTAGACGAATCCGACAGATCGATTGGATGATCATCGTTTGTGTCGGCGGCATCCAGCGCGAGGATGATATTCGTAGGTTTCAGCTGTTCAGTGTTTTTTTTTTCGATTGTCGATAACGCTGCGGTTGCCGCCGATCCAACCTTTGACGCACTCGGCTGACTTGCCGGCATTTCGGGGAGTACAGGTAGTTTCCCCGACAACAGATCGCTGATGGCGCTCAGATTTTCCAGCAGGCTCAGTTGTACCATGGCCATTTCCAGCACGGTTCGTGCAAACGTACTGCGGAACATCTGATTCTTGCCGTCCGACAGAACCTGAAATGCGGCCATCACGGAATGCATGCTCAACCGCGTCGCCTGCTTCATCAGAGTTTCCCGATGACGGGTCGCCACGCTGCACAGGGAAACCGCCGCTCCGCCACTCAACGTGACCATCAGGTCACGCACATATCCGATGGCCTGATCCATCAGCTCGCCGGGCTGCACACCAGTCGCGAATGACTCATCCAATTGAGCCAGCACTTCCCCCGGTCGATGTTCGACAATCGCATCGAACAGATTAACCAGCCGTTCGTCACCCGCAGTTCCCAGCATCTTATGGACATCTTCTGCCGACACGGTGCCATCACTGAATGCTAGTAATTGATCAAACAGCGACTGACTGTCGCGCATCGACCCTCGCGCTCGACGCGCGACCAGTTCCAAAGCGTCTTCCGAAACTTCAAAGCCTTCGATTTTGGCAATTTCACGCAGCCGGTCAGCAATCGAGATATCGTTGATGCTGGAAAAATCAAATCGCTGACAGCGGGACAATATCGTGTCCGGAACTTTATTCGGCTCTGTCGTGCAGAACACGAACTTAACGTTCGGCGGCGGTTCTTCGAGCGTTTTGAGCAACGCGTTGAAGGCTTCTTTCGTCAGCATGTGAACTTCGTCGATGATGTAGACTTTGTACTCGGTCCGCATCGAACGCACGCCCACGTTGGCGCGGAGCGAACGAATATCATCGATCCCGCGATTCGATGCACCGTCGATTTCCAACACATCGACGTCATTCCCAGCAGAGATCCCGTCACAGATTTCGCAATGATTGCAGGGCACGCCGTCCTTCGCGTTGGGGCAGTTCAGGGCCTTTGCCAGAATTCTCGCGGTGGACGTTTTGCCAACACCGCGCGCCCCGGTAAACATGTAGGCATGCGCGACACGACCAGATTTGATGGCATTCGTCAATGCGCGGGCCACATGTTCCTGTCCGACGACGTCGTCAAACGCCTGCGGCCGGAATCTTCTTGCCAGTACTGTGTAATGAGCCCCGGTTGTCAACTTACTGAGCCTTGAACGTGAGGAACCTTGATCGAACTGAGTGCGCCATGCTTGGCGGCATGCAGAATACGGCGTGAGATCTGCCAACGACACCGAACCAGACACGGAATCTCAGTCGGCGGAGCGACTGAGCTACAGCACCGCAGTCTGACGGATCAGCGTCGCTGCATCTACTGATCTGGCAGCGGCGACGGGGCAGATTCGGCGGATTGGAGTTTTCGCAGCATTCCATCATATTCTGCGACGCATTTTTCCCACGAAAAGCGGGCGGCGAATGCGCGGGCTTGCGTTGCCAGTCGGGCTCGTGTTTCTCGCGGAGCGTCGATGTTGCCAATTTGGGGCACCAGTAATTCCTTCAGAATATGAGCCAGACGCATTGTATCGCCAGGTGGGAACAGGCGCCCTGTCTGGCCGTCGTCGATGACTTCCACACAACCATCGACTGCAGACGCGACAACCGGCAGGCCAGCCGCCTGGGACTCGAAAATCACGTTTGGCAGACCTTCCCATTTTGACGCGAGGACCAACACAGTCGCGGCTTTCATGATCGATGCCACATCCGTTCGCCAGCCGAGCAGACGCACGTGATCCTCAAGTCGTTTCTTCGTAATCATTTTCTCGACCGCAGGCTGCACTGGTCCATTCCCGACAAACACTAGTTTTCGACGCGCATGACCGGTCGGATCCAGTCGCCGCAGCTCATCGAATGCCGCGATGACATCCAATGGCGCCTTTTGCGGACAGAGTCTCCCCACGCATAAAATTACCTGATCAGCGTCATTACATTGCAATTCCCTCCGTGACACCGGAGCGGCAGCGGCAATCTTCTGCAGATCTACGCCATTGTAAATCGTCTCGATCTTTTCCGCCGCGAGACCACACAAGTCCCGATGCACCGTCCCAACGGATCGGCTGACAGCAACATAGTGCGTGACATGCTGCTTTGTCAGCCATTCCGGGATCCGCATCGCCCAGCGACGATCGGCCACGCGCACGCCGCAGACGACGGTTTTGACACCCGCACGTTTCGCAGCCAGACGTCCGACGATGTTGGCCTGATGCAGAAAGGTGAGCAACACCGCCGGCCGATGCAGCAGCAGCGCCAACTTCATCCGACGGATTGCGCGAAAATCCCCCGCCCCACCGCACTGCAGTGCCTCAACAGAAATTCCGGCCTGCCGCAACGGTTCGGCCAGCGGCCCGGCATCGCGCAGGCTAATCACGCGGACAATCCAGCCACGGGACTTGAGTCCAATTGCAAGCTGGACGAACGCCCGTTCGGCACCACCGAAGTCCAGCTCGGTAATGGCCATCGTCAGTTGGTTGGCGTTAGGATCAGAAGACTGCTTCACAAGCAATAAGGCCCGGAAAATACGCGTTAAATCCCAATCCACCAACTTCGACAGACAAATTCGAGGGTCGGTTTACTTCTTCCGGATGCGAAACGGAATCGAAACGAGTACCTTGCCTACGCTAAATTTTCCTAAAATGCGCGAACCTAGTGCTCTGTCAAGGCTCAATTTTCGGGTACGACGGACTTCCAGTCCGTCGACAAAGGTTACCGCCGACGGACTGGAAGTCCGTCGTACAAATACAATTGAACCCCAACTTTGAAGGTTGACAGTCGAACTAGACATAATCCGCTGCCGTGGGTGGAGCCCAACATGAAAACACAACTGATCCTTGCCGCTTGGCTCGCGATGAATGCGGGCTTGTACGCTCAGGAAACCGATACGGCCAGCAAGATGCCGAAATCTGCGGCGGAGACGGCGGCCGAAATCGATCGACTGTTTTCAGAGGCATGGACAAGCAACCACGTCGAACCTGCGCCCCCTGCGACGGATGAAGAATTCGTCCGGCGGCTGTATCTCGATCTGGCCGGGCGGATTCCCGCTGCATCGGAAACGCGGGAGTTTCTTTCGAACACGTCGGCCACCAAACGTAGCGAGTTGGTCGAACTCCTGCTGGACGGCCCGGCATTTGTGCGACATTTTACGATCCTCTGGCGGAATGCCTTGATTCCCCAAGCTTTTAACGAACCCGGCACACGTGCTTTGGTGCCTGGTTTTGAAGCGTGGTTGTGGAAACATTTTTCTGGGGACACACCTTACGACCAGATCGTGCGTGAACTGATGACAACGCCGATTGACTTTGGAAACAATCAACCCGGCCTGCTGCAGTCGGCGAATTCACCCAGTGCTTTTTTTATCGTCCGCCAGTTGCAGCCGGAGAACCTTGCTACCGGCACATCGCGGGCCTTCCTTGGCGTGCGCCTCGATTGTGCTCAATGCCACGATCATCCGTTCGACAAATGGAAGCGTGACCAGTTCTGGAACATGGCCGCGTTTTATTCCGGATTTCAGCAGCCCGACAATGCCGACCCCCAAAATCCCGCGATGATGAACGTGCGCGAAGACAATACGGCCCATTCCATTCGAGTGCCTTCGACCGGAAATGTCGTCCCCGCAAAATTTCTGACCGGCGTCGAACCAGAATGGATTGATGACGCTCAACCCCGCAAAATTCTGGCCGACTGGGTGACAGCACGCGCGAATCCATGGTTTGCCAAGATGGCGGTGAATCGTCTGTGGGCCCAGTTCCTAGGACAGGGTATCGTGCAACCTGTCGATGACTTTTCTGACAACAATCCCCCATCGCATCCTGATGTTTTGGATTTGCTCTCCGCACAGTTTATCGCGCATGATTACGATCTGAAGTTCCTCGTCCGCACAATCACGTCCACCCGTATCTATCAGACCACGAGTCGCCAGACGCATGAAAGTCAGTCCGATCCGCGACAGTTTGCCCGTGCTGCGCTGCGCGGCTTGACTCCCGAGCAGTTTTTCGACAGCCTCGCCGAAGCCGTGGGATACTATCAGCCCTATCGCACGGACAACCCGTTTGTGATCGACGAGGATACTCCGCGCGGGCGGTTTCTGGAACTGTTTCGCGACGAAACAGAATCACCGCTGATGAAGGAAACGACCATCCTTCAGGCGCTCGCGATGATGAACGGCGAATTCATTGATGACGCAACGACGCTCGATAAAAGCCAGACCCTGCGTGCCGTTGCTGATTTCCCCTTGATGACGAATGATGAGAAACTCGACACACTGTTCGTCGCTGCGCTCAGCCGCCAACCGACGGATTCCGAACGAGCGACCTTCAGCAAATTTATCACTGACGGCGGCACCACCGGCGACGCCAAATCCGCCATGGCCGATGTCTTCTGGGCACTCCTGAACAGCAGTGAGTTTTTGCTGAATCACTGACGTCGATTGGCCCAGCGTAAGTCGTGGATGCGGTTAAAAGTAGTGCCGAGAAGTCAAGCGGACACCAAACACGACCCCCAATCCGAAGTTCAAAAAGTGGGCTAGTTTTATTTCGAACCAACGACAAGGTCAATTTTTTAAAAAACCACAAGATTCGGATCAATGGGTTTATTCGAAACTGGAGACCAGTCGCCAGTTTGCATTCCCGGATGGCATGGTAAAATAGGGGCAATGTCGCGGAATGTCCTGCGATTAAGTTTTGGTTTGATGGAGAGTTTTGGATGATTCGGTTTTGGATGTTGGCGATTCTGTTAATTGGCATGACAAGTGAAGTGGCTGAAGCACGTGGCAGGCACCGTGTCTCGAATTCTCAAAGAGGTTCTTGGCAGTCTCAATCGCCTGTGCGTTACTCAACAGGAACGACACAGGCTACCTATACTCAGGTCAGTCAGAGTAGTTCTCAGCAGCAGGTTCAGCCTGCAAGCTTTACCACCACAAGCAGTTCGCCGGTCGGGCAGGTGAACCCGATGCAAGCATGGGCAGAAGAAGAGGCCCGCATGATGGCCAGCCGTGGTACCTGCGGCCATATCCGTCCCGCTCCGCTGGGGTATTTTGTTGGAGTTGGATGCGGAACGACATGCATCGGCTCCGGGCGGCTAGTTGCTGAGGCGTCATACCAAGGCAAAATGGTTCGCGTTTGGCAACGTTGAGCGACGGGGTTTCCGGACAGATGAGATCATCAGAAGATACGCACAAAACCGGGACACAGTCCCGGTTTTGTTGTTGATACCTGACGCGGCCATGAGTCACACGTTTTAGAATTCCTAAAAGCTGCGTGTCATGATTGTGGGGATGTGGCGGCCGTCTTTTTGGGAAAAAGGTCAAAGGCTTTGGACAGTTGCCATCTGCTGCAGAAATTCGGACTGAATTCCAGCATTTTTCGGAAATCATGGCTTCTCAGAGTTTCTCGAAATGGCGATGAATCCCGCGAAGCGGTAGTATGAAAAGTAGTCCACGACCGTGATCTTGGTCATCACAACCCTCGGGCAAAAATGTATGGCGTCCAGTTTGAGTCAGATCGCCGTGTTGCTTGGTCTCGCCTGCGTCGGCATGACGAGACCTGCGGATGCTGCGGAACCGATTTCTTTTAACAACGATGTTGTTCCCGTGCTGACGCGATTCGGCTGCAATGCGGGTGGATGTCATGGAAAACTGGCGGGGCAAAATGGCTTTCGCTTGTCGCTCCGAGGGTATGCACCGGAACTGGATCACGCCACAATCACCCGGGAAGCGTTGGGGCGACGAATCAACGCTGCGTCTCCGGCAGACAGCTTGTTGGTTCGCAAAGCAGCCAACCTGATTCCGCATGGCGGTGGTCAGCGTCTGGAGCGAGACGGCAAGGCCGCACAAATTCTGATCGACTGGATTGCGGCAGGCGCACCCGGCCCGAAAACTGATGAAGCGACGCTGGAGCGGATTGAAGTGTCACCCGCAAGTTCCACGTTGTCTACTGGCGAATCGGATCCACTGGCAGTGACGGCAATCTATTCGGACGGCCAACGGAAAGATGTGACTTGGCTGACACAGTTTGCATCAAGCGACTCCGGTGTCCTCGACGTGGCACCGTCCGGGCTAGTGACAGCGTTGCGCAACGGGGAATCCGTTGTGCGGGCTTCGTTCAAGGATCAGGTTGAGATCGCTACGGTGACAACGCCCTACGCGGATTCGGTTGCGCCGCGACAGGATGTGGTACGCAACAATATCATTGACGAGCATGTGTTCACGAAACTCGCGGCGTTACGGATTGAACCATCGCTGCTGTGCGATGACGCGACTTTCATTCGCCGCGCATCGTTAGATGCGATCGGCACCCTCCCAACGGCGACTGAAGTTCGAGACTTTCTGGCTGACACAGACTCAAACAAACGTCTACATTTAGTGAACCAACTGCTCGCACGATCGGAGTTCGTCGATTTCTGGGCGTTGCAACTGGGGGACATCCTGCAAAATCGCAAAGAGCGCGATCACGATGTCCGCGGCGCGAAAGGCGTACGAGCCATGCACGAGTGGTTGCGGAGCCAAGTTGCCGCACGCGCGAGCTGGCGGGACATCGCAACATCTGTCCTGATGGCGAAAGGTGCGTGCGATCAGGAGCCTGCGGTCGGCTTCTACATTGTGACGGTCGGTGAAAAAGATGCGGAGCAGTCTGAAGTCGCCGATTCGGTGGCCCAGGCATTTCTCGGCACGCGGATTGGCTGTGCGCGTTGTCATAATCACCCTTTGGAGAAATACACACAGGATGATTACTACCACTTCGTTAGTTTTTTCTCCCGCGTGACCTTAGATCGAAAGAAGCCGGAAGACGGTGGCACCGAACTTGTCGTTGGCACTCGGCAATTGCTCAACCTCCAGCGGGAATTGCAGAACAAACGCGTCGAACTTCAAGCTCTGCAGCAGCAAAATGGAGAAGCACCGAAAATCGATGAGGCAACGAAACGCGTCGCCGATCTGGAGCGACAGATCGACGAAACACGGAAGAGTCCTGTTGAAGTGTCACAACCTCGTACCGGACAACGACTCGCCCCGCAGCCGCTGGATCGTTCTCTAAATGCGATTCCGCCGGGCGACGACCCGCGGCAGACTTTGACTAACTGGCTCACGGATCCGAGCAATGAGCAATTCTCGGGAGCCATGATCAATCGGCTCTGGAAACATTTCCTGAGTGTCGGTCTGGTCGAGCCGGTGGATGATTTGCGAGCGACAAATCCGCCCTCAAATCGACCGCTCTGGAATACGTTGAACCACGAATTTGTCTCCAGCGGCTACGATCTCCGGCACGTCATGAGATTAATCATGAACTCACGCACGTACCAGTTGGCCGCCGATTCGCAAGAGTCCAATTTTCGCGACACCCAATTCTATTCCCACTATTATGCCCGCCGCCTATCCGCGGAAGTCCTGCTGGATGCAATTTGTCAGGCCACGGGAGTGCCGGAGCAGTTTGCCGGGTATCCGCTCGGAGTCCGGGCGATTCAGGTGCCGGACCCCGGTGTCGATTCGTATTTTCTGGCATTGTTCGGCAGATCGGAACGCACGACCGCCTGTGCCTGCGAACGCAAGGCGGATGTGACACTGCCGCAATTACTGCACCTCCAGAACAGCGATGAACTGTATCGCAAAATGAAATCGCCTGAGGGCGAACTTGCGAAAATCTGTGCCGCCCAGACTGATGACAACGCGGTGCTCGATTGGTTGTTCCTGAGTACGATCGGTCGTCTGCCAAGGGACGAACAACGTGCTTCAGTGCTCGAATTGTTAAAGACTGGTGATCGCCAAGAAGTGTTGCTGGACGTCTTCTGGGCGCTGTTAAATTCCAAGGAGTTCACGTTTAATCGCTAAATTAAGAAGGGCTTCGCCCACAACCTAAAGTGGAAATCGCAAGGAGTGTGCCCTGTTGATGCATGCTGAGATTTGCGTGTCTTGCGACGATTTTGAATGTTAGAACGTTAGGAGGACTGGTGACCCATGTTTGATCTGCACTTAAATCAGAATCGCCGGAACTTCCTGCGGGTTGGAGGCTTAGCTGGAATGGGCTTGAGTCTGCCAACGTTGCTGCGTGCGGAGGCTCAAGGCGCCGAGCCAACAAACCGCCGCGCGAAGTCTGTAATCCTCGTCTATCTCGGGGGCGGCATGTCGCATCACGACAGCTTCGATCCGAAACCGGATGCGAACGCCGAAATACGCGGCAAGTATGACGTGATCTCCACTAATGTTCCCGATTTAGCTGTTGGCCAGCTGCTTCCCATGATGGCCCAGACGATGGACAAAGTCTGTCTGGTGCGCAGCGGCAGCCATAACAACGACCACCACGAAACGGCGACAAACTGGGTCATGTCGGGACGATTCGGTTCTGCGTTCGGCGACTGGCCTGCGATGGGAGCAGTCGCAGCGCATGAAAGCGGATTCCCCGGCACGCTGCCACCGTACGCTGCCATCCCCCGGAACCCGTCGTTCACATGGGAACTTGGCAAGAGTGCATTTTTGGGTGGTCGGTATGAATCATTCAAAGTCGGCGATCCGAATCAGGAAGGCTACCGCGTGCGAGATGTGTCGCAGGCGGAACCATTGACGGAACTGCGAGCCCAACGCCGGCAATCGTTGCTGAAGACCGTGGACGGCTTAGCGGAACGGGTCGCAGGGAATGATCAGATCAAGGCCTTTGACCAGTTTCAGCAGCGGGCGACAGAAATGGTTCTGTCTGGTGAAGCACGAGATGCGTTTGCGATCGATAAGGAAGACGACAAGCTGCGGAATCGATACGGCCGCACGACGTTTGGTCAAAGCTGTCTGCTCGCGCGGCGGCTTATCGAACGAGGAGTCACATTTGTGACCGTCAACAGCGGTGGTTGGGATCATCATGCAAAAATCTGGGATGGACTGGATCGCATGCTGCCGGATTTTGATCGAGGGTTCTCGGCCCTGATCGATGATCTGCACAATCGCGGCTTGTTGCAGGACACGCTGGTTTTGGCCATGGGTGAATTTGGCCGATCTCCGAAGATCAACAAAGATGTCGGCCGCGATCACTGGGCAGCTGCGGCTTCGCTGCTGTTCGCGGGGGCGGGCGTTGTTCCGGGCCGTGTGATTGGTGCCACAGATAAGGACGGCGGGCAGGTCACGGAGAATCCGATTCATCCTGCCGACGTCGCGTTCACCGTCCTCGATTCTTTGGGTATCGATCCTCGTAAGCAACTCCGCACGCCGGACGGTCGCCCGGTTGAAATTCTGGAAGACGGTCGATTGCTTGAGGAACTGTATGCCTAAGGGCCGTTTGCTAGCGGTGAATCATCAAGCATGGTGCCTCCTGGCGACGATCAGCCTTTTGGTTGGGATTGCTGCGCGCGCACAGGACGCCGTTGCCGAAAAAAAAGCCGAGCCGCCGCGCGTCGCGATGTGCGTCCCGCTGGCAGTGCCTGTGACTCCGACGACGAAAATAGTCGTGCGTGGTTGGGCCCTGAATCCAGCGATAGAAGTTCGGTCGTCCAGTCCACAGGTTTCGTTCAAAGTTCTCTCTGCTGCCAGTGTACCCGTTCCAAATGGACAGGATGCGAAGCAGATCGGTGATACGCAGCTGGAACTTGAAGTAACGATAGTTGCAGGAGGCGAACCATGCGACGCAACTCTGACTGTGGTCTCACCGACGGGTGAAAGTCCACCTCATAAGCTGCTGATCGGCAGCGGCCATCCGCTCGTCGCTGACAGTGAACCGAATGATGGTTTTCAGCAAGCGCAGCCGATTCAGATCCCACAGGCGGTCGACGGACAGATCCACGGCGACAGAAACGTGGATGTGTTCTCGTTTGACATTGCCGATCCGCAAAGTGTAACGATCGAGGTGCTGGCCCGTCGTCATGGTTCGGGTCTGGACAGCCTGCTAACGGTGTTTGATCATCGGGGAAAAATCGTGAGCGTGAACGATGATCATGCCGGCACAACCGATTCTCGCATCACGACGGAATTGGTTGCTGGGAAGTACTTCATCAGTCTCCAAGACGCCCACGATCACGGCGGTCCCGCGCAGCCCTATCGGCTGGTCATTCAGCCGATGCAATAGTCGCCTGATGCAATCAACACAGTAACATCGCGACCGGCCAGTTTATGATTTTGTGGTGTGTGACAAACTGCTCACCGACAAGACCACCCCCCATCATTGTCGTGACCATCGATTCGATGGCTCGGCATGGCGGTGCCAATATCCCGATCGAAACTTTCGCGCCATTGCTGTTGAAGGTTTATTGAAGCAGCAAATTCGCACTCGTGGCCAGTGCGAATCAGAGGGGGAGTTTGCCCGAGGCAGCACTGGTGACACCAACGTAAATAAATTTATGTGCCCGCTGACTTTATGTCATCAACGTGCGTTGATGGGATCAACATCGATCGCCAGTTCGACGCCTTCGGGCAGGGTCAGATTGCTTTCGACGGACTGCCAGAGTTCGCGCACCAGTTCCGGCGTCTTGCCGGCAATCTGCAGATGAAAACGCCACAGGGTACGCAGTCGGATGACGGGGGCTGGGGCGGCTCCCAGAATGCGGATGTCTTTCGTTGTGCCTTTTCGAGCAGCGCGGAGTTTATCGGCTACGTCGCGGGCCGTACGGCGGACGCGGTCTTCATCAGGGCCGCGAAAAATGACTCGGGCGACATGCGAAAACGGTGGAGCTCCGCCATCGTAGCGTTCGGCCAATTCATGTTGGGCGAATCCGATGAAATCGTGTTTTGAGGCAAACTTCACCGCTGGGTCTTCGGGACTTGTTGTCTGGACAAGAACTCGCCCGCCGCGTTCGCCGCGTCCCGTACGTCCGGCCACCTGCGCGATCAACTGAAACGTGCGTTCGGCCGCTCGCATATCTGGTTGACGCAGCATCGTGTCGGCATCTACGACGCCCACGAGCGTCACGTTTGGGAAGTCCAATCCTTTGGCGATCATCTGCGTCCCCAGCAGAATTTCGACTTCACCATGCCGAAATTTGTCCAACGCTGCGTCGTGGCTGCCGGGCTTTTTCATAGAATCGCTATCCATGCGCAGGACACGCGCATTTGGAAAGGTGTTCTGAACTTCTTCGTCCAGTTTCTGGGTCCCTGTGCCAAGGTAGCGGACTGCGGGACTTTCGCATGTCGGACAGACTTTCGGAGGCGGAATTTCATAGTCGCAACTGTGACACACGGCTGCTTGGCGATCTCGATGCCACGTGAGGGTCACGTCGCAATTCGGGCACTTGATTCCCGTCCCGCAACTGCGGCACCAGACTGTTGGAGAATAACCGCGCAGATTGAGAAACAAAATAACCTGCCCTTTTTCATGCAGCGCGCGTGTGATCGCCTGAAACAGTGCGCGACCGATGGCAGACCCACGTTTAATTCGCGGATCATCCCGCGTATCGACGATCAGGACAGGCGGCAGCGGGCGTTCGGCCACGCGGGACGGCATCGAAACCAGCGTGTCCGTTTTTCGTTGGGCCCGCAGCCACGATTCTAGGGTTGGCGTGGCTGATCCCAGAATGAGCGGTACTTTCTCATCCAGACAACGCTTCCGGGCAACTTCGCGGGCGTGATATCTGGGAGTGCTGTCCTGCTTGAACGACGGTTCATGTTCTTCATCGATAACGATTAAACCCAGATGTGGCGTCGGCGCGAACACGGCACTTCGCGCCCCGACGATGACTTCGATATCACCACTCGCAATCTGCTGCCACTGCCAATGTCGTTCTGCATCCGTCATGTGACTGTGCAGCACGGCGACCGAATTGAAGCGACTGCGAAACCGCCGAATCGTTTGCGGGGTCAGGCTGATCTCCGGCACAAGCACGATGGCTTGCCGTCCATAACTCACCACTTCCCGAATCGCGCGGATATACACTTCCGTTTTTCCACTGCCCGTGACACCATGCAACAGCAACGTTTCATATTCACGCGCCCGAATTGGACGCAGAATCGTGTCCAATGCGAGTTGCTGCTGATGGGCAAGTTTCAGATCCTGCTGTTGCTCAAAGATCCCAATTTCATCGCCGGTAATGTCCGAGCGGATGCGCAGGGCTGTGATCAGGCCTTTCTTGCGGAGGCTAGTCAGTGGTGCCGGTCCGCAACCCGCGCGTTCGCACAAGTCTGCGGCCGCGACCGGACTGTCAGCTTTCTGCAGAATTGCAAGCACCGCTGTTTGCTGGCGGCTGAACCGTGTCGTCGTCAGTTTTTCTTCGTTGCCGGGTGTCAGGATGAAGCTCTGGACTTCCCGCGTGCCGCTCTTACGCCGGACGCCAGCCGGGATCACGCTGTCGAGCACTTGTCCCCAGCCGCAGAGATAGCGTTCGCCAATCCACCGGGTGAGCTCGAGCATGCGTTCGTCGAGCAGCGGTTCGCTGTCGAGCAATTCCGTAATCGGCTTCAGCACCCGCTGCGCCTGATCGGCCGAGCGCACGGCGACGCAGTAACCGACGACATTGCGATTTCCCCGTCCCAACGGTGCTTTGACGCGTTGCCCGGCTTTGATTCGATCGCGAATGGCATCCGGAATGGCGTATGTGTAAGGTCGTTCCAGCGGAAGATTGAAAACCACCTCCGCGACCATGACATCTTCATTTGCCGCATTCTGCCATTCCGGCGTCTCGGCAAATTCAAACATTCCCTGCTGCGAATTCATCCGCGTAGTCTAGTTCGACTGTCCCGCATTCTCCACCAAGAACGGGAGATCGAGGGACAAGGAAAACGGTAATAGTTGATTCGCTCTGCCAAAGACAAAAAGCGGCCCGCCGCATAGATCCGTAGTTGAGGAACCACCTCATACGGCTCTTCTCGCGACATGTTTCCGAAATCCTCCGTGACGGATCTCAGAAGATGCTGCAGGCAGGCTATTCATCGGGAAATCGACGATGATCTCCTGGCCGCGATCTTCGGACAACTTGATGCGGCCAAGATCCTGATCCAGGCAGGGGCGGATCTTAATTCGACTTCCCCAGAAGTGCCGAAATCCGTGTCGGCGGGAAACTTATTCGCCGTGTTTTTGAATCAACTTTTTGAAAACGTTCGTGTTTGGGAAGTCGAAACGTGATGTCGTGAGAACTCGGTATCTGGCGGGGATGAAATTCGGCGATAACATCCCCGGCTATCTTTATCCGACAGTATTTTAAGCAGGAGAATGGACGACGCACAGCGTACTGGGCGCTCGTGGAATCTCATCGGACCGCCACAGGGCCGAGGCAGCGCGTGGTGGCGTGGCTCGGCAAGCTCGATGAAGCCGGACGACTTGGTGGGAAGCAGGCGGCTGAAGAGTCTCGGCGATCGACGCCGTCAACTGCAGCGCACTGCAACACGCAGCCACTCAACACGCAAAAACGATTTGAATTCGACGACGACATTGCTGTTGCTGAACCACGCTGGGTCGAAGTTAATGCAGGCGGCGTCCGTGTGGAAAACCTGCGGCAGTTTGGCGGTCCATGGCTGGCCCTGCATCTGATTCCATGGATGAGCACTTTCCGCTCTCGACTTGCAACTTACATCCCATGCATTCGTGACGCAGGAACAGCGAATAATTAACGACGCTTGCCGACTTCAGCCAACTCCGACCAAAGCGGAATGTGAAACGGGCCTTGTTGTGCCGCGGGGGGACTGCCGCAGCTTAGCGATTGTCGTTCAATGCATAAGTGGCGATCATATCGGTCACTTTCCAGATGGCAGTTGCTACGTCAGGACGGTTCAACCTGAGTCAGTTACGACGATGGAATACTTGCCACCCGTCTCGCTGGATCAACCGGATTCTGGCAGTCGCGGGCAGGATTAAAAAAACGCTCCTTGCTTGCCGTCAATTTGATCGCACCTGCGGGATTGTCGCCCGATCGTTCGCCCCATCAGTCGATGTGACCGGAGCAGTTTGGGACGATCGACATTGTCGCCCCAGTCCGTCTCAAAGAAGGAGCTTGGCGCATCAATTGCCTGCGTGGACTTGTTACAAGAATACCGTGTTGATTGCTGAGAATCTCTCACTTAGTACACGCGCCCCGTGTGATTTGGCCAAGAGCCGCAATAGGGACGGGCTCCAATCGCTTCCGTGCGCAATGGCATCAGTGATGCAATCGATCCTGACGACGAAACGTGATGATGTTCCGCTGACGGTGCAAATCAAGCTGATGCTGGTGCCGCCCAGAGCCCCCGAACGCGAAACGACGCGAATCGGAGCCCACGACAGCATCAGAAGTTTTCGCTATTCTGTAAAAAGTCTGGCAGGTTTCAGAGTTGGCTCGGATATAGAACTGCATGAACGATCAAACGCCACAATTCGAGCTGACGGAATCTGCTTTTCTATCGCTGTTTGTAAAGCACGAGCCTGCGTTCCGTGCTTACGCCCGTGTACTTGTTCCTGATTGGGATCTGGTGGATGAGGCGTTGCAGGAAGCCAGCGTGACGATGTGGCAGAAGCGAGGTCAATTGGAGTCTGCGGATGGATTCGTGCCGTGGGCGAGAGTGATTCTGCGGTTCAAGTGTTTGCGACAGGTCGAGAAACTGCGTTCAAAACGACCACTACTGAGTGACGAGATGCTTGCGACGTTGGCGGAACGTGGCGAGAACCGATCGACGGAAGATACCGCGGCTCGCGGCAAGGCGTTACATCTGTGTTTGAGTCAGCTTCCGGCGGAGCACAGTGAACTGCTGTTGGCTCCCCATCGGGCTGACATTTCGCTTGTGGAACTGGCCGAACGTCGAAAGAAGTCGCCCAACGCGCTGTATAAGTTGTTGCCACGGCTTCGCGAGCAACTGACGGAATGCATTCGTCTCAGGCTGGCGGAGGTGCAGTGAACATGACATCGAATGAATTGATTCAACGGTATCTGCTGGGGCTAACAACTGAAGAAGAGGTGCGGGAACTGGAGGCGTGCCTCGCCAATAACGAAAAGTTACAGGGTGAGTTGCTGCTTCAGGCGGAACTCGATGCGCATTTGCGTCAGGAAGTCCAGTTGACTGTGCAGCAGCGTGAAGAACCTGAAGCAGGTCTTCCGCGATCGTCATCTCCTTCGTCAACGACATTCTGGAAGTGGGCGTCCGGGCTCTCGACGCTGGCAGCCTCGATTCTGCTCGGTGTGCTGGTGCTGAACTATCTTGCCCCCAAAGCCGCGTTGGCTTATCCGTCGCTTGGTCACGTGACGGTGAACGTCTCTTCGTCAGAACAGAATATCTGGGCCGCCGCAGGCCGTGGCGATCTTCCTGTCATTCGAAAGGAACTGCAGAAAAACATTCCCGTAGATTCGCGGTGCGACGATGGCCTGACGCCGCTTCACATTGCAACGCTGTTTCATCGGCAGGCGGCTGTCGAATTGCTGCTTTCTGCGGGAGCGGATGTGTCGCTGGGGGATGCCGAAGGAAACGTACCGCTCCAGATGGCTGCGTTTTTGGGATACACGGACCTGGTGCGTTCACTGTTGGCCGCCGGTGCCGATCCTGCCGTGAGGAACCAGCGTGGATTTAATGCGATGGATTTTGTTTCCGTTACATGGAGCGACGGGCTGGAATCGTTCTATCGAAGCGTTGAGAAGGAACTGAGGATACATCTGGATCTTTCCCGGATTCAGCTTGAGCGGCCGAAGATCATGGCTTTGCTGACGGCCGTTGTTCCGAAGGGATCTAACAGTGTTCCAACTGTAAGCATCTGGCAGGCAGCAATGACGGGTAACACCTCGGTCATCGAACAACACATCAAGGCGGGTACTGACCTGAACATAAGAGAAGACTTCGGTGGAAGTACACCGCTTATACTAGCCGCGATTTTCGGACAACTTGATACGGTCCAGATCCTGATTCATGCACATGCGGATCTTGATTCGCAGAACCACTCTGGTGATACCGCACTCCACTTGGCAAGCTTCTTCTGCCGACAGGAAATCGTTGAGCTGCTTCTGAAGTCGGGAGCTGATCCGAACAAGGTCAACAACCATGGTTTGACGCCACTGGCTGCAACGTCGATCGAAATGAACACGGAACTGCGAGCCATCTATCAACATGTGTATGGTTCTCTGGGACTGAATTGCGACCTCGACGCCGTCGGTCTCACCCGGGTGCAGATTGCTGAGATTCTGCGAAAACATGAGCGTCAGCTGGAGCAAAAATGAGAACCACAGGGACCGATCTGAGAGGAGCGTCATCTTCGGCTTCGTCACGCCGACATGATCTCGATGCGTTACGAGCCTTCGCGATGCTACTAGGAATCATACTGCACGGCATTATGTCGTTCATTCCAGGCATTGGTGTCATTTGGGCGGTAGAGGATTCTCACGCAAGTGCATGGTACAGCGTGCTGCTTTCTTTTATTCATGGCTGGCGAATGCCGCTGTTCTTTTTGGTCAGCGGATTCTTCACCGCGATGCTGTGGCGGAAACGGGGACTTCGTGAATTGATTTCGCATCGCTTCAAACGAATTTTTATTCCCATGTTGCTGGCGTTATTCACGATCATTCCGTTGACCTGGGTAGTGTCTGGCTACGTGCGCTCTCAAGCAACTACAGCAACTGCAAGTGTTACGGCGGATCTTGGCGGCCCAGAAAATGCTATTCAGATTCCTGCTTCCGAAATCAAGATTTGGGGTGATGTCGCAACGGCAAATCAGGCTGCAGTCGAAGAATACCTTGCTCGCGGCGGTGATATCCAGTTAAGAGATCCGAACGGAGCAACACCTCTACACGTTGCTTGCTTCTTTGGCCGGGCGAACATCGCCGAGTTATTGTTGAAGTCCGATGCCAGCTTGATTGTCTTAAATAACGAAGGCAAACGACCAGATGAATTACTCTTGGTCGACTGGGGAACAACAGCATATATCGCAAATCTTTTTCAAGTGCCGGCCGAACGCAACGATGTTTTAACCGGTAGAGCAAAGATCGCAGCTTTGATCAGCGAACGACTGGGCAGCGATGTCCCATCTCTGTCGGTCGATGCGGTCGATGCGGTCAGTTTCGGTTCGTTTATTGACTTGTTGATGCACTTTCCACTTTTTGGACATTTGTGGTTTCTTTGGTTCCTGTGCTGGTACGTCTGTGTTTTCGCGCTTCTCGTAAAGTTGTTGCAGGTGTTGCCAATTCCCGGGGTGTCGCCGCGCTGGATCTTGTCGGCTCGCCGTTTCCTGTGGCTAATTCCTCTGACCGCTGTGCCACAGTTCTTGATGGCTCGTACGCCTGGAGCCTTCGGGCCGGATACGTCGATTGGACTTCTGCCGTTTCCTGCCGTGTTTGCGTATTACGCCCTCTTCTTTGGATTTGGTGTTCTGTACTTCGACGCAGATGATCGCGATGATGCGGTTGGACGCGGTTTCTGGTGGATGCTGACGTTTGCTGCGCTTCTGCTGTTTCCGCTGGGGCTAAGTCTTCAGGGATCGACTGCGGCGATTACCAGAATTGCATCGTCTATTGTTCAGGTCAGCCTCGCGTGGATTATGTCGTTTGGAATGATCGGCCTTTTTCATCGATACTTTCAGGCCCACAGTCCTTGGCTGAGATACCTTTCGGATTCAGCGTACTGGCTTTACCTCGCACACATCCCACTGATCATTTACATCCAGTATCTCGTACGTGATCTTCCGCTTCTGTCCGGCATTAAGGTCATTGTCGTCTTCGTCGCCACTACCAGCATGCTGTTGCTCAGCTATCACTTCCTCATTCGAAATACGTGGCTGGGTGTCCTGCTCAACGGACGCCGACATGCACTGCCTTCGTCAAAGCGTGAAGAACGGATGGCAGTATGATGTGAATGGGCGAGCCGGAACGAAGAAGCATGACCTAAGCCAACTGCAGAACCGAGCTTTCCTGAATCGTATTACACGCGTACCGTTTGGCTCTGACAACAAAGCCGCAGCGCCGGAAGTCATTGAACTGGAACCACTGCCGCCTCAGCATCCCGAACCGGGGCAGGCATTAGCGACGCCGTTTGCAATTGAAATCAGCGAGGACGATTCTACGCTGGTGGTTTCGGCCGCCGCTTCCGACAAGCTATTCACTGTGGATGCGAAGAACGGTGATGTTCTGGGCCGAATTGACGTTGAAGCAATTCCTCGCGGCATTGCATTACAGCATCAGTCCGAAGGGAGGCTTGCCGCCGCATGGGTGCTGAATGCGGTGGCGAATACCGTCAGTCTGGTGGATCTCTCTGATCGCACAGCGCCCCGTGTCACGGCGACGGTCACACTGAACGACCCCACTCACCCTGCGGTGAAGCGAGGCCGTATGGCGTTCGAAACGGCAGCAGCTTCGTCTTCCGGAACATTCTCCTGTGCGAGTTGTCACCCCGATGGTCACACCGATCAATTGCTGTGGATTTTGAAAACTCCCATTGTAACCGGTGGCAATCAGATCATGCCGCGTTCGACGATGCCCGTTCGCGGACTGCGCGACACGGAGCCGTATCACTGGGACGGAATTCCCGGCGACCCATACGGAGGCAACAACAGCGCCCACATCTACACCAGCGTGGAACCAAATTCCGTGAAAGGTGATCCTGTCAGCAGCATCCGCCATCTTCTCGATGCTGGACTGGCATCGACGATGGCTCTTGCGGACGAATCTTTCACCAATGACGAAAAGAAAGCCGGGCGACTGTCTGCAACGCAACGAGACAACATGGCAAAGTATCTGTTGACCGTTCCGTTCCCGCCAGCTCAACGCCGCCCCTATACCAGCGAAGTGACTGAGCGAGCGCGCGACGGTTTCCAGTTATTTCATGTCGATGGCGATAATGATCCATCCAAGCCAAAACCGAATGTCTGTGGCGATTGTCATCGCATGCCGCATCTGGTCAGTACCAATACACTAGGCACCGGCATGGATGCGCCAACATGGCGAGGCGCTTATGATCGCTTCCTGATCCTGCCTCAGGGACGCCTCAACATTGTGGAGTTCCCGTTCTATCGCGAGGTTGCGGAGCGTGGTCAATCGGAAGAAGAAATCTGGAGGTTTTCATGGGCTGGACGCGAACGATTTAACCCCGTGTGGGACATGGTCCTCGAAATGAGCACTGATTATTCCGGCGCGTTTGCTCGGCAAGTGACGCTGAGTAAAGAAACGGTTGCTGACAAGTTGACGCTCGACCTGCTGCCGGCATTGGAAGCAGCGGCTCTGGAGGGAGCCGTGGTGCTGGAAGGCAACGGTGTCACGGACTCATCCGCTCCCGTGCATCTTCAGTTTGGCACCGACGCCAGATACCACAACATGGCTGGAGATTTGTCGTTGTCCCCTGCAGAGCTTCTGCAGGAAGTCGCGGCAGGCAGGCTGATCGTCACGTTGACGGGACAGCATGGAGTAAACTGTGACATTGAACATCCTCAGCCGAGCATCTGGACTATCGGTTCGATCGAAGAGCAACGCGGAGCGCAGAAGTTTCCCGTGCTGTATCCCGAGCAGACCGAGATGGTGGTTAGCGGCCGACACGTTGACAAGCAGGCTCAAGTCTTTGTTGACGGCCATCGCGTGCCTGGTCATGTTGAATTGAAAGATAGCGAAAACATCGCGATCAAACTCGAACAACGCCCAAACATTGGCATGCATTTGCTTCAGCTTCAAAATCCCAACGGCCAGTTCAGTAACGACTTTATTCTCACTGTCGCCGAAACCAGGCCCGTCGACGAGGATGAAGGTAACAACGCAAAGCCGAAGACACTGAGCGAAGTTCTGGAACGTGCCGATTGGAATCGACTGGTCGGAACGTGGGTCGATGAAGGCAGCAAAGGAGAAGGGCTGAAGATGTCGGTCACGTGGAAGATCAAAGACCGGGTGCTTGAATCGGAATCAATCGACCCAGGACGAACATCGGTCTCACTGATCAGCGTCAATGCCCAAAACGGAGATGTCTTCCATGTCGGAGCCGACAGCACCGGCACTCCTCTGGAATAACTACAGCGTTTCCTGTGTTTTATCTGGTTTCTACGTTCTGAAATAGTTCAGGGAAAGCATGAAAACACATGGTTGCGGGTGTGGCCACACCCGTCGAATTGCCCTGATCCGGCAGTTGTGACGACGTATCGTACTGGCTGCAGTATCTAAGCGGACCACCTGAACCACTCCGAAAGTCAACCCAGTCATACCACCCCGAACCCGGTCATACCCCTTGCACCGGCCGCCCCAGTTTCGAATTTGCCCAGCCAGGCGCTGCGGCATCGCCTGCCCGTATGAAAGGGAGTGTGCGGCAAAACTGGCCTGCCTGCTGCGATTGATTGGGCGGCTGTGGGAGGGTCGCTTTGACATCCGCTCACTTGTCCTGTTCCGCCTCCGGCGACTCGCCAGACGGGGAACTCAGGGCAAGGCGGAAGCCGAAGTAGGTGCTGCGGAGCGCCCGCCAGAATCAAACCAGACGGCCACGGTAGGCGGCGTTTCAACAGTACCTTGGACATTCTTGTCCGAGATTCCTCAGCTTGCCATGAACGAAGGGGCAAGGCA
>Ga0209553_1000216_pt1 | contig 30149 bp, 22 predicted proteins | sample LauGreFBDMM110DN_2_FD_188217 | JGI IMG/M metagenome (GOLD analysis project Ga0209553, IMG submission 188217) | Freshwater lake microbial communities from Lake Michigan, USA - Fa13.BD.MM110.DN (SPAdes) (version 2) | ecosystem: Environmental > Aquatic > Freshwater > Lake | place: Lake Michigan...
GCGTAAAGATGGGTCCTTGACGGAATTCGAAACGGTATTTTCCGGCATCATCGGTCGTCATAATATTCGTCCCAATGACGTCCGCTGGCATCAGGTCAGGCGTAAACTGGATGCGGCGAAACTCCAGTTTGAGGACCTGCGAGAGGGCCTTGACCAGTTCCGTTTTCCCGAGGCCGGGGACGCCTTCCAGCAGCACGTTTCCTCCGCAAAGCAGTGCTGTGAGCGTCGCTTCGACCACACGCTGCTGGCCAACAATCACTTTGCCAACGGCATCACGGACGGCCTGAAATTCCGTACGAAACTGATCCGCTTCTGTTTGAAGTTGTGCAGGAGTAAGTTGCGTGGTCATAAATTTCAGCCTTGTTGATAGGGTTTAGTTGCTATTCCACGGATCTTCTCTCCCCATAATTTGTTTTGGGGGAGAGGGCTCGGATAAGGGGGGCTTTATGTGATGCCAAACGACAGTGTCAAATCCCTCATCCGCCCTGTCGGGCTCCTTCTCCCCCGATCGCAGGGGAGAAAAAATCTTATCGTTGTCGAACCGCCATCTCGTTGCTCAATTGGAATCATTCTTTCTTCCCCTCCCCCTCCAGCTCGCGGCGGCGTTTAAGCTCCAGCAATCTGGATGTTGTACCGCCTTCCGCGGGGCGTCCTTGTGGCGACGACGGAGTCGGCGGCGAGGGTTTGGTTTCTGGTTTCTGGGCGGTAGTCGCTGGTGGTCGCTGCGACTGTGGTCGCGTCGCCATGGGGCGGCTAGTGGACGGATCTGAAAATGAACCGCCGGGAATCGAAGCATGGTCCTTGGACATTGACGCCCGCACTTCACCCGCTCGCTGCAACAACGCTCCCATGGTGGCTGTGGATTCCCGTTTGTGACTGCGGAAGAGTCGCTTTACCCATCCAAAGTCCATTTGCACGCGACGAATGGCCACATCTAAGGGCAGCAGACAGGCAATACACATGAGAAACCAATCAAAGATCGGACGACTGCTGCGTTTGGGATGCCGATCGCCAAATATCGTGCTGGCCATCTCAACAGGGTTTTGATCCGCATCGAGTTCGACACCACCCGTCTTTTCCGCGATGTCTCGGAGTACAATCGGGTTTGCGCTGAATCTTAGATACTCAGGTGAATAGGACACGATAAAACCAGCGTATGCTGTTTCCCGCCGCGTTCCATCGGTTGCGCCAATCATGACCTGATAACGCCCTTCACCTTTCAACGGCATGCTGGTCTGATAACGCCGCGGCGCGATCTGACGCACCTGCTGTGACTGCTCAAAACTATTGGGGCCAGTCACCGAAACACTGATGTCGAGGAGCGTTTCGCTGGGATGAAAATCTTCAACAACAACAACGCCTTCGTTGCCGTTGACGTACGTATAGACGCGTAAATATTGCTCCCGCCGTGTGCGGCTGATCCGTGTCACCATCTGATTGACAAGCTGCTGATACTGATTCCAGCTGACCCAGTCTTTCCCCCAGCGTTCGGTCAGGTCTGACGTAAACGCCGCGGTCATGCCAAGTCCGTAACGCCAAATAGCGAGAATCGGATCGGCTTCCGTGTCACCAGCGGCGATTTCCGCTTCCGAAGGCGGCGCGGCCAGCAAAATCGTGGCTCGTGGATCTTCTTTCGGTGACGTGAGCACATAGCCGTGCAGCTGTGGCGATTCTGTAATATCCTTCAGCATCGGGTCGGTGTTGACACGCGACGGCACAAAATCTCGGACCTGCAATTGACTTCGCCGGAGCGTCTTGGCCTCTTTGATAAAGATCGAAGGCAATTCATTGGGATCGCTTGGATAATAAAAACGTCCGCCCGTCACGCCCGCAATCTCCTCCATAATGGCCGTGTCCCCGTTGTGCGGAAATACGGCCACCGTCGAGCAAGAGATTTGGTGTTCAATGAACTGTCCAAGGAGTTCGGGAGTCGGCGGTGATGCATCTCCATCCGAGATGATGATCATGTGGCGACTGGACGCATCGCATTTTACTAATGCATCTAGGCCCAACTTCATCGTAGTCGCAAATGTCCCCATGTCGCCGATTTCTGCGTTATTAATCAACGGGACCAGTTCGGCATACTTTGAGGCGGGTGTTAGTTCAAAAATCCACTCATCGCCATTCATGGTCTGAGCCAAGGCTCCGACAAGGTCTTCGGAATTCAAAACCTGGATGGCCTTTTTGGTGATCCGTTTCGCCCAACTGTTACCCTGAGGAAACTCGCAGGTGTGCAGAATAATGGCCAGCGCGCCTTTAGGCAGAATCTTCTTGTTGGTGATCTCCATGGAAATAGGCAATGCTTTTTCGACAACGGACCCCTGCCAACCGCCGGGGCCAAAACTGTTCGGCCCGCCGACCATCATGAATCCTATCCCTAGGTTTCTGATCGCATCGTGCAGGGCATCCATCTGAGTGCCCAACATGGAGTCAGCGGCGACATCGGCAAAGATCACGGCGTCGTATGGCATCAGCGACAGTGGATCATATGGAAACTCTAAAGCACTCAGAACTTCTACCTCACGCTCACCCTGTTTTAAGGCCAGCACCATTGCACCCCATTCGGCCGGATTACTCTGTGGGTCAGTGACGACCAGAATGCGGCCAGGGCCCTCCAGATACAGGTAATTGCGGACCTCGTTATTTTCTGAACGACTATCATCGCCGGGGGCCATTTCGATTCTGGCTGCGTATTCATAGTAGCCGGGTTGATCCACTTTAATCGGAACTGAAAAGCGACTCTTGCCCGCTTCAAATTCGACTTCCTGCCGCGCGATGGTATGTTCGCCCTCAGACAGAACCAGCGTGCCTTTGCCCTTCGCTAGCGAAGTCAAGACGACTGACGTTTCGTAGGTTTCGCCCAGACGGACAAATCGCGGCAGATCAAGCCGTTCCAGTAAGACCTCGTGCGTGTAGTCGTACTCAATTGGTACGACGTTAACCCTGACGTCACGGGCTTGCAGGTCGTCAATGATGTCTTTCAGCTGGCCGACCGTTTCGGTACCGTCGCTCACGAGCACAATCCGGCCCAGATGTTCCTCTGGCAGCATCGCCGCGCTCAGTGCGAGCGATTGCTGCAGATTTGTTGCGTCCTGACTGACACGAGAATTGATATATTTTTCGAACGGGAAAGTTTCGCGTGGCGGATACTCGACGGCTGCCGTCCGCCCAAAGACTACCAGTCCTGCCTGATCCGTCGCCGGTTTTTCAGCCGCAGTCCCCGCGACCATCTCGAGCGCCTGATTCCGCGCTTCATTGACGGAATCTGAAACATCGACATTGTACACAACCGAAATCACGTCACTCGTTCGCACTGCCCGTGGTTCCGCTAGGATCAGGATCAGCAGGCCACAGATCACCAAGCGACTAAATCCAGCCACAGCTCCCCGCCGCGCCGGAAGCCCAGCGTGTCCCGCCGCCTGCATCCACCAGACCCACGGTGTGAACAATAATAACAGGAACGCCCATGGCCGAGCAAACTCAAGCTCACGCACGATTTCAAACACAGGCTTGGGTATTTTTAAATTGGACAGCCATTTGAAATTGATTAAGTCGACGTTCCAAATTGCAACGGTGACTTTTTCCCAAAGATGTGGTTTGCCAGCAGTCACCACGAACGTCGGCAAAATCGAGAAGCACACGAGCGCAAACAATGCCGTGAACAGCAGTATGGGGATTCCAGCCTGCCAGCGCACCCGGCGATGTGGTCGCGGAAAAATCTGCGTGAAGATCCGTTGCAGTTTGTTCATGGAGTCAATTCTACCAGTCGATGATTTCCGGTGTCTGCAACCAGAACGCGTCCGTCACTTAAGACTGTCACATCCCACGGCTGATAGAACTGATCCAGTCCTCGACCAGGGCGACCGTACCGACCCACTATTGTGCCGTCCAGACGCATCACCGTCAGTCGCGCCGCTTTGTTTTCGATGACATAAATCTGATGATTGCGATCCAGACGAATGTCGTATGGATACTCGAGCGGAGCAGATTTCTCTGGTAAATTGATGACACGGACAAATTTTCCGTCATCTCTAAACACCTGAATTCTGTCATTAAACGCATCGACAACGTAAATAAGGCCGTCTTGCCAGGCAATTCCGCTGGGTCTCTGGAACTCACCAGCCTGCGCCCCGTGCTTCCCGAATTCAGTGACATAGATCCCGTCCACCGTAAATTTTTGAATACGCTGGCAATCACCATACTCGCCCACGTAGACAAATCCATGTGGATCCTGCGCGATCGTCACGGGAAACACAAACTGCCCTGCACCGATTCCCTGCGTCCCGAATTTTAAATTTACCGACCCATCTTCGTTGAACAACACAACACGGTGATAATGTGTGTCCGCGACCGCAACCCGCCCGTCGATGAGTCTCCAAATTCCTTCCGGCTTGCCTGCCGCAAACTCAGGCATCTCCCATTGTTTTGTCAGCTTGCCATGGCTGTCGTAGACGAGGACTCGGCCTGCATCATCAAGCACGTAAACCGTGTCATTCTCGTCGGCATACAGGCCGCGTGGCGCCGGAAGGAATGCCCCCGAGGCTGGCACTTTCCATGTGTCAAATTTTGTAAAGGTCAGCTCCGGATCGGAGTTCTGTTCACCGCACCCACTTAGAAACAGGCAACACAGCAGAGCAATGCCTAACGGGCGAATCATGCGAGAGCTCCCGATTGAGGCGATTCGCGAAATGCCACATGCTGACCAAGCGGTATCATAATTTCAGGGACTCGGTGGAGCACAGACTTTGTGATACCCGAAGCAATATGCCGCACGATCGACTCTGAATACACGCCGCTGAATGGCGTTGAAATCAATTCAATACCTGAAGCCGCCGCGTATTGAATCTCCAACCGCTCCGGCCGCACCGAGACATTTGTGCCGACTGCATGTCCTGCCAGCAACACCGACGCTTCTTCCGCGCGAAACCAATTCAAGGGGCCCAGAAACGCGCCGAGGCAGGCATCAGGAGGATGATCATACAGTGTCCTCACTGGGCCTTCGAATACGACCGACCCGTCATGCAGACAAATCACATGCTCCGCGTGCCGCAACACCGCTTCGGGTTCGTGAGATGTAAAGATCATTGAGAGATTTTCTGCGGCAACAATGCGGCGCACGATATTCCAATAAGTCGGTTTTCGAACCGGATCCACATGACTGAGAGGTTCGTCGAGCAGCAAGACAGCGGCCCGCGTCACCAGAGCCAACGCCATACCTAACCGCGAACGCTCCCCCTGAGATAACTCAGCCGGTAACGCGTGGCGACGGTGCTGGAGATCGAAGGACTCGAGAAATTCGTCTGTTTTTTTTGAAAATCGCCTTGATTTAACCCTTAGTTTCTGGGCGACCTCTGCCGTGTCGCTGCTGACCTCCAGATGCTGTTCGGCTGACAAATGTGGCCATAACCCTCCATTTTGTGGAACCCAGAATAGCGGCAGTCGATGTGTCGCGTCTGCCGAGACATTCCTCTTCAAATCACCCGAAAAACCCGTCTCAAACCCTGCCAGAACGTTGAGGAGGGATGTCTTTCCCGCTCCGGAAAGGCCCACAATCGCTGTCACACCTCGTGGAATCTGGAGTGTCACCGCATTGAGCCGTGGTTGAGCACTTCCGGCAAGCGTGAGACCTGTCAGGTGGAATAGCGCATTGTTCATGTGCCACCAAGAACAACAGGCTCACCTGCTAAGCGGACAAATAATCGTTCCAGCAGCAACTTCGGATCAACGCGACTGCCGCCTTTCATCTCTGTGTCAGCTTGAATCAACAATTGCAGGATGCGACTGGCACGTTCAAAACCGATTCGCCGCAAATAAGCCTCACTGGCCGCGATGGCGTTCGGGAAAATACCGGAACCGGCAATGGCATCCCGCAACGGAGCTCCTGCTCTGGTCCGCTCCGTCGCCTCCGCGAGCTTGCGAAATGTATACGTCACACCTCCCAATATTTTCTGAGGGGCCTCTCCGGAAATCATCAGCTTGTTCAAAGCCTCCAAGGCTTTACCCGAATTCCCATCGCGGACTGCATCGAGCATCACCCATGTGGTTTCAGTCCGCCAACCGCCTACAATTTTTGTGACGTCGTCACGGGTGATCTCAACAACATCGCCAATGAGCGACGCTAGTTTCGCAATTTCCTGGAGCAGCATTCCCAAGCCATCCCCCGCCAATTGCACAATCAACGCTGCATTCTCACGATCCAGCGTCTTACCATACTGCTCCTTCGCCACGCGTTGCAGCCATTTCAGTAGATTGACGCCAGTCAGCTCAGCACACTCGACAGCCACGCCGTGCTGTTCCACCAGCTTGAACAGCTTCGTGTTTTTGGGCAAACTCTTCACGTCCAAAATTAGCAGCGATCCCTTCGCCGGACTCGCGACGTACTTTTCCAGAACCGGGCGGTGAGCGGTCACAAAATCGTCCGCGTCGTCGATCATCACGATACGCTGATCGCCAAACATGGAGACAGTCCGCAATTCTGTCAGCACCTTGCGAATCTCAGCTTGTCCACCATTGAACCGCGTAAGCGATGATTCGGAATCTTCGCCGGACGTCCCAAGCATGCAGTGCAAAATTTCAGGCCGAAAAAATCGCTCTGGGCCATACATCACCATCACCCCATGTGTGGCGTCAAACGACTTCGACGACAGGAACTCCGCAGCACTGACACTCATATTTCTGACTCATTGCGAACACAAATCATCGTCCCAGAAGCAGCAGTCTGTCAAATTGAAGGAAAATTTCTATCAATGCAGCCGAGTTCGTGCAATTCAAAGGCTAATTCCACCTAGATTCCTGAGGCCTGCGGCGTCATGGCAAAAGAATCCCGCAAAAACAAAGTCTTGATGGCTTCCCTAATCGGCATAGATTTAGTCCTGAAGCCTCTCTTGTAAGTGGCCAGTGTTACGTGAATCGTAAAGAATCGTCATCCATGAATTGCGGCGGCATCCATTTCAGGCAGACGAGCGTTTAGGCCAAAGAATAACCGCGGACTAGCATCTCTGAGATCCGCAAACTGTTGAGTAAAATCGTGGCACGCAATCGCATGGCGCGAAAGGTGAGTTGCTCGATGCCGCAAGCGAGGTGTCTGCGAACGGATTCTGCATTACACTCCCACTTGCGGCGAGCGGTCGTACACGATATCCCACCGGAAGTAAAAACGTCAGGAGTTTGCGATATGCGCCCCATCAGGGACAATCACCGTGTGACTCGGCGTGAGATTCTGAGGGTCACTCCTGCGAGTTACGGAGCGATGCTGGCTATCCGCGGTGCCCAGGCGGAGCGTTTGGATCAAGCGGAAGTTGCGTCCGCCCCCGCATTTTCCCTGAGGTACATGCTCGCGTCCTGCATGTATGGTTACATGTATGTGGGTGAAATACTCGCCGAGACTGCGAAGTGCGGCGCGACGCATCTGGACCTGTGGCCGAAGAAGCACGGCAATCAACGGGAGCAATTAACGGATCTGGGCGAAGCTCGATTCTCGGAATTGTTGAAAAAGCATGATATTCAACTGGGATGCATCACGCAGTACGCCCTCGGGCCTTTCGGGCTGACAGAAGAATTTCAGCTCGCCAAACGATTTGGGTGTGAGTTAATTGTGACGGGGGGTGAAGGGCCAAAAGACTTGATGGGTGCCGAATTGAAGTCCGCCGTTGGTGATTTTGTGGAACGCATGAAACCTCATCTGGCGGTGGCGGAAGAAAACAACGTGACCATCGCCATCGAAAACCACGCGAGCAATCTGTTTGCCTCGGCCGATTCATTGAAGTACCTCCGTGACCTTGCGCCGTCAAAATACTTAAAAATCGCCTTGGCACCGTACCATCTGCCGCAAGATGTCGAGAAATTGGCCACCTTAATTCGCGATTTGGGGGACAGGATCGCGATGTTTTATGCATGGCAGCATGGAAACGGCTGTATGACACGGTTGCCCAAACAGGAAGAACTATTGCAACTTCCGGGACGGGGTCCGCTGGACTTTACCCCGTTGCTGAAAGCGCTTCGCGAAATTCAGTATCAGGGCTGGACGGAGATCTTCATGCACCCGGTGCCACGTGGAATACCGATCCTTGAAACTGCCGAAGAGGTAACCAACGAGATCAATCGCTCCCGCGAGTATCTTGCGGAATGCCTCCGCATAATCGGCAGAGCCTGAGTTTCTTCCCCCGCTGACCAAACAACCTGCAGGACTTTTGCGAAGGCGACGGATTGACTCAGAGCTTGACGTGTCAAGATCCGAAATTCCGATGAGAGATATTTGTTCAGGATCTTCCGCATCATCTGGATGCTGATTGACTGGCCTGAAAGACTCTGCGGCGGCGCTGTGAGGATGCGCAATTTTGACGATTGGTCAGCCGCGGTTCACGGAATGAGACCCTATTTTACGATTTCAGCAGAAGTCAGGCTCGTTTCCGTGACTCAATCTGTCCGTCGCTTTTTACGCGTAAGCCTCGTCGCTTGTTCAATGCTGATCTTGTGTTCCGGAAAGACCGCGAACGCTCAGCAATTTGTAGAACCACCCGTGCCGCCACTGCCGTCCGGGGAAATAGTTGCTAACGACCTGTCGCCAACGCCACCAGTCACGATGACTGCTGGATACTGGATCGTCGGGACACAATCATCACCGCAAAACTTTGATAAATCGGCCCCTGTGTTCTGCCCGAGTGTCACAAGGTTTGATCCTTGTACTGGATTTCGGCAAGCGCACATGGAGGAGTTGACGCAGTCACTGCAACCTCACATTCCGGTTTGTATTTTATCGCACGGTAGCTTCGTGGGGTGGAAGGATGTGCTGACGGAATCGCAGGAAACGTGGAAGTGGCTTCACCATGCATGTCCCGCACATCCAATTCAGATGATTTATTTTTCGTGGCCGAGTGACCGACCGGTGTTTTCCCCTTTGATCCAAATTGAGGTCAATCGACTGGGGCGTCGGGCTGAGAGAAATGGATTTTACATGGCGAGTCTGGTGCAACAAATTCCGGCGGACTGCCCCATCTGCCTGATCGGCCACAGCCATGGGACGCGCGTCATCGCTTCGGCGTTCCATCTACTTGGCGGTGGTTCCGTCGATGGCTATCTGCTGGCATCAGGTGTGTTTCCCCAGCATCGTCTGCGTGCGGTCTTCGCGGCCTCGGCGATGGACCATAAATGGCTAAATCCTGGTCAACGCTACGAACGCGCTCTTTGTCCTGTGGAGTGTGTGCTAAATCTGAAGAACTCATGCGATCCGGCATTAATGGTCTATCCTCTGCGACACCCGTTTTCGAGCGGTGCGTTGGGCTTTACAGGGACCACTCGAAGAGACAGAAAACTATTGGGAGCAAGTGGTAACAAGATGCAAGATCTGGATTTAACTGAAGAAATCGGAATCGGCCATTACTGGCCTCACTACTTCAGACGCCCGTGGCTTGCTCGGGCGATTCGGAACTATCTGTTCTTTGGTGAACAAGTCAGCAATCCGTAACATAACTCCACTCTAATACGCCACGTTTGGAAACCGAGGCAAAGGTTGACGTTTGCAGGTTGATTGGAGTGCTTTGGCAAGGTAAAAGCCCAATCGTGTGGGCCCCACATTTCGACACTCTCCCTGACCGGACGCGCTACATGACCATCGAAACTGCAATTCGCGAACGCAAAGACGCCATGCGTAAGCAGGCCCACGCGAACCGCAACACTCAGGAAAACAAGGACGAATTGAGTCGGCGGATTGTCGGTGCTTTTATGGCGCTCCCCGAGTACGCGGTCGCTGAGACGATCCTGTTTTACATTGATGTCCGCAGTGAAGTCCGAACTCGCCATGATCTGGAGCACGCCTTGCAGTCCGGCAAGATCGTCGTCGTACCGTGGTGCAACGCAGAAGGAGAGCTGGAATTATTCCGCTTAGATTCCATGGAAGAACTTGAAATCGGCATGTATAAAATTTTGGAGCCACGCGTTGAACTGCGAGGCCTGCCAGAGAAGCAGGTCAACGTGGAAATGCTCGATCTGATTATGGTGCCGGGTGTAGGTTTCGATCGTCGGGGCGCTCGCATGGGGCATGGGAAAGGCTATTACGACAAGCTTCTGCAGCATGCTCGTCGAAATACACCTTTGATTGCATTGGCATTCGAGTGCCAGCTATTCGATGAAATCCCGATGGCGCATCACGATATCTTTATGGACAAAATTATCACGGAAGACCATGTCTATCATGGTCTCGGTCGCAATTAATCAATTCAATTCCCCAAAGCCATGCAATCCCCAGAATCCCGTTGTGTCTGATGTCAACGATCGTAGCAGATACCTACGCCGAAGCTTTTCGCAGCCTGTACGTTGAGTTCTTGATTACCGCTCGTGATCGGAAGTGGCTGGATCACGCGATCAACGCGGCAACCGGCTGTGGATCATCTTCGATCCGTTGCGATTGTGAAGCCGGCTTGGATCGATACGTCGGACCGGGCGGAGACGAATCATTTCTAACTCCGGATGGCCGACCGGGAGCCATCTGCCAGCTTCATGTGCCGCGATTTTGGAAAAACCGTGTTGAGGCGTTGGAAAAAACGCTGCTAACCCGTGTAACTCAGAACGTGCTGACCTGTGCGACCGCTCGCTGCTTTTCCCTCAGCGACTCCGAACCGTATTACAGGCTTGGTCGTAAGGTTGCCTTCTTTGGCGACGGATTCGAACGGCTTGAAGACCGATTTGGGCGGCGAATGTGGGTGTTGCCGACAATGGGCGGGGACTTTTGCATTGACCGACGATTTAGCTATCACGACGGCATCATGGGCGGCAATCTCTGGTTCATGGCCACGTCCGAAGACGCATCCCTCGAAGCTGCCGAACGCGCTGTAGAAGCCAGTCAAATGGTACCCGGTGTCATCACTCCTTTTCCGGGAGGTATCGCTGCCAGCGGTTCTAAAGCCGGCAGTCGCTACAAATTTTTGTTTGCAAGTACCAACGAAGCATTTTGCCCGACTCTCAGGGGCCGTGCTGGAGTAGAAACGTTGATTCCAGACGGGGTCCAATCTATCATGGAAATTATTATCAATGGACGTGATGTGGCCACCGTGAGTGCTGCAACTCAAGCGTCTATTAAGGCCGCCTCCACCGTCCCAGGTGTGGTTAATATCACTGCCGGAAACTACGGTGGCCGACTGGGCAAGAATTGGATTTGGCTGATCCCGAAAAATCATCCTGATGCCTAAGCTTGATGGTATTTCGCATCCTGTAATAGGGCGGCGAGCTAATGCACTCAGTCGAGCCTGAAGCGCAATCCAAACACTTCGCGTGGGACGCAAAGTATCGCCTCGTTCAGGCTCCGGGTGAGTCAGCACATTCGTTAAAACAGTTCACGGTGAAATTCACAACGCGGACATCCGTTTCTCTTAAACGCATTCACGGAATGCTTCTTTATTGAGATAACCAAAGGCAACTAGTACGCACGCATTGAAGGCGATGTTAAACTTCGAGAATGCGTTTTCGGAACGTCTACAAAATTAGGGCGGATTTGCTGCAAAACGTTTATAGCCGAATTTGCAAGAATTTGGGGCGAATTGGGCTCTCAAGCTAACTTCTCGCGAATCGAGCTACGTCCATCTGTTTCTGAACCCTGCCGCCAATCCTCTGCGTGTTGTGATCCAATGAAAGTTGCCCTGTTCATTCCGTGCTACGTCGATCAGTTTTATCCGCAGGTGGGCATGGCGACCGTGTCGGTACTAGAACATTTCGGCGTCGAGGTGGAATTCCCCACAGCACAAACGTGCTGTGGACAGCCCATGGCCAACAGCGGCTATATGGAACAAGCCAAGCCGCTGGCAAAAAAATTCATCGACGTCTTTGACGGCTACGACTACATTGTCGCGCCGTCTGGCAGTTGCGTTTCGATGGTTCGCAATCACTATGAACACTTGTGCGATCATCACGATGCGCGTGCAACCACGGTACGTCAGCGGACGATGGAACTGAGCGAGTTCCTGACAGGTGTCTTGAAGGTTGAGAAAATCCAAGGTCAATTTGCCTATCAGGTCGGCCTCCATCAAAGTTGCCACGGATTGCGTGAATTGCGGCTCGGGCCATCCTCAGAAGTGATGAAGCCTCGTGAGAATTACGTCCAGAATTTGATCAGTCAGTTTGAGGGCCTTAGTTTTTCGCAATTGACTCGCAAAGATGAATGCTGCGGATTTGGTGGCACGTTCGCAGTCGCCGAGGAAGGTGTTTCTTGCATGATGGGCGATGACAGGATCAACGACCACGTCAAGGCAGGCACGGAAGTGCTTACGGCGGGCGACATGTCATGTCTCATGCACCTCGAGGGGATTATCCGCCGCCGCAATATTCCGATGCGCGTCATGCATTTTGCTGAGATCATGGCCGAGGCGATCGACCACTGAACTGAGGATTGTGCTTGCTAAATTAAAAACTATTGCTCTGTCAAGGCTCAATTTTCGGGTACGACGGACTTCCAGTCCGTCGACAAAGGTTACCGCCGACGGACTGGAAGTCCGTCGTACAAATACAATTCAACCCCAACTTTAAACGTTGACAGTCGAACTAGAGTCTTTTCCCCCATGCCGCATCCAGCCCTTGCTCAACAATTTACAGCCAATCGTGAGCGTGCTCAGTGGCACGACAAAGCATTGTGGTTTGTGCGTGAGAAACGAGATCGCATGGCAGCGGCTGTCCCAGAATGGGAGCTGCTACGAGAGACCGCATCAGCCATCAAATCTCATACCCAATCGCGACTCGCGGAGTACCTTGAACAATTTGAGGCGAATGCGAAAAAACTTGGCGTTATCGTGCATTGGGCGACCGATGCCGGCGAACACAATCGGATCGTACTGAACATTCTCCAAAAACATAATGTCCAGCGACTCGTGAAAAGTAAGTCGATGCTCACCGAAGAATGTCATCTCAATCCGTTCCTTGAAAAGCACGGAATTGAGGTAGTCGATACCGATCTTGGTGAACGCATTGTGCAGTTCCGTCAGGAGCGGCCTAGCCACATCGTGCTGCCGGCAATTCATCTCAGAAAGGAAGAAGTGGGCGAGTGCTTTCATGAACATTTGGGTTCCGAAAAAGGAGCCTCTGATCCGGCCTATCTGACTGAAGTTGCCCGGCAGCACCTGCGTGAGCGATTCTGTCATGCCGACGCGGGGTTGACTGGTGTGAATTTTGCGATCGCTGAAACTGGTGGCATCGTCATTTGTACAAACGAAGGAAATGCCGATCTTGGCGTGTCGCTTCCAAAGTTGCACATTGCCTGTATGGGAATTGAAAAACTCATTCCACGCGCTGTGGATCTGGGAGTATTCCTGAGACTGCTCGCGCGTTCCGCAACTGGCCAGCCGATTACAACTTATTCATCGCATTTCCACGGTCCGAGACCCGGTTGTGAGATGCACATTGTGCTCGTCGATAATGGCCGAACTGAGATTCTTCAGATGCCTGAATTTCGTCGCAGCCTTGATTGTATTCGCTGCGGTGCCTGTATGAATACCTGCCCGGTCTATCGCCGCAGCGGCGGTCACAGTTACGAAGCCACAGTGCCGGGCCCAATTGGTTCAATTTTGACTCCCCTTCAGACGCCAGAGAAACACAGCTCGCTGCCATTTGCGTGCACTCTTTGCGGTTCATGTACTGATGTCTGCCCTGTCAAGATCGACCTTCATCATCAACTGTTTGCCATGCGAGGATTTCTCGACCGAAAACGTCTCATTGGTGGCTCCAAAAAATTATCGATGCAGATTGTGTCGGGTGTGTTATCGCGGACATGGCTCTTCAACTTACTTGGCAAATGCGCTAGAACATCGCTGCGAATTTTGCCCCGTTTCATGATCTACAACCCATTCAACGCATGGGGCAAGCAACGCGACCTGCCGACCGCTCCAAAACAATCATTCCGCCAACAATTCGCTGCCCGATCCAAACGAAATCCCTAATAACTGATAACCCACATGGCATCTTCCCGCGACACGATTCTTAGCAAAATCAGATCGGCGCTGCCGCAATCATCACCGCTGCCGGATCTGGCGGCCGTGACGAGTTGGCAGACGTTTGCTGAGCCGATTGAGCAATTCACCGCGATTCTAAAACTCGTAGGCGGACTTGCCATGCACGTCGGGAATCTTGCGGAAGCAGACGCGCATCTTCGAACTCAAACTCACTGGAGCGGCGGAAAAAACCGCTGTAGTATCGTTGCTGGCGTCGGTGATTCGACGGTGAATTTAGACGGGATCGATGATCCGCATGAGCTCGAAAATTTAGACTTCGCAGTTTTGAAAGGCCACTTTGCAGTTGCAGAAAACGCAGCGGTCTGGGTGACGGACGACACGGTACCGCACCGTGTCCTCTACTTCATTCCGCAACACCTCGCGATTGTGGTGCCGGCCTCCAGAGTTCTCAACAATCTGCATGAAGCGTATTCACAAATGACTGTTGGTCAGCATGCCTTCGCGGGCTTTATTTCCGGGCCGTCAAAAACCGGCGACATCGAACAGTCACTTGTGATTGGCGCTCACGGTGCTAGATCACTGATCGTGTACCTCGTAGATGATATGAGATAACTCGATTTCATATGCGCGCAAAAAAAACGACGCGGTAAACGCAGCCAATGAATTATATCCCAACCCCATTGACGACATTTGGTAACGGCTGCCCGCGCAACGCCATCACGGCCAGATTGGCCGCAGTTTCACGCAATGTCCTCACAGACCTTGGACTTGCCGACGAAATGTGTGACGCCGTGATCACATTCGGCAGAGACCGTAACGGACTGTCCAGCGGGATGGGTTCAGGATCGCATACATCAAGCGCAGCGGCGGCTATATGCCCGGACTGCAATGCCGAGACCAACGCCGCCGTATCAATCACATTGCCACGGGCCAGATTGATGACAATTGCTCCTGGCTTCATTCTTGCGAGCGAATCAGAATTCAGCAATTGGTAAGTCTGCGGCGCAGAAGGACAATGGAAAGTTACGATATCTGATTGTGCGAAAAGCGTGTCGAGCGAAGCTGATTCGCACCCGGCTAATCTAATCACGTCCTCCGCAATTAGAGGATCAAAAACGAGCCGGCGGCATTTGAACGACGCGAGCCGCGCATTCACTTCCTGACCGATCCGCCCGAAACCGACAATACCCACCGTCTGATCCCGCAATGTGCGAAGCTGATCCAGCGGCGTTGCGAGACCCCATTTTCCCTCACGCACGTGCAGACAGTTCTGCACGACCTGGCGATTCGTTGCCAGAATGAATGCGAGCGTATGATCAGCAACTTCGTCCGTGCAGAAGCCAGGTACGTTGCAGACCGGAATCCCTTTCACGCGCGCGGCTTCGAGATCGACGTTGTCGACACCTATGCCATATCGCACGATGACCTTTGCCTGCTGCATGCTGGCGATGACTTCGGCGTTTACAGGAGCGAACTGCGTAATAACGGCGTCCGCATCACCGACGAGTTGCGTCAATTCTGCTGCTGTCCGTTGCTGCTGCCATGCCAATACCTCATACCCCAACGGACGAAGAATGCCCTCTTCGATTGCAAGGTCTGGAAATGAGTAATCGGTAATCACGACTTTCATCTGCCGGCACTCCACTATGCACCTAATCACAAAACTTCAATTGACGCCCATATGATCGTCAGAACGTAGGCACGCCGTCAACCGTGCCCATCTATGGATCGTGGTTGATGAGTCTGGCTCTGTGAGCTGCCGCAGGAGGCCAACTCTCGAATCTACATTCATCCTCAATCTCCTAGGCCCCCACTTTTGCGAGGCGTCTGGCTGAATCACAGAGATTGGGTGGGATGATTCGGTATTTCACCGCTGTCATGTACCCAGCCAAAATAAGGCCCTCCGGGAATTCGTCACGTTAGAAATCACTGCGTGCAATATACAGACATCCCAGACCGAGCATCACGGCGATGAATGCGAGGTTGCTGGCGACGGCGTTCCACACGTTGAAAGTGAGACGTTCTGCCTCAAGATTGGCCTCCGTGTTGCCTCCATTGGAATCGGTTTTAATTTCAACAGATTTCTCCCCCGTTACAATCCACTGCACGGCATTGTCGAGATCACTCGGCTTTGGCAGGACGGCGTGCAGCGGGGCAACCACGTAGTCATAGATCTGACACGGCAGATCGACACTGCCGGGGAGTTGTGCGGACGAAGTCTGCGTTGCGACATTGTAGAGTCTGACACCGCGATGATTATCAACCACCATCAATTGCAACTTATCGTTGTATGCCATGGCGGATGCATAGCCACTTTCGCGTGGAACCCATGGCAGGAATTTTCGGGCCACGCCATCAAAAACTAAGACTGCTCCCTGATGCGTCAGCACCGCCGCACTGCTGCCGTCGAGAGCGCATTCGGCGACGCGAGGCTTTTCCCCGTTAGGCAACGTCGACTCCGCGATAAGGTCAAACGTAGTGGCGTCCAACGCAATCAACTTGCCATCCGCGCGGGCGATGATCGCAATGTTTCCGCCCACCGCCAAGATCGCGGATTCTTTCCATTGCAGATCCCTCGTTTCACCAGCTACGTACTTACCTTCGGCAGTTCGGTTGACTCGGCGAAGTTCGCCTCCGTTCAGTGCCACGAAGGAGTTGTCCGCTGGATTGAAGGCCACTGACGAACCCGCCACGATGGCTGGAAAGCCTTTATCAGTCAGGTTTTCAAAAGCCTTGGCAGAAGACGACGACAACAATCCCCCAAAAATGCCTTTGATAAACGTCTGAGCCTTCCGTTCCTGGTCTGTCTGGCCGACAAACCGATAAATTCCGCGTGGGCCTGGCAAAAGAACGTCGCCATCGGCGGTCTGATAAATGCCGAACATCGATTCTGGTGTCTGAGACTCCTGTTGCAATTCATATTGCTCATCCGCATTGCCGCTCAGGATTGTTGCTGGCCCGCTCCCACCCATCCGAGTCATCGCCGGCTGTAATGCCAAAATGCGTTTCCCATCACTGCTCACGGAAACCCGGAATCGATTTCCCGAAAAAATGAGTCGCTGCAAAAATGCGGGCAACTGATCGCCGCCTGCATTCTGCGGCACTGCGACCCAATCACCGATTGCCTGATCCCAACGCAGAACAGTTCGTCCCCCGTCCACGGCAAACACTTCTCCACCGTTAGCTGAGATTTCACTGACCCGCCGCGCCTTGACAATCAACTCATTCATGGAATTATGCGCCACCCCGATCAGGGTCACTCCTAGCCAAAAGAGGATCACAAGGATTAAAGACACGACGGCATTTCGCCAAATGGCTCCGGTTAACGCTGATACGGAAAAGTAGATGGAAAACAGGAACACGTATAATGGAATGCACCACAGTAACTCAGGACGCCACATCTCAAGGCGAACCCAAAGCAGCAACCAAATGCCAGTTACCAGCAAAGTAGCGCAGATGAGAGTAAAAACGCAGCCCCCTATGAATTTTGTGAGGAACAGCCATGCACGGTAGACGGGTTTACTCAACAGCAATGAAATTTCACCGGGCTCAAAAGTGCGTGGAATAAGCGTCGCCGTAAATAACAGAGATGCAAAGACTCCGACAATACCCAAAAAAAATCCCAGTACGATCGTGATAATGCTGTCGATCGCTTGTTTCATCTGTGAAGGCAGAATGGGCAGAGGTCCGGTAATGTCAAATCCAGCATAAGTGAGTGACAATGCCGTTCGTTCGTTGACACTTATGTAACTTGCGAATGCTTTCTCAAGGCGTCGCAGATTTCGATTAGACCGCACATCGACAGCAAGTGATTCTGCATCGGGGGAACGCAGTTCTTCGTCGAGTTCAATTTTTCCAAACGCGATCGCGTTGTAGAACTCGGGTTTCTTTAGGAGTTCGTTGACCGTGTTGACCACAAAGCGGCGCACTCCGCCACCACGTTGTCCACGCCGTCCATCCGACTCCTTTTCAGACTTTGTGAATTCCACAAACTGTTCCTGCTGCTTTGCGTTCAGCAGCGACCAAATGTGCCCTTCCGGTGTCTCCGGGGCAGACGGCCCATCAGTCAAGGCTTTGACAAATTTTTCCGGATCAATCAGCTCCTGATGCCGTAAACCTGTATTTGCAGCAGTGAGCAATCCGATGGGCAGAAGCGCAAGCAGCAGCAGCAGAATGCCGCCAAGCGCCAGCCACAACACTAAAGATGCGGCAGCTTCGCGATAGGAATCCTTGAGAATGGCGAAATATGCTCTCATTGACGATCGGCTCCCACGATATTCATGAAGACTTCTTCCAGCGTCCTTTCGCGACGCGCAATTTGCCAGATGCTGACCTGCTCGGCACGCAGAGTGTCGATAAGTTTGTCGAGTTCAGGCTGCGATTGAATTTGGACTTCCACTTCGAAGGCATCTGCCGCGACAGCACGCACGGCAATTCCCTTCAGAGAGCTAATCGCCCGTTTAATCGCAGCCTCTGTTCCACGTAATTGCAGAAATACGGCAGCATCAGTGAGCGCTGCCTTGAGGTCTTTCACAGTGCCCGTGAGCAAACATTCCCCGTGATTAAGAATCGCCACACTGTCGCAGACAAGTTCAATCTCCTGGAGCAGGTGACTGTTTAGGAACACCGAATGGCCTTCCGCTGCAAGCCGCTGCAGAACTTCACGGATTTCACGTCGCCCGACTGGATCGACGCCGTCGGTCGGTTCATCGAGCACAATCAGTTGGGGCTTGTGAATCATCGACTGGGCGAGTCCGAGTCGCTGCAGCATGCCTTTCGAATAGCCGGACACGCGATCGTTTTCACGCCCCTGCAATCCGACTGATTCAAGCAGTGGCTGACGACGTTTCCGAATCTCTGACATCGACAAGCCACTCAACGCACCGTAATACTCCAGCGCCGTGTTGGCCGTGAGATGCCGTGGAATCCGATGGTTCTCAGGCAGGTATCCCACTTCACGCCGTGCGGCATGAGAACCTGCCACATGTCCTAGCACTGAGGCCGATCCACCTGACTTACGGACAATCCCGAGCAGGATCTTGATCAGCGTCGTTTTGCCAGCACCGTTTGGTCCAAGTAATCCATAAATAGTTCCTCGTGGGACATTGAGTGAAACGCCTTTCAATGCCTGAAAAGACTTGCGTCCAAAAAAACCGCTTCGATAAGTCTTCGAAACGTCAGTCGTCTGAATGACGAACTCTGAATTTTGATTCATACGTTGCTCGTTAAATTTCGCTTTTGCGGTGATTTCTGATCAAATCAAGATCCACGTCAGCCAGTTGGCACGGTACACCTTGTGCGTCGATGAAATCCACAAATTCAGGCAATCAAGCATTTGCCCGCAGTGGGCTGCACTCTGTGAGCGGTTTTGCGCTCGGTCCAAGGCCTACTTTCACGTTTTACCCCGAGTTCAGCCGAAATGTGACTTTGCCTGAGCTACCTGCGTATCAGATGGCAGAGTACACTATTGGTTCAGGAATCGGCCAGAAGACCCGTACTCCAGATCACAAACATTCATAAAAAATCTTTCTCGCGCGGTGCTTAACGTTCGCAACTGAATGGATCGCGACATTGTACTAGGAAAATCTTCGTCGTCGGAACGACTCCGAGACAATCCACCGATTCACTCTAGCCACAGAACGGCGACACCGTGAAGGGGAAGAAAGCTGCGTTCAATCATCCTCGTGTCGCTCGGCGAACTGCTGTGCAGGCAGGAGGAATCAGCCTGCTCGGGCTGGGCATGAATCATCTTGCTGGACTGCGCGCTGCCGTTGAGTCCACTTCGCCCCAAACCCGAATCCGCTCGTGCATCTACATTTTTCTTTCGGGTGGGTTGTCTCAGCACGACAGTTTTGATCCAAAGCCCCAAGCACCGGCAGAAATTCGTGGCGAATTTTCGGCGATCGCGACTCAGACGCCTGGAGTCCAAATTTGCGAACATTTGCCTGGCTTGGCTGTCAGAAGTCATCTGTGGTCAATGTGCCGTTCACTGACGCATACGTCAAACGATCATTCAGCCGGACATCATATGATGCTCACCGGCAGATCCGATCTACCCCTAGGATTCAATCCGAATCAGCCTCGGCCGCAGGACTGGCCGAGCATTGCAACTGTCGCCGGCGCCGTCTCCACCGCTCGCAATAATTTGCCTCCAGCCGCCGTGATCCCGGAACAATTTGTCCATTATTCGGGAAGAACACTGCCGGGCCAATTTGCGGGTGTGATGGGAAGTCAGCGCAATCCGTGGTATGTTGAGGCGTCTCCGTTTCATTCCACTTCTTACGGCGCCTATCCGACTCATAGCTTCGACCATCAAGATCGCGGAAATAAAGACGGACGACTCTTTGAAGCGCCAAGTCTGAGTCTGCCACACGGGCTTACATCCACAGGCCTCAATCGACGAGTCCATTTGCTAGGCGAACTTGAACGTCAGTGTCAGCGTCTGGACGATGCTGCGTTGACCGAGAACTTTGATCGATACCGTGAAGGCGCCATTTCGCTGCTGGTCGATCCGACCATTCGCAGTGCATTGGATGTGACTCACGCGGATGATTCCACGCAGGATCGCTACGGCAGAAACTCATTTGGCTGGTCACTCCTGATGGCTCGCCGACTGGTAGCATCGGGAGTGAATCTGGTGCAAGTCAATCTTGGCAATAACGAAACATGGGACACCCATGGCAATGCATTTCCGCATTTGCGCGACAACCTGCTACCACCGACAGACCGCGCGCTCAGCGCGTTATTGGACGACTTGCAGGAATCCGGATTGCTGGATAGCACACTGATCATCATGGCCGGTGAATTCGGGCGAACTCCAAAAATCACACTGCTGCCAAGCCACTACAAGCAGCCCGGTCGCGACCACTGGGGACCGGTGCAGTCGGTCTTTCTTGCCGGTGGTGGAATTCAGGGCGGCCGCGTCATTGGCGGTTCGGATGAAATTGGCGCGTACCCAGTCGTGGATCCACAGCGCCCTGAGAATTTCGCCGCAACGATCTATCAGGCACTCGGAATTCCACAGACGGCCTCATGGAAAGATGAACTCGGACGGCCGCATCACGTGTATCACGGCGAACCGATCCCGGGGCTGACGTAACAAGCCAAGCAAAAAAATCAAGCTTTTCCCGTAAGTCTTGGGCACGTTCTTGACTTCGCTGGCTTCATTCACTCATGAGCAGGCGTGCGGCTGGATTTTCGATGGCAGCCACAAGGGATTGGAGAAATTTTGCCGCCGGTGCGCCGTCGATGGCACGATGATCGAAGGTTAGGCTGAGTGTCATCATCGGGCGGACTTCGATGCGATCATCGCTGGCGACGACTGCCAGTTTGCGGATTGCACCAAGTCCTAGAATTGCCGTCTCCGGAAGATTGATGACCGGCGTAAATGTATCGATCCCAAAACTGCCAAGATTCGTAATTGTGAACACGGCACCCTGCATCTCTGCCCCCGACAATCGCCCTTCTCGGGATTTGCGGATGATCCGCGAGGACTCGGCAGCAAGACTTAGCAATGATTCGTTCACCACATTACGCAACACGGGAACGATAAGTCCCTCCGGGGTATCGACCGCGAGCCCAATGTGAATCTCATTGTCGTACGGCAAGACGATGGCATCTCCGTCCCAACGCCCAGCCAGTCGAAGTTCCTGCCTGAGACAGCCAGCGACCAGTTTTGCAATAATATCGTGAATGGCAGGGATCAGCGTCTCACCTGCAGCTTTGAACTGTTGTCGCAGGCTGACAAGATTTGTCGCATCGACCTGGGAAGTGAGCGTCACTGGCACAGTTTGACGATGACTATCGGCCAGTCGTTCTGCAATGACGCGACGACGCCCCGACAAACTTACGCGCTGTCCACCGGCCCTCGCTGCACTTGGCGCCGCAGCGTTTGACTGGCTCACAACATCGCGTTCACGAATTCGGCCATTCCGTCCAGTTCCCTGCATGCTGCTGAGTTCAATGCCCGCTGTTTTAGCGGCTCGCCGAGCCCGTGGTGTTGCGATGATTTCAGCAGCCAACGCAGAATTGATCGTCGGGCGTTGTTCTGACTCGCGTCTTGCGGAGGCGCGAACATCGTCATCCGTAATGCGATCACGTGAGCCAGTTCCTGTGACGCGCGTTAAATCGACACCCAGTTCTCGGGCAAGACGACGAACTGTCGGCGATCCGCCCGTAGACATGCTGTTAATGTCCGTTGCCGGTGCTTTTTCCACCGGCTTGATCGCATTCGATGCCACATTGCTGTCGGATGGTGTTTGCGCCAACGCGGCTCCGTCCGCGACTAAATAGCCAACGACCGCGCCGACTTTGAGCACCGTACCTAGCTGAGGCCCATCCGCCATTAGCCGCAGGACACCATCATCCAACGCTTCAACTTCCTGCAGAGCTTTCTCGCCCTCCAGTTCAAACAATGCGTCGCCCCGACGAATGACGTCTCCGTCTTTCTTCAGCCACCCGGCGAAAATACCCTCTTCCATCGACCAGCCGAGACGCGGAATCGTGATTTCAAATGACATTAGGCAATATCCCAGATTTCAAATCCCAAATTTCAAATCTCAAATTCGCTATTCCCGCACTAACTCCCGGATCGCGAGAGCCACATCCATCTCCGTAGGAACGACCGCCGCTTCCAGTGTGGGTGCGTAGGGAGTCGGAGCAAATGCGCCGTTAACTCGTTTGATGGGAGCATCAAGATCGTTAAAGCCCGAGTCCGCAATTTGAGCTGCGATCTCTGCACCGAGGCCAAATGCCGGTGGAGTTTCCTCAACAATCAACAATCGCCCCGTCTTGGCGACAGACCGCAGAATCGTGACCGTGTCTAGCGGTGAAATCGTGCGAGGATCCAGCAGTTCGACTGAGATATTTTCCTGTTGCAGCATGTCACAAAGTGCCAGCGTCACTGGCACCATTTTCGCTAATGCGACAACCGTGACGTCCGTCCCTTCACGCACGATGGACGCTTTGCCAAATTCAATTTCATAATCATGTTCTGGCACATGACATTTCGCCGTCAGGATTTCGCGATGTTCCAGAAACATCACCGGATCATTGCACCGCAAGGCCCGGAGCATCAAGCCCTTTGCATCATACGCATTCGACGGCATCACGACGCGAAGCCCCGGGACCTGACCGTATAAAGTGTGATAGCTACCGGAATGATGCGTCGCGGCAGAATGCCCGATCCCCACGCAGCCGCGAAGCAGCACCGGCATCGTGAGTCGGCCGCTCGACATGTACTGCATCTTGGCGATTTGGTTGATAATCTCACCAATCGAATCCAGAATAAAGTCAGCGAACATGAAATCGATGACGGGGCGAGTCCCTGTCATCGCGGCTCCACCCGCCAAACCTACAAAGCCGCGTTCACAGATCGGTGTGTCACAGAGCCGTTCGGGGCCATGCAAATTATAAAGTCCCGGAGTCGTACGGAAATTGCCCCCGCGAATTCCGATGCCCTCACCCATCACAAATATTTTTGGATTGCGAGACATTTCCCCTGCGAGAGCTTCGACAGTGGCCTGCGTAAAGGAAATTTCACGCGGCGGTGACGGTGCTGCCGGCCGCATGGTACTTGATTCGGGTGTCGATCCGGCATCTGTTTGTGAATACACGTATTTGGTTGCGGATGCCGCTTCGGGATACGGACTCTGCTCTGCGAACTCCCGCGCATCTCGAACCATTTCTAAAATTTCGGCTTCGATCGCGGCCATAGCGGCACTCAATTCAGCAGGAGCTGCGGCCTTGAGTCGTGCGATCGGACAACGCTTCTTCCATGCATCCACCTCTTCGCGAGTTCGATACGTGAAGTCTCCCATCCCTTCTGAGTGTGCTCGTGTCCGGTAGGTCTTGCATTCAATCAGGGTCGCTCCCTCGCCGGCTCTGGCCCGCGCCACGGCATCTCCAGCAATGCGCGAGATTTCAACAACGTCGTTGCCATCGATTTCAAAACCCGGGAGGCCGTATCCTGCAGCGCGACCTGCCACACTCGGCGAACCACTGGCATAGGAAAACGGGATCTCCGTTGCATATTGATTGTTTTCGCAGATGAAAAGCGTTGGGAGTTTCCAGATGCTGGCCATGTTCAACGCTTCATGAAAAGCACCGTTGTTTACTGCACCATCGCCAAAAAATGCGACTGCGAGGTTTCCGGTCTTCATTAATTTTGCGCTGTAACCGCCACCGCACGCCTGCAGCATACATGGCCCCACAATGCCGCTGGTTCCCATCATCCCAATTTCAGGCGAAAACAAATGCATTGACCCGCCGCGCCCACGCGAACATCCCGTGGCGCGACCGAAGAGTTCAGCCATCAGTTCTCGCGGCGGCATTCCCTTAGCCAACGCATGGCCGTGACCACGATGCGTGCTGAAGACTGTGTCGGCTTTCGTCAAATGCGAACAGACGCCAGTCGCGATTGCTTCCTGCCCGACGTACGTATGACACGCCCCGTGAATAAGTCCGCGCTGATGACAGCGTGCGAGTTCCTCTTCCGTATGCCGGATAATGAGCATGGTGCGATACAGAGACAGAATCTGGTCATTGGTCATTAATCAATTGTCCTTAGTTGCGATTACCGCCGAGGATTTAAGTGGCCCGAAACTGCTGTACTGCCGTCCCTTGATGCCCGGGCGTTCCTCCGGCATTCATTGCCGTGTTACCACCGTCCATCGGGATAATCGCTCCAGTGATCCATTCCGATGCGTCGGATGCGAGGAGTACGGCCAATCCCTGAATATCTTCAGGGCGACCAAGACGACCGATCGGAATCCCGCTCAGGAATCGTCCTTCGAGCCCCGGGTCATCTTTCATCCGAGCCTCGAGGCTTGGATTCACAACCTGCGCCGGCGTCACGCAGTTGACGCGAACGCCGCGACAACTCCATTCCGTACTCAGTTCACGAGTCATCTGAATCACGGCCCCCATCGCCATACTATACGCAATATGGCCTCGTCCCAATGCCGTGGTACTCGCCAGCGAGCCAATATTCATGATGGAACCACGTCCCTGAGCCAGCATGCGGCGACCGGCCTCCTGACACATCGAAAATCGCCCTACGACGAGATTTTGCAGGACGCGATGCAGGTCCGCGATTGTCAGATCTTCTGGCCGAGCTAGATGGCCATCACCAGCAATATTGCCCAAAAAATCAACTCGGCCATACTCGTGATCGACTTGACGAAAAAACGCTACAATCGCGTCAGGATCCGACACATCGCATGCCGATGCCGTTGCGCGTCGGCCCATTTCACGAATCTGCTCCGCCGTTGCCTCAGCGCCTGCGAGATTACGATCCACGAGCATTGCATCCGCGCCGCATTCTGCCAATGCCAACGCCGTGGCGCGACCTAAGCCCTGAGCAGCACCAGACACCACTGCCACTTTTCCCCTGAGATCAAAGAGTTTCATAAAAATCCAGACTGATGAATGTGCGGATCTAAACCCCAAAGAATGGGGCGATGCGCTGGTGATAAACTTCGACGATCAACGGCCAGATTTTTGTCCAGAACACCAGCATGGCGATCGCGGCATAAAAAATTCCGCAGGAAGCGATACCAACTCGCTGATACCAACGCGGCCTAATCGGTTCCGGCAACAGGCGGCAGTTGATCCAAAGAATATGAAACGCAGTAAAAGCGAGGGCCACATTGTTCACATTCGCAATTAAAGTCACCATCAATTTTGGTGCGTCTCCGACCAAGAGGAACAACGTGACCATCACAAACGACCAGACCACGTACAACGTCAGAATCGAATAGTAGAGATAATGAACCTGATTGTCTTTCAGCCGGGTGCGAGCAAACCGGCTTCCCGACCATAAAATATCGGTCCAGCGTCGCGCGAAATCATCGACGATCGACATTTGACTCGGAAGGAACACCATCAGCCCGACAAAGAGCGAAGCCGTCCAAAGGATCGGCGCCCAACTGCCCAGCGAAGCCGTCTGTCGGATCCCATCTGCTGAGATCAGTGGCTGTGAAAAAGTAATGTTTTGGCCGTACATGGCAGAATTACGAGCAAACTGAATCGACATCAGCGCCGGCAATGCCATGCCCATAAAACACCCGGGAATCCAGACTAAAATCTGATCAGCTAAAATATATTTCCACCACACATTCCAGCGTTGCAAATTTTCCGCCGTGATCGGAAAAACTTTTCCGACATGACTCAAAGCCACTTTGCGACCGCCCACTGCGCTCGCAATTGCCCCGACCTGACTTCCCATTCCCCAGCCTTTATCGCGGACAAAATTACTGTACGCCGAATTGCTTAGACCGCCGCCGCCGGCGTATCCCGCAAACGCGCCGAGCATTGCGATATTACCAAGTGCCAACACAGGAAGAGTTCCGGTAGACAAAAAATACGTGAACGCATTGGTCACCGTGTCTTTGCCATCAATGTCTGTCGTCGGAATATTGCCGAATTTAAAGAACCCACTGAACACATCAATCCAGCCATCTAAACCCACGAAACACACCCCAAGAAACAGACAGAATCCCAGCACCGTAAACACTTTAATCGTCATAACAAACTGCAGCGTATTGTAAATCTTACCTCCAATGAGCACAGGGAAGACGACGACTCCGAGCGTGATGTACGCAATCGTATTTACTAAAAATGTATCGGCTCCGGTGGGAGGTCGATCTAGCCACAACGTGGCAATCAGAACCGCGGCGTTTGTTGACAGTCCAGGGATCAACGCGGACAGACTCATGATCAGCGTGACGCCAATCCAGAACGCCGGGCCGGGCGCGGTCCTCATGAATCCGGTGAAGACTGGCTCACCGCAATACAAAGCATAACGCCCGCATTCGATGTTGTAGAAAGCCTGCGTAATAATCGCGATCGTCGCGATCCACATTAATCCACCGCCATACTTTGCCGTCACATCGGGGCCAAACAACCATTCGCCGCCCCCAATTTGGGCTCCACACATCACGATCCCAGGCCCAATTAGGCCCGCAAGATTGCTCAGTCCAAGCGGCTTAGGTGCCGGTAAGTCAGCAGTGTTCCACGGAGGGATTCCGACACAATCGTGTGCTAAGGTGTCTGTGTTTTGATGGTCCTGAAAACCAGAAGTCAAAACGGGTTTTAATGGTGGCTGTGAGTTCTCAGTCATTTTTTCGCTTTTCTCGAACACTGAGTCTAGATGAAACTTGTTGACAAACTACGTAACGCGTTTAGTCACATTCAATTCAAAAATCAGGATCCAACTCTATGCGTTGACGACCTTGTCCAACCCGTCTCACGTGGCTTTTTCAGCTTCCACCAGATGCATGAAAGATTTTAACTGCGTCTCTCCATCGAAGAGCACGATAGCCCAAGGCACTCACAATTTCTATCGTCACGCGTGCGGAATTATGGATAAGTTCAGCTACCTTGGGCGTACTAAATATGCCAATGCAGCGAATCCTTTGTAGCGATCGCCTGTCGGTTCATGTAGCCTACGTTCGAATTGCTAGCCTCTTTGTTTACCTGCTGGTTGAATCGCCATGAAATACCGGATTGTGATCACCAATTGTCTGTACGTCACGACCCTTGCAATGCTTGCGCCAGGATGTTCACAAACAGCATCGCAAGCCGTTGAAGAAAATTCAGCGGAGGCAAAGAGCAAAGAAAAAAAGGGACAGGCTGGAGCCACTGTTCAACCGCCGGCATTGGTGCGTGTCGTCACGATCAAGAGGGAAACCATTGCGCCGGAGTTCCGGGCATTGGGGAATGTCCGCCCGCGGCATGAGAGCATCGTGGCTTCAGGATCAGATGGAGTGGTGGCTAAGTTTCACGTAGAGGTAGGCGATTTTGTCAGTGAAGGCGAGGTTTTGTCTGAGCTACGGAACGAATCAACAAAGCTTGATATTGAAGAGCAGGAAGCGATCCTGAAAGAGCGTCAAGCAGAGCTCGAGGAAATCAGTGTGCCGCACAAAGAGGACGAAGTCGAGGCGTTAGCTCGCAAGTTGTCGGCCGACATTATGTATGCAAACGCAAAACGCCGAATGGAAGAATTCACCGCACTGAGCGCTCGCGGGGCTGCCAATCAATCGGAAGTCAAAGATGCCCAAGATACGCTAGACGCGTCGGAACAAACTCGACGGGCAGCCGTGGCAATCCTAGCAAAAATCTCGCACCCGCGGCCCGAAACGGTCATGCAGGTCAAGGCCCGGCTCGAGGCACAGGAAAAGCATGTCGCTTTTTTGAAGGCGGAACAGGAAAAACGCACCACCAAAGCCCCGTTTACGGGATTTGTGGTCGAAGAACATACTTATCTTGGGCAGTGGCTCTCGAAGGGAGCTCCAGTGGTCACACTGGCGGACCTGCAGTCCGTGGAAGTGGAAGTTCAGGTTGATCAGCAGTATATCGATCAGATTCACGAGGAGAGTCCGGTAGCGCTGAAGATTCAGGGGACCGGATCGTCTCGTGAATGGACAGGTAAAGTTCTCACCGTGGTACCGCGCAGCAATTGGAAAGAAGGTTCCCGAAGTTTTCCGGTGATCATTCGCATTCCGAATGAGGGATTCTTCGACAAGGATTCTGTCCCGATACTGCCCCCGAAACCGGCGCTCCGGGAAGGCATGATGGCAGAGGCTGAGTTTAGTGGAGAGGCTGTCGACGCAATCATGGTGCCCAAGGATTCGGTCGTGAGAACCTCCCGGGGAAACTTCATTTATGTCATCAATCCCTCTCCGGAAGGGCAACCCCTCAGCGTCCGCCAAGTTGAAGTTACCCTCGGCATCGGCTCGGATACTTGGATTCAGGTGACCGGCGAGAATGTCGAGGCTGGCATGAAGGTGGTCACAGAGGGAGCGCCTCGGATGCGGCCGTTTCAACCCGTACAGATTGAGAACAAAGAAAAATCGGAGAAGAGTAAACAGGGAGAATAGATGCTGCATTGCTCTAAGTGAACCCGCCTGTACTTTTTCCGCTTGCCCCGTTCGCTGGTACCCCCCATGGACCTGATCAGATTCTCCATCGACAACCCCGTCAAACTCACCGTCGGCGTTATTCTGGCGCTGTTGTTCGGGGGGATCGCTTATCTGGCAACTCCGGTGCAGCTGACACCGGATGTTGCCGAGCCGGAAATCACAATCACAACTCTGTGGCCTGGCGCGAGTGCAGAAGAAGTCGAACGCGAGATCATTGAACAGCAGGAAGAGCAGCTCAAGAGTGTCGAAGGGATGGATGAGTTAAAAAGCGAAAGCTCGGACTCGATGGGATCCATCATGATGCGATTCGCCGTCGGAACAGATCTGGCGGATGCGCGGGCTCGAGTAGCGGAAAAACTGAACCAGGTCGCTGATTATCCGGAGGAGGCCCGGGAACCGGTGATCTCCACGGTCAATGGGAACGCGAATGCGGTTGCATGGTTTATTCTCAAGCCGATCCCGCCAACTCGCGACGACCTGAAAAATTTGATCTCGCTGCAGCCGGAACTCAGGGAACCCCTCGCTCCGCTGATGGAAGGAACGGACCAGATCGATCTTCCTAGGCTCAATCTGCTGGCGAGCGAACATCCTGTTCTGAAAGTTTTTATCCTTGGCCGCAACAACCCGGCACTCATGCGAAAGTTTGCCGAGGATTACATCGAAGCGGCGTTTGAACGCGTTCCGGGTGTTGCAAATGGAAACGTGTTTGGTGGTCAGGAGCAGGAGTTCCGAGTAGAAATTAATCCCACTCGCCTCGCGGCATTCGGAGTCTCCATCGATCAGCTTCGCGCGGCGTTGCTGGCCCAGAATCAGAATACGTCAGCTGGCGATATTGCGGAACTGACTCAGCGCAACGTTGTCCGTACCATGGGTCAGTTTCAATCGCCCGAGCAGGTGGAAGAAACCATCATCGTGAATCGGGACAACTCACCAATCCGAGTACGTGACGTGGCGACGGTTGGAGTAGCGTACAAAAAGCCGGACGGCGTTGTCCGGCAGATGGGGGTGAATGGACTGGCCGTCAATGCTCAGCAGGCCCCTGGCACAAACATCAAGAAAGTCATGGGCCCGCCGCGTGATGCGTTGGACCTAGATCGCAATGGGGAGATCACATCTCTGGAGCTGGCCGAATGCACTCGGATCTATGGCAGCAATCTGCGCATTGCCTGCGAAGAGTTGAACCTTGGAATCCTGCAAACCAAGGGCTTGTACCTAGAACAGGTTTACGATCAGACCGAGTACCTAGACTCAGCAACCGCACTGGTGGAAAGCAATGTGTATTCTGGTGGAGTGCTGGCGG
>Ga0209553_1000217_pt1 | contig 30128 bp, 27 predicted proteins | sample LauGreFBDMM110DN_2_FD_188217 | JGI IMG/M metagenome (GOLD analysis project Ga0209553, IMG submission 188217) | Freshwater lake microbial communities from Lake Michigan, USA - Fa13.BD.MM110.DN (SPAdes) (version 2) | ecosystem: Environmental > Aquatic > Freshwater > Lake | place: Lake Michigan...
CCTCTAACAACCACGGAAGCTGTCGAACAGGCTAAATCTTTAATGGTCGGGGACAAGATAATATCCGGCGATGATGATGGTGGCGAAATATATGAAGTTGAAAATGTCGTCATCGTAAAAGGCAAGTTCAGCGGCGTTCAAATTAAGGATGGGACAGGGCAGGTACTAAAATTAAGCGACATTGTTTCACTGTTGCAGCCTTCGCGTGCTACGAGCGCAACTACAGGTGAGGATATTCAGATACCTGCTGGGCGTATAGAAAGGGTCGCGGCAACAAAGCAGGCGTCGCCAAAATCGGCTGGTCCGGTTTCTAAACTGCCGTGGGAGATGGCGCGGGATGAGTTCAGGAAGCACATCCAACAGAACACCGGGCCAAGGGGGCAGCGCGACTACGGAATTACGGAGGATGAAGTAGGTCGAAAAATGGCATGGTGGGAGGAACACGACCGCCTTCAAGGGCCAATGACTGGCCGTGAAATACTGGATGATCCGTGGGGCCATCGCAAAATCATTGACGCTGCCATCGCTGAAGGTAAACCAGTCCCCCCCGACGTTCTTGCCGACTACCCTGACCTGAAACCACCAACTGAGGCTGGTCCGGTTTCTGAACCTGAGCGATGGCAGATGACGCCGCAGGAATTCGCTGCCGGGACGACCGGCGACGCACGGGCCATCCGTCTGGCTGCCCATGGTCAGCACGTCAAAAAGGCCGTGGATGATGGCTTGCCAGTTCCACGGGAAGTGCTGGAAAAGTACCAGAACAACGGATGGGCGAAAAAGGCACTTGAGAAACAGGCGGCAATCGAGCCAGCAGAGCCGGAACCCCCAGCGTATGGAACTCGCGAATGGGATATGGGCTATGCGAAACACACGCTGGACAAATCTCCGACAGTCGATGGATTCAAGGCACTTACCGAAGGAAAGCCGCAAGATTTCCGTGACGAGCTATCGCAGTTCGTGAAAGACACGAATCCCAACTTAGATGCTGCACTGAACCCGGCAACAAAGCCACCCGTCCCGCAATTCGCCGCCCTGCCACAGAAGTCACAGGATAATTTCAACAAGGCGTTTGAATCGAAGGACACGGAAGCCCTCACGCAGATGGTTGTTTACAATAACCTTGCATGGAACGCAGAATTCGAGAACCGAACCGGGATCAAGCTGCCGAAAACGCAGAAAGACAGACGCCAGGCTGTGATGGACTGGGCTGCACCATTGGCCAAACCAGCACCTCCGGCCAAGTACGCCGACACTCCATTGTGGGGCGTTTATCCGACGATGTTTCAGGGGAAACCTAAGTTTTCGGTAAAGGCGTCAGACAGGCCGTTCGGTGATACTTTGTGGGACACAGAAGCAGAAGCCCGTGCCTTCGCCGACATAGAACGTAAGCGTGCCGAAGGACGAGAAAAACGCGATGCAAAGATTCGGTCGGATGCCGAAGCGGCCCAGAAGAAGCAGCAGGGTCATGAAGCCAGCTTTCAGGGCTTCCTCGCTAATGACTCGATGACAAGAGGCCGGCAACTCAAGACGTTGGATACGTCGGTGAATTACAAGAAACAGCCGATAACACGGAAGTCGCTGATTGAGCAAAAGGTTGCCGAAGGATGGATCGTCAACGATAAGAACCAGTTGTATGCCAAGGATGGTTCATTCCTAGACGCCCGAGACGTCAGCAAGACGGCTATCGACTATGCGCGTCACTTGATCAGTCTAAAGGCGGTTTCCGCAAAGCCGGAGGACAAGCCAAAGGAGCCGTCTGCCACAGAACACGACCGGCTTTACAAAGAACTGCAGCCACTCTACCGCGATCCAAAGCACAAGGCCGGTGACAGAGAGCACATGGAGCGGATTCGCGATCTGGAACAACAGGTCGAGTTTCACAAACCAGCAGCAGTGGCACAGGCACAGGCAGAGATTGATGCCGAAACCGCCAAGAAGCCAAAGGCCGACGAGTTCAAGTACGGCGATATTATTGAGCAGCGCGATAACAGTAAAGTTGTCGGCCGATTCGAAGGAAAGCACAAAAACGGAGACCTGATCGTAAAGTACGACGGGGCCAGAACCACATGGACCGCAGGTACGGCAGCACCCAGTTCTGTTGTGCTCGATGACCAAGGACGGCGGATTAAGGCCAAGACTGCCGAACCGGCTGAGAAAGCCGTTTCCCCTGAACAGTTTGAGCAGACGATTCGCAACGAAACTCTAAAGCTGACGCAGCCGTTTCTTAGCAACTCAAACAGTAAAGACGCAAACAAAGCGACGTTTGAACGCATGGCCGAAAAGGCGTGGGGTTCAGCGGTCAATGGCTTGTTCTCAAAAGGCACGCGACCACCGCAGTCTGTTGTCGATTGGATCAATTCGACGGATTCAAAGACGCTTGCCGCTTCCATGTTCAATGCGTGGAAGAATGAACAGTCTACACCAGTGAAACCGGCGATTGAAACCGGCAAACCGCCAGAAACATTAGATGAGCTTCTTGAGCAGTTCCAGAACTCTACATCTGCAATCGACAAAACCAAAGCTGCGGCTTTAGGTGTGCTTATCCGTGGTGTTGCCAAATATCGCGGCATGTCGCCAGACGATTATGTGAAACAGCGATTTGAAGGAGTTGTAAGCGGTGGGACTCCAGCAGAGGGCGCTCTGTTTTCGAGGGCATCGTCACGGTTAGCGGCAAGGCTGGAGTCAGGAAAGAAAGTCAAAGTCTACAGAGCAATGCAGCTTATTGATGGAAAGCTGTACCCTCCAATGGCGGCTAAAGTGAACGGGAAGATGGTTGAGCCGACGGAAATCGGGACATGGGAAGTCGCCGATGAGCGTCCGGACGTGGTGCGTGGCGGAAAGTTCAAGCTGGATAAGGCAAACGGCACTTCAATTACCGCGAGGTACAATCCGTACTTTCACACTTCACGGAGTCCGCTCAACGATCAGTTTTCGTCTGCAAACAAACGCGACAATCTAGTGACTGTCGAAGTCGAAGTCCCGGAAAGCGAACTGACGAGCGGGTACAAGGCGGAAGGCGCAAAAGATGCCGTGGGTGAAATGCCGTGGAATTCCGGTCCCGTCAGCAGCAAGTTGCCACCTAGTAAAACACGAAAAGTGATTCTGTCTCGCTATGCTAAGGTTACTCGAATTGTTCCCGACAGCGAAGTTGCCGGTGTAATTGCACAGATGCTCAAAGGCGAAGGAATCAAAGTACCTGCTAACGTCGTGACACCATCACTTCGAAGCGAGTTAGAGAAACGTGGCGTCAACATTGCTGAGGCGTTTAATCAAACACGAGCAGGTATCGTACGAGCTTCTGTCGAGTTCAATAAGGATGCGAGAGCGTTAATTCGTGCCTTAAACTCCACTAATATCGCCGACATGGTTCACGAGTTGGGGCACATTTTTAGGCGTGATCTGTCAGCAGCCGACATGGCTGCAGTTGAGAAGTGGGCGGGAGTCATCAACGGGAAATGGACAGAGGCCGCAGAAGAGTTGTGGGCGACAGGCTTCGAGAGATACTTGGCAGAAGGCAAAGCACCGACATCTTCAATGAAGGGTGTATTTGCCCAATTCAAGGAATGGCTGGCAGATATTTACGGGGCGATCATTGGCAGTGAAATCGACGTCAACGTATCTGATGAAGTGAAGGAGATAATGGAGCGATTGGTCTCAGGGCCAAAATCAGAGAAAACCCTGCGCGGGCAGACTATCCTTCCGGGCATGACCGGCATGGCAGAGGAAATCGACCGCAATGAGTTTGTCCGCAAGCATCAATCCCGGTTGCTGGATGATATGCGAGATCTTGTCGATGACGAAGAAATGCTGTATGCACTTCGCGAGCCAGTCGGGAACATCCTTAAGGCAATTTGGAACGGCGAACTGAAGGCCACAGGAGACGTATTTAGTGACACAGATCGCGGCAATGACTTATGGACGGCACTTGCATCGGTAATTGCGTACCACGCTCCATCCAAGCGGGAAGCAGTCCTTGAGAACCTGGCGGATCAAGCATTCACTCAGGCGTTCACTCATCGGGATTCCATCAAGCCGAAGGCTGCTGAGAAGCCTGCGGAACCCACCGAATCAGACTTCAAGGCCGGAGTGCGTGCCGAGATTGCCAGGCAGCTTGCCGAGGAAGCGGCAGCAGCAGAAGCGGCAGCGAAGAAACCCGCAAAGGCACCAAAGGCCAAGCCCGATAAGCCGACGACTCGGGACACCGTATTCCCTGATTTAATCATCACTGGGAACAAACACCAGGTTCCGGGCCGTACTGATGTATCCTACCTGATGGAGTATCGCAAGCCAGACATCAATCCCGACATATTCACTGCGGTTATGTACTCTGAAGGTATTCCGGGTGTCGGTTTCATAACCACCGTTGGCACAGGAATGACCACAAGACAGGCTTACGATAGAGCCCTTGCTGATTTCGACAGTCAGCTACAGGCCAGCAAACCTCCGAAACCGCCACGCACGAAGATCGGGGAGAAACTCGGGGAACTGTCCGAGGACACAGGCGCAGCAGCCAAGCAGGCGTGGGAAGACTTGCTGAAAGGCATGAAAGGTCTGCCTCTCAACAGTGCTCTGGGTCCGTTCAACAAGGACTTGGCGAAGATGGTAGTCACGATGGTCCGTGCGCAGGTTGCGGACAAAGTCGTGAAGTTTGCCGATTTGGTTGCACGAGTCGTGGAGTATTCGTCACCAACGATGGCACGCAACCTGAGTGATTACCTTGAAGCGGCATGGGATATTTTGCGTGAGACGGATTCACGTCTCGACAAAACAGGCAGAGTGGCCGATGTACTCGGTCCAGAAAAGGAAGAGACCAATGAAGACCGACCCGAACGAGATGAGCCCACAGGAGACGGAGGACGCGAGGCAGCAGGACGGCCTTTGGGTGAAACGCCAGTGGAAGGACCGCCGTCCGATGTCGTATCAACGGATGCTGAAGGACGGGACACTGGACGAAGTGGCGATCCAAGCGGGGGAAGAGCTGAATCAGAGGAATCTGGAACTGTTCCAGAGCGGGATGAAGCAGCCGGAAGCGTACCTTCAAGCGATGCGGGAGACGATCGCACTGCCGGACGACGAGGGCGAATAGACTTTCGGATCACCGATGCTGATCAGATTGGAGTCAAGTTCAACTTTCGTGATCGGTTTGATAAGAATGTCGAGGCAATCAAGGTTCTCAAGCTGGTGGAATCAGAAAACCGCCGAGCGACCGCCGACGAACAGAAAGTGTTGGTGCAGTACGTCGGTTGGGGCGGACTCAAAGAAGCGTTCTCGACACGGGCCGACCAGGGATTGCGAGAAAAGGCGATCCTGAAAGACTTGCTGACAGAACAGGAACTGGCACAAGCTCGAACCTCGGTTCGGAATGCGCACTACACGTCGCCAGGAGTGATATCGGCCATGTGGGAAGGCTTGACGGACGCCGGTTTCGCTGGTGGCCGCATACTTGAACCATCGGCTGGTATTGGCCATTTCTATGGGCTGGTGCCTGAATCAGTCGCAGAAGTGTCAAAACTGTCCGGGATCGAGATGGACGGTCTGACGGCACGCATTGCGCAGCAGTTGTACCAGACGGCCGACATCACGCACGCACCGTATCAACACGTGAACGTGAAGAATCTACAGGACTTGGTTATCAGCAATGTTCCGTTTGGTCCGTACAAAGCCACGGATAAATACAACAAGGCACTGAAGAAGAAAGCGAGCATTCACAACTTCTTCTTCCTGAAAGCAATGACGAATGTGCGCCCGGGGGGCGTCATCGCGTTTATCACGTCTCGGTACACGATGGATGGCCGTACCGCAGAACACATGGAAGTCAGAGAACAGATCACTGCTGGTGGTGGTCGTTTCGTCGGAGCTGTGCGACTTCCGAACAATGCGTTCATGGGTATCGCCAAGACCAAAGTAACGACTGACGTGATTTTCATCCAGAAAGATGCTGGCGACGCGCAGCCGTGGATTGGTACGAAAGAAGATGCTGGGGGATTCATATTCAACGAATACTTCCACGATCATCCTGAGAACGTGCTGGGAAAGATCGATCCAAAGGGCGGCACGCAAATAGGCGAATGGGGTATTGCCCCTGACGGTCACGACATTGGCAAGGAACTGGCTCAGAAGATTGCCGCGATGCCGTTTGATAGGTCAGCAATGGCCGAGAACTCAACGGAAAACGATGAGGCTACGGAAGACATTGGCGAAGACGCTGATGTCAAAGATGGCCGTCTCTCAATCAGGGGCGGTAAACTATTCCTGGCGGTCGGTGGGAAACTGGAACCGCGTGTGTTGTGGGGCGGTAATCGTGGACAAGAAAAGAAGTTTGAAATTATCCGGTCTATGGCCAACCTTGCCGCTGTGCGTGACAAACTGTCCGATCTGGAAACGAGTTCTCTGGCGACGGATGATGAGATTGAGCGTGGTCGCAAACAGCTAAACACTGCCTACGACCGATTCGTAGCGGAACACGGGTTCGTCAACAAGACTGAGAATCAAGGGCTGTTCCGCGAGGACGAGCAGTTTCCGACGTTGCTTGCTCTGGAAGAGTGGGATTCGGACGCAAAAACGGCGACGAAAGCCGATGTGTTCGAGACGCGAGTACAGCAGCCAGACGACATTGCGTCCAATCCAACGACTGCGGAGGGGGCGGCGGTCGAGTCTTATGCACGGTCGGGGCGCATCGACCTGCCAATGATTTCGGACTGGCTTGGTAAGTCAGAGTCGCAGGTTGAAAGCGAGTTGGCGGGATGGGCATACAAAGACCCTACCACTGGCGAATGGTTCCTGAAGAACGTGTACCTGTCCGGCAACATCGCCAAAAAGATCAAGGAAGCTGAGGCTGCTGCAAAGACAAATCCGGCATTCCAGAAGAACGTCGAGGATTTGAAACGAGTCTTGCCACCACGAAAGAAGGCCGGGGAAATCCACGTCAGGCCGAAATCTCCGTTTATTACGGCAGACCAGTATCATCAGTTCATGCGGCACTTGGGCGTGAACGGAATTGTGCGGCATGACGACATCACTGGATCATGGCAGATTGACAATCCGCACATCGAAGATCCCGTTAAGGCTGGACCGTGGGGCGTTGGCAAAAAGACTGCCGCCGATTTGCTTGAAGGGCTCCTGAACAACAAGCCGCCTCTCGTTTGGGGAAAAGACATAGACGGAAACCGCAAGGTTAATGAGGCAGCGACACAGTTGGCCAGGGCGAAATCGAAGGAAATCGAGGACGAGTTTGGGAAGTGGATATTCGCAGACCCTGAGCGAGCAAAGCTGGTCGAGGATGCTTTCAACGAAGGCATTGGAGCGTACATCGAAGGAGAATGGGACGGGAGTCACCTGACGCTTCCAGGAATGAATATCAACATCAAACTTTTGCCCCACCAGCTAAACGCTATCTGGCGGTCGATCGTGAGTGGCAACACTCTGCTGGCACACGAAGTCGGGCTTGGTAAGACATTCATCATGGCGGCTACCGCCATGGAGCGGAAACGTCTTGGATTGGCCAAAAACCAGATGTTCGTTGTTCCGAATCACCTGCTTGCGCAGTGGACGTCGGAGTTCAAGGCACTGTATCCATCTGCCAAGTTGCTCTCGCTTCAAACAGATCAGATCAACAGCCAGACCCGTCGAACCTTAGTGGAGAGGATTAAGAGCGGGCGATTCGATGCGATCATTGTGACGCCAGAGGCATACAAGAAAATGCCGATGAGTAATGACGTAGTTCAGGCCGCACTGAACGCGATCACCCTGAAAATTGAAAATACGATCAAAGAAATCAAAAAGAAGAAGGGGGAAAACAAGAACTTCGTGGCCAAACTGGAATCGGTCCTGGAGTCCATCCGTGAAAAGATGCTAAAGATGCTGAACGACCCAGCCAAGGACGCCGGAGCCAAGTTTGATGATCTGGGAATCGACTCGCTTTACGTCGATGAGGCACACGAGTACAGAAACTTGTGGAGCATGACCCAGATGGGCGACATCAGCGGTGTCGGCTTGGCCGGCAACCAAAAGACGTTCGACATGCTTCTGAAGACGGACTACCTGAATGAGAGGACAAAGAATCGAGGGCTCGTGTTTGCGACGGGAACGCCGATTGCGAACTCCATCTCCGAGCTGTACTCGATGCAGAGGTACTTGCAACCGCATACTCTGACTGAAGCAGGCGTAGCCTCATTCGACGACTGGGCCAACACGTTCGGCGAGGCTATCACAGATATTGAGGTAGACCCGACCGGATCGGGCTTTCGCAGCAAAACGCGGTTCAAGGAATTTCGCAACACAATCGCACTGTCAAAGATGTTTCGGCAAGTTGCTGATGTGAAATACGCCGAAGATAAAGACGTCAACTTGGATAAGCTGCGACCGAGACTGCGCGGCGGAAAGCTCCAAGCGATTCAGGTGATGCCGAGTGTTGGGCTATTGGGATATGTGCGAGATTTGGTGCGTCGTCTTGAAATAAGCAAGTCCCGGTCGTTCGACAAACGAATTGACAACCCACTGAAGGTTACAACTGATGGACGCAAGGCGGCATTGGATATGCGGCTTGTGGCCGAAGACGATGCAATTTCGTCGAAGGTGAACATTGCCGTCGAGAACGTGGCACGAATCTATCGCGAAGAGAATGAACGCAAAGGCGTGCAGTTGTTGTGGGTGAATCTTGGCACGCCAGCGTCTGCGAAGAAGAAGCCGCCAGTCGCGACTGGCACTCAGCAAGCTCAGGACGATTCGCCCGATGCTCAGATGAATGCCGAAGAGGAAAACCTTGAGTCAGGGCGTATCAGTCTCTACGAAGACATTAAGCAAAAACTGATTGCACAGGGGATTCCTGAGCACGAAATCCAGTTCATTCACGACCACGACACCCCGGAGCGCAAACGCGCGCTCTATCAAAAGGGTCGTGACGGGACGGTGCGAATCCTCATCTCGACAATCAAAAAACTGGCGACCGGGGCCAACATTCAGACCCGACTGACTGGAATGCACTTTTTCGATCCGCCGTGGAAGCCAGCGGACATCGAACAGGCGGTGGGCCGGGCGATTCGTCGAGGGAACCTATACAAAGACTGGGGTGGAGTCCAGGCATATACATACGTCACGAAGGGCTCGTTTGACGCTTACATTTGGCAGTTGCTTGAGAATAAAGCCAAGGCTATCAAGCAGATCATGCGCGGAGAAATAGACTCGGTTGAGGACACAGGCCGAATCGAACTGAATGCGGACGAGGTAAAAGCACTGGCGAGCAGCAATCCGAAAGTGCTGGAACTTGTCAAGGTGCGCAACGAAGCTGGCCAGCTTCGGTCTGAGTATTATGGCTACAGGCAAGAGCAAGGAAGCATTCAGAGTGAAATCGCAAGTAAAACTCACTCTATAGAGTATTACCAACGATACATCGCAAGTGCGGAAGCAGAACTGGCGACGATGCCTTCTCGGGATGATCTGCATTCCGACTTCAAGGTAACGATAGGGAAGAAAACGTACTCCAAGCGATCCGAGGTCGGGGCTGCGCTGGTCGAAGCAATGCCAGTGATTGATTCGAAGGACGAAGCACTAAAGGCCCAGCAAATCAAGGATTTGGCAAACAACCCAGTGAAGATCGGTTCTGCCTATGGGAATTCACTATTCGCTGGCAGATCAGATTACGATGGCAGTGCAAAGATCATCATCGGAGACATAAAAGCCGGAGACTACTTTAAGCCTTCAGATGACGACACAGGCAACGGGGTCAAGCTGTTCAACTACTTCGATAAGAAGTACGACGAACCGGGTCGGCTAAAAAGCAACCAAGATCAACTTAAACTGGAACGGGCCGCGTTGCAGCAGCGTTCTGGTGTTGAATGGCCGAAGAGTGCTCGAATGAAAGCGAGCGAAGCATCGCTGCGTAGTTTGGAGTCCGAACTCGGTTCTGCGGCTGGGCAAAAAGGCGCACTGCCAGTCGTGTCGGAGCTGACAAAGTTCGCGATCATGGCCGAAAAGCTGGGCCAACAAGAGGGGAGAGCTGTCACGTTTGATGGTACGCGGTGGATGTACGGCGATCGTAATCCTGTTCCCTATAAGTCCGTCACGACTGAGATGGAATTAGAAGTCGATCGTGAAGTTCAGCTTCTCCTGGTGGACAGTGACGAAACGCCACAGAGTCTGTTCTTCTTCCACAAGACTGCGGAAGCCAAGGCGAAGGAAGACGCCGCGGGCAAGGATGCGTTTTTCATCCAGAACCAGAAGAAGAAGAACGCCGGATACTATCAGGACTTCCGGAATCAATGGAATAGGTTCACTCGCGGCAGCACCCCCGGTTTGGGTGCGGCGATCACTCCTGAAATGCTGCGGGCTGCCGGAAACATCGTTGTTGGGGAGATTCGGCTTGGTGCGAAACGGTTCAGTGTGTTGGTCAAGAACCTGCGTGCTGAGTTCGACGACACTATCGTCAATCACCTGAAGCCGACGCTGATCGCAATGTGGAATGCGAATCAGACAAAATACGGGCTCGACGATGCCACGCCGGAGTTATTCGACGAGTTAATGTTGAATACCGTGGACGTGGACGTGGAAAAAGCGGTTGAAGCGGCTACCGCAGTCCAGCCTGCAGAAGAACCCGAAACGGAACCAGTTGCTGAACCATCACCCGGACGGGCGGTCGCGACGCAGAACTCTTCCACCGATATCGACCGTCAAGAACTGGGAATGCCAGAACGCCCCACGCGAGAAAAGGCGTCGCGTGAGGAACAGATGGCCTACGCGGTGGCTCTGTCGAAAACGGACACAGGACGAAAAGACACCGACGATCTGATTCGAGAGTTGCTTGTCCAGCCACGCACGCTGTCTGTTTTGGACAACGATCGTCTGTTGGTTCGCCGTATTGAGCTTCGTGCGAAACTGAAATCCGCACTTGAGGGCAAAATCGCTGCTGCAGACAAAGGCGATGATGTTCAGGTTTCAGTGAATAACACTGCGGCGTCGGAGCATCGAGCGGCATTGCAGAACGTCGTCACGATCCTTGATACGGACGCAAGCTATTTGGCTGGCAGTCAATTGCAGGCTCGCAAGGCTTTCGTCAATGAGGACTTTTCGATTGAAACGGAAGTTCTCGAATTCACAGCAGCGATGGGCCGCGAACCGAATATCGAAGAACTGAAGAAGATGACGGCGAAGGTTAAAGAACTGGAAGCCAGCAACGCCAGACTGGAAGCCATGTTTGCTGAGGCCGATGCCAAGAACAATGAATACGCGGACCTGCTGAAAGCGGCCCACGATGACCTGGTCAACAAGGCGGCTGCGCCAAAACCATCACCACAACCAGCACCGGCACCGCCCGCGTCTGGCCCAAAGGAGAGAACACACGCTGAAAAGCGTATCGACGCGGCACTTAAAGCACTCGGGAAACATAAGTTTTTCTCGATTGAAGGCACATTTCAACTGGTTCCTGAGTTGGTTGAATTGGCAGCGGCACATATCGAAAATGGTGCTAAGAAGTTTAGCGACTTCATCGACATGCTATCGATACGATTGGGACGAAAGCCTGCTGCTGACAAATTGCCTGCCCTGGAACAGTCATGGGACATAGCCTGGGATGCCGAACAGAACAAACCAACTGCCACGCCACCAGACGACAGCAGCAGCATCACTGACACGATCGACACCGAGGTTCCAGACACCGTCGGTCGTGCCGCACGGGCTTTGCACGCTTTCGTGATCGAACGCGATGGGCTGGACGCTTCTGCGGAAGGCCGGGGAGCGGCTGTTGTCGCGGTCCATGAGATTCTGGCAGACTTCGTTGAAGGGATCACCGAGGACGAAACCGCACGGGCAATGTCGGGTATCGGGATCTTTTCCGAACTGTCAGACGATAAAATCGAAGTAATTCGTCGGGACCAGAGAGCCCAGTTGCTGCTTCTTGAGCAGCTCAAAGCGTGGGAACTCGCCCGGCTTGCTGAGTTGCAAGAGAAGGGGACGGGAGTACCGCCGCTGAAGACCGGCCGGGAACACGGCGAAAAGAGCCAAGAGCAACGTGAGATTCAGAAGCTGGTAAACGAGGCCAAGAAAGCGTCAGGCGTCGAGACGACCAGCGAAGGAATGCTTCGATCAGCGTTTGCTGCTGCGATGCGGCAGGTATCGAACCGGATCGCGGACTTGGACAAAGCCCTCAACACCGATACGCCGATCACTCGGAGCAAAACGGTTCTGCCGGATCCCACTGGTGAACTCAAGAAAAAGCAGGATGAGCGCGACGCCCTTCAGAAACTGTACGACGAAGCATTTGGGCGGCCAGAACTCAGTGATGAACAGCGACGCATAAGACTTGAAAAAGGGCTTGACCTATCAATTGAAAACCTGAAATCGGATCTTGGGAAAGGAAAGATATATCCCGATGCGGCGAAAGCATCTGTGTCATCGGCAGCTATTGAGGCCAAGCGTGCTGTCCTAGCGTACTGGGCGTCTCTCAGAGATGAAGCAAGACTTCAATCTGGAGAAGCTCAGAGACGATCAAATGCCGCAAAACAATTGGCAGCAAAGAAATTGGCATCCGAAAGCATTGCCGATTTGGAAAAGGCTCTCGAATCCGGCCAGCGCATCGGTTCCACGAACCAGCAACGCCTGACACCGGATGCGGAACTTGCTGCCCTGCAAACTAAACGTGATGCACTTAAAAAACTATACAGCGTGGCGTTTCCACGGCCAGAACTCACCGAGGAACAGCGGAAGATTGCGGCATTAAAGGCATTGGATCGTGCGATTGCCGATCTGGAAGCCGACAAGAAGATCGGGAAGCTATTCCCTGACGCACCAAAAGCCCGCCCAACGTCTCCAGAAATCGAAGCTAAGAGGGCCACCCTTGACGCTCTGAAGGCTTCCCGAGACGAATTGAGGCTTTCATCCGCCGAGGGAGAGGCGCGATCCAACGCGGCCTACGAGCGGATCCTGAAGGAACGTAACGCCAAGCTGGCAAAACGGATTGCAGATAAGGACTTCAAGCCCCGTCCCAAGAAGCCGGCACGGGTTCTGACGCCTACCATGCTGAAAGAGATGCGTCTCAACCACGAAATGAAGCAGGAGCTTCTGAAGGAGCGGAAAGCGTGGGAGTTTTCACAGCGCCATATCGTAACCAAGCTCTGGATGAAAGGGCCAGTCGCGACACTCCACACGCTCCGCAAGCTGAAAACCGGGTTTGACGAGTCCCTGATCGGACGTCAAGGCTGGTTGCTTGGTTTGACGCACCCGATTCTCTACGCAAAAGCAATGCGGAAGGGTTTCGCGTCGAATCCGCTGAAAGCGATGAGCATCTTCCCGACGAAGCAGGATCTGTTCGACACCGTCGCCGCACTCGACGCCGATACCGGATGGGTGCTGATGGAGAAAATCGGTAAAGTGGCCATCACCGGCGTGCATGGCGGGTTGTCTAAAACTGAAGAAGGAAATAACTACGTCCCTGATTGGGTAGACAACATTCCGGGAGTTGGAAGCAGTGAACGAGCTGGTGCCGCGTTCATCAATACTCAGCGCCGTTTGGTATTCCGGGAACTCGTCACGCAGCTGGCGACGAAACTAGACGGTAAGCGATCAATCTCCAATGCGGAACTGCGGGTGATCGGAAATCTTGTCAACGTCGCCACTGGCCGTGGAAACATCCCGTTCTTCACGAACGCCCTGGAATCGATGACGCTGGTGTTCTTCTCGCCTCGGTGGTGGGCCAGCCGGATCAACTGGTGGACGCTTCAGCCGCTTTGGCACGACGCGAAATGGAATGGTGGCGAAGGTGCTTCCACGGAAGTGCGAATCCTTGCGGCGAAGGAATGGCTCAAACAGGCTGGTGCGCAGTTCGCCATCATGGGGCTCGCTGTCGCAGGTCTCACTGCGGCGTTCGGGAAACCGGGCGAAGATGAGGAATGGGATTGGTACTGGGATCCTCGCAGCCCGAAATTCGGGAACATCCGTGTTGGAAACTCTTACTTCGACATGACCGCTGGGCTTGCACAGCACCTTTCGGTCCTTGTTCGGTTGATTACTGGAACACAGGTCAACCGCTGGGATACCGAGGACACTGACAAGTGGCGCACGGTGATGAACTATGGACGTGGGAAACTGGCTCCCGCTCCTGCAATGATCGGGGATTATCTCGCTGGCAAATCACTCGGCCAGCACAAATTCGGATCGCAGGAGTGGTTCGTTTCGCAGGTCGAGCCCCTTATCTCTCAGGACATCCGGAAGGCGTTCAAGAACGAAGACATTCCGTTGGCTTCCGTTTTGTCCACATGGATGGTTTTCGGCGGTACGGCACAGTCGTGGGAAGCCCGAACGAAGTCACGCAACGACGTGGCCAATGAGCTGCGGGTGATGAAAAAGACGAAACAGTCGCCTGCGAAGATTCAGAAGACGCTGAACGATCATCTGAAGGAAGCTGCCGCCGCCGAGGCGAAAACGGCACTGAGGACCGCTACGCCAGAGGAACAGGCCGGTTTGCAGAAAGTCATCGACGAACAGGCGTCTCCAGAACTCACAGCTGCGATTCAGAAGGAAAAGGGAGATATCATCCTGAGCGCCGCAAGCCGGGTTTCGACTGACACCCGCCGCGCCGGGGAAGATCAAAAGTTCTCTGGCTCCGAGGACAAAGGCCGCATGACAACACGGATGCTGGTTCCGATGATGGTACCGGACGTCGAAACGGCGATCAAACTGTACGACAAAGCGTATCGGGCAAAAAACAAAACGACGGATGAACTCGTACGCGGGACGTGGGTTCCGAAGGTTGCCGTCAGTAATGGTCGTGCGAGGATTCGGAAGCTATACAAGAAGGATTAGACGTCTTTCATCAGCTCTTCAACCAAGGCTTGCCCGTATTCGGAACTCTTTATCCGGTCGATGTTGTCCTGAGTCATCTTTTTGTGCGTTTCTTCGTCCAGAAATGGAAGCAGGCGACGCGCACGGGAATGATGCTGTATTTTCTTCAGTCCTTTACTTTCGATTTGCCGTATTCTTTCCCTGGTGACTTTCAACGGTAACGCGACTTCTTCAAGTGTCATTGCCTTATCACCAAAAAGGCCATAGCGAGCCCTGATGATGATAGCCTCGCGATACGTCAGTGTGCAAAGTACGCGAGCGATGGCACGGTCCTGTTCTCTGGCATGTGCATAATCGATTTGCGCCTCACTGCCGCCGATCTTGTCGTCGCGTTTGACTTGGCGAGCCGTCCTGAGTTTGTAATTGAAATCCCACTCGGTACCGCCTCGGTTCGTTTCAGACAATTCCCAATGGCACTGATTGATGATGACTGTTGATACAGAACACTCGACCGCTTTGCCGTCCCGGAAGTTCTGAAGCAGCTTCAACCAGACATCGTGAATGAATTCGCGGACTGTTCCTCGCCGTCGTACCCGGTGATACCGCGCATCGTTCCGCGACACCCACCACTTGATTAAATGCTCAACCTGATCCGGATCGTCCGTGAATGATTCCAGTGTTACCATTGATCGTCTTCCTTGTCGTTTGAGTCCAGCATCCGCCGCAGGTTCTCCTCACGAATCTCGGCACCGATCGTTTTAATTCGCTCATCCATTTCGGCTTCGTATTCTGCCTCAGTCCATCCTTGATGCAAGGCACGCGCACGAGCCTCACCCTCTTGCTTCTTGCGACGGTTAACCGAGTCACCGTACAATGTTGCGTCTGTCATTTGTTCCTTTCCTCTAAGATGCGATTCCTGCGTTTCCAGTGGCAACCAGCGCGGCCGAGATTCCATTACCCCGTCTTTTATTTTAAGTCGCGACAAATGACACTTGACGTGTCCCGATCCTCGGCAGATCCCTTTCGACTATCTGATCCATGCGAGCCACACGATGCTACTCGTGGTCTCCCGCGTGCTCAAGCAAACATTCTTCCAGCGTGCTAGATTCGCTGCCCTCAACAGGCTGCACAGCCGTCGCTGCCGCCTTCTCCCCGTTGAGCAGGGTTAAATTTGGTGTCAACAGTCAAGTCAAACAAAATCCTGACGCAGTGCCGTCCTGATTTTCACAATCACCGCATCCCGCTGATTAACCTGAGAACACAAATCGCCGATCCGCTGCGTTAGCTCTCGAACCTGCTGCGTGTGTTCGGCGATGATGGCGGCCGTATCGTCTGGCTGCACCGGCATATCACGGCGAAGGCAGCGAATTTTCCAGTTTTCCCGCTGTGCTGCCCATGTGGCGTTCGACCACACCAACAATGCTGGCCCCCAGTGACTCTCACCGAGTCTCGGTGTTAGCCAGTCGATGGAAATCCGTGGACATGTAATTTGCGCAGGATCATACTCGACCCAGTCGTCAGGCGACTCGACCGGCGTCAGCGTTAGCGTGCCTGTCGCAACGACTTTACCGGGGACTGGATTCAGTGGCACGTCGTTTGGATCGACAACTACCCGTGCCAGTGCTTCCGACTCCGTACATTCAACCCAGCCGTCCGAAACATTGTAATGCCACTTGTACGAAGACCCATCAACATGCCACGTCTCGCCAATGTTTTGAGCGATTGCTTTTGAGTACGCAATTTCCTTCCCTTTGCTTGAAATCGTTGTCTCGCACCGCACATACCATTTCGGCCACCCTTCGGCCACCGGATCGACAACTACCCGTGCCAGTGCTTCCGATTCGGTGGCGTATCTCCACGTTTTATTTGCAATCAGAGAATCGATGCTTGCTGCCGCATGGCTAGGTTTGCCGTCTTTGGTTTCTCTTTTTTTCCCTTCAATCGTGTACGATGAATTCGAGTCAGCACTATCGCGTCGAACGTAAGCAGTATCACTCCAGTGATCTGCGATGATCCACTTCGGCCACACTTCGGCCACTGGCAGCCAATCGAACCCCGTGCAGCGTGGCTCGTGATGATATTCCTGATTGAAAAATCGCAGCATTAAATTCCGCAATCTTTCATCGTCGTCCATGAAAACTGGATCGCCGTCTGGATCGGCTCCGCAAATAAAGACGATTGTTCCGTCGTAATTTCGCACCCACCACTCGCCAGAGTTTGGCAATTTTGTTTTTCCGATTTCGTTCATGTTCCATGCCTCCAATAAAGTTTCAAATCTGTAAAGTCGCCGACTGCTAATTCCCGATCTCTCCGGCGTGTCAAGCCTGTTTCGCCGCCTTCGTTTTCTCCGTGATCCAAGCACCGTGCCGATCCAACCGTGTCAGCATAGTCTCAACCTGCACCCGCAACGCCCGGATTTGCCCGTCCTGATCCTCGACACGAGCCTCAGCAACATCAAGCCGCTCTTTCAACGTCACGTTTTCCGCCGCCACTTTTCGGCTGTAGGCAACGCAGACATTCAGAATCAACTGATTGCCTTGAAACGCCTGCTCCAGTTCCGGAACTTTCGCATTCAGCATCGTCAACTGGTGGCGGAGCATGTCGTCGTAAAAGGCTTTTTCGCTCATCGTCGCTCCCTGTAAGGATTCGCCAAGTCCATCGTATTACCAAGCAACGCACCATATGTGTCCTTGACTTTACGTTTCGAATCGATTGTCCCGAACGGAATCGCTCGATATCGCACTCCGGCGATTTCTATCACCGCAGGAACTCGCATTTTCGTTCCCTGTTGCTCCGCAGCTTTCTTTGCCATCACACATGCCCACGCATATGTCTTGTTTGAATGCGCTGCTGCGTACAGTGCCGAAATCATCAGTTCTTCGCACGTCTTTTTCTTTTTCTCTTTCGGTTCCTTCCGCTGCACTTCCTGAAGTTCGCCGCCGATGAAATCGAGTCCCTGCGATTTTCGCTCTTTCTTCGTCGGTTCGTAACCACACTGGCGACACTGGCCACCACGGTAAACCGCTCCGCAGGATGGGCATTCGACAGTTGCCCGCGTCTCAGAAGTTTTCGCTGGCCGCTCACCCCATTCAAGGGACCACTCGGTGTCGTCTTCAAAGAAGCCGTGCTTCCGAATGCCGTCGGCATGATCCAAAACGATGCAGTCCTTGACAGCCGGGTGGACTCTGGATCCACGGCCAATCATCTGTTTCCAGCGAACGACGTTTCCGACAGCCGTACACATCTGGATGCAGCCGATTCGCGGGATGTCCGTGCCACGCTCGATCACGCCGACGTTGGCGATGTAGTCGATTCGGCCTTCGTTCAGATCGGAAAACATTTCCCGGCGTTCGTCGTCAGGCGTTTCGCCATCCACGTACCGTGCGCGAACGCCAGCCGCACAAAGCATTTCCATACCTTCCTGAGCATGAGTTCTGCGCGGGAAGAAACCAACCGTTGCCCTGCCTTCAGCGTGTCGCTTCCAGTCCTTCACTAGATCACCGGCCAGATTTGTCATGGCCGCAGCAACGCTGGCTTCAGTGTATTCATCACCATTCCGAACCAGTTTAGACAGATCACCCTTCGTGCATTGGAAGTATCGAAACGGCGACAGGAAACCATTATCAATCAGCCACTGCGGTGACTTTCCATGGACGATCTTCTTGAAAACCTGATTCAGTTCTTTGTGTTGCGGTGTCGCGCTCAGTCCCATCACGAAAGCCGGTTTCAAATTCGCCTTTTCCCGTTTTGCATCATGCGGCCCGAGAAACGCTCGCAGGGCCGGGACGTGGCTGTGACATTCATCGTAAACGATCAGATCGAACGTGTGGCCGGTGTAGTCTTCGCCTTCGCAGTACCAGCTTTTGATTGTGTCGATCGACGCCACATGAACTGCGTGATCGAAATCGGTATCTCGGCCAGACATGATCACACCATGCGGAAGCCTTGGGAATTCGCCGAAACTATCACTGGCGTTATCCACGAGTCCGCGACGGTGAACCACGAACAGCGAGAAACCTGACTGGCCTTCAGACTTCGGGCGATTTGCATACGAGCCCATGATCCACTTCGCCATCCGGGTTTTGCCAGTTCCGGGCGGCGCACACAGAATTGCGCGACGATGATCAAACAGTGCTTTCCTGATGTTGTCGCGCATTTCTTCTTGGTGCGGGTAGAGTGTTGGAAGCTCGATCATTAGCTGTCCTTTCGTAACTTTTCTTCGTACTCGAACCCAAGATCAGCCTTTCTGATGATGATGATCTCCTGGCTACTGTGTCGCCGTCGAAGAGGTTCGGATTCAAAACTGTGTGGATCGATCTCGAATCGCAATAGTTTAATGAGCAGGTTGAGTGTGATATCTCGCCACTTTAGTTTGGATGCGTCGTTTACCGGACCAGAGTGTCTCATCGAACCCCATCTCATAATCGTTGAGTTCGTTGGCGTCGTTCCATCCATCACAAGCACGAACACTCCAAAGAACCGTATCACTTGCCCATCCTTTAGGTGTTTTTGTCCTCTAAACAGATTGAGTTTGCTCAGTGTGTCCATCTGAGACATAGGCGGAACACCGCCACGAGTCTTTATTTCGATTTGCATTAACGCTTGAACGTCTCTTGTGCCAATTCTATCCACCACTGTCTTGTAGCGATGAACTGTGATGTCGTTGTCGCAGGCCGCGAACCCGAAGTCGTGACCACTCGACGGCAGGTCTTTACACGCTCGCATCCACGCACAGAAGTCCGTGTCGCTTCCATAGAATCGTTCTCGTGTCATTCACTCCACCTTCCAGACTACAATCTCCCGCGTCAGAACCAAGCACGTCTTGTTTTCTTTCGACCACTCAACCATCTGTGCGTTGCATTGCTGCGACTCATACGGCACAGAGTACCGCATTGCGACTGGCAACTTGATGGCACGCAACATATCGCCGACATGATCGGTGAACTGGCGATCGGGTGCCTTCCATTGCGTCGGCTGAATAATCAACGCGATATGTGAGTCTGTCAGCTTTTTTGCAAAGCCGTTTATGATCCCAGCGAGCGACTTGTTGAAGTCATCAAGAGTCATGTTTGCAAGGTCTGTCGGATCGTCGCTGTACTGGCCTTCGGCTTGTTTCCAGTACGGCGGATCGAGATAGACCAACTTGACATCCTTCCATTGCGGAGGCTTTGGAATACCGGCTGTTAGATCATGCGTGCGAATCTCTTTCGAGCGTTCTTCGATTGGCTTGCGATCGGATATGAGACATCGCCGGAATCGCTGTCGGCAAACATCAAGCGTAGAACCACCGCCTGCGAACGGATCAATCACAACATCGAACGGCGATGTGTAGAGATACAGCAGATTATCAACCCACCGTGTTTCTGAATTGCCGAAGTGACTGCTGCCTTCGGACTTCGTTTGCTGCTTCCAAATGTTATAGATAGGAGCATCAAAGTCGCTGGCATGTTCGGCGGCCTCGCGATTCAATGCCACGATCTTTGCCTGCCGCTCATCTTCCGCAGTCTTGAGCGCCTTGCCTGTCTTGTCTTTCAGGTCATCGCCGAAGATGCCGGGTTTTGACGGAATTTTGAATTCTTTAATTTCCGTCAAAAGTCCCTGAACCGTGCTTCGTGGCATTCCAACCGCCGCCGCAATATCTTCCTCTCCAAAGCATTGCAGAAACAGATTCTGAACCGCTGCATCACGTTCCTCTTTCGTGTCCTTGTCGATTCGTCCGAGCCATGAATTGATTGTGGCGTAAGACATCGACAGCAGCTCGGCAAGACGATGCTTCTTGGCACCGCGTTCCTCAACGGGCGCGTTGCGATAGATTCGCCGCGCCAAAGCCTGCTTGTCTGACGTTGACAGTTGAAAGCCGAACTTTGCATTTCGCTCAATCGCCAATTCAAGCAGGTGGTCATCGTCCCGTGTTTCGGTGACTACAACGTCAATCTCGGCGGCATCTTTCTTTTTGTGTGCCAGCAGCCGGTGGCGTCCGTCAATCAATTCGTTTTTTTGATTAACCTCAATAGGCGGCAGTACACCTAAATCTTCGGCGTACTTCTGTACGGTTGTCGCGCTCGATTCACCGCGTGGGTACAAGTCTTCTCGGAACACAATATCAGACGTTTTCAGTTTCGTTACCACAGTTTGATCCCTTCACATGCTTTAAGACTCGCGTTCAATGCCGCCCTGTTCGGCTTCAATCGATTCAGGTCATCCAAAAGCCGAACGAGCTTTCCGATGTGCTGATTGGCCAGGCTCTTGATATTCGTGATTTGCCCGGCAGTGGTGAGCGAAGCCGCTTTCGCACGTTCCTTTTCCGCCTTGGCTTCGGCCTTGTCTTCGGCAGCGTCGTCCTTTAGTTTCTGTCGGGCTCCCGCCGCTTCGGCCTTGGCGCGTGCCTTTTCTGCCACCGCTTCAGCCTTGGCCTTTTCCTTCGCTGCCTTGGCTGCCGCTTTCGCTTCTTGGCTCGCCTTCGGCTTCGTCGTTTTTACAGCTGCGTTGAGCGACATCGTTCCGGCCTCGACAGCAGCGATCACTTTCTTCGATGCTTTGGCTCGAACCTTGCGAGCCTTTTTCACGCTGTCAACGCTCACATGCAGTTGTGCCGCAGCATCGGCCTGAGACGACTGAGGTAGTGGAATTCCGCTACCTGCTTTTTTCTCACCGTCCCGAAGTGTCGCCAGATTCGTCGCAACCATCGCCCTCTGGCTCGTCGTCAGGTGACGACGATGCAGATTGTGACTCAACACCCAATCCACAGGATCAATCGTTTTTGGAAGCTCTGCCCAACCAGGTTCAATGCCGAGTTCGTTGCAAGCCTTCAATCGGTTTCGACCGTCGAGCAATTGCCCGTTCCAAATCAGAACATCATCGTTCTGGCCGTGCAGCCGAATGTCTTCCTTCATAGCCTGAAACTCTGTTTCCGACATCATCGGAAACAGTTCAGCCGCTGGGTGGATTGGATAGTCGCTGATCTTTCGTTGCTTCGACATTTGCTTATCCCAATAAAAAACCCAGTCGAACCAATGGTGAAGCATTGATTCGCTGGGCAAGGAGTCCGGCCGTCCGAACATTCAAAAGTTTGTGGCTGCACTTCACTGCATCCGTGCCACGATTGTAATCACTCAGCCGTCGTTGTCAACATCCGTCAGCCGCTTTTGCATCTCGATCAAATCCTCAAGCATCTCTGGCCACAAGTTATCTTCCGGCAGATCCACTTCCAAGATCCGCAGCGTGACAATCTTCCCTTCGGCGACTTCTGCGATGTCGCTCAGATAGAAATTGTCTTCGTCTCTGACCAAAATCCCGTCAACATACATCGCCTGAACTGCGTCAGTGTTTTCGCACGCTATGGTTATATGTTTCATTTTTCAATCCTCACTTAAACTTAGCACTCACAACCTGCGGCGTAACTCGATCTTTCAAGCGATCAGCTACCGCACTTGAGACAACAGGCGTCCCACGCAAGGATGCTATTTCGTCTCGCAAATCCATGATGTGATTGTAAGCATCACGAATGAGTTTCATGTCAGAGCGTACCTGAGTGGTGAATTGACACAGCTCACATTCCAAATTAGACCCGTCTTTATTACCGCAAGCACATAACGGCATTTGTTTCCCTTTCTGTAATTGGTTTACGATCAGTCAATCAATTTCAATTGACCGTTCGACTTCTCTCACTATCTCATCATCTCGCGTTATTTCGATCCCGTGAAGCACGTCACGCATATCCAGCTCTTCACTCGGTGCTGCGTGCGATGCACCAGACTCACCAGCGAAACACCGCACACAAATCTTCGATATGTTTGTCGTGTCGCTGCCGCAGATCGCACAGCAAACCGGATGCTTACGCTGTTTAGGTGCCACGTTAAGCCCTTTCATCCTTCGCTCGGTCTCTCATTTCGTCTCCGCGTTCCATCGCGTCGTTGCGTTTCTGGTCCTCTAGCCTGTCATACTCCAAGCCTTGATCGTCATCGTCATCGTCATCGTCATCATCAGCGTCGTCTGGGTCTTCGTCTTTGAGAACGCCAAACCCATTGCATGTGAAACACTTCCATCCTTCGACACCGTTGAGCAAACCGCTACCATCGCATGATTGGCAGATGGGGATTGTCATGTTGTCCCTTTCATCTTGAGTTCAGCAGCCTTCAGTCTTGCGGAAAACGCAATCTTCATGTCAACCAAATCATCACGCGAAAACGACACTGATTGCCGTTTTAACGTCTCCAGCCGTTCAATAACGTCGAGCCCGCGCACAGCAAGCATCCACTGCCGGAATTCGTTCGGTGCGCCAGAACGGTAGAAGTTGCACGAAGAACATTGCGGCGCACAGTTGGCTTCCTCCAGCAGAATCGAGTTTCGACGGCTGGCGAGAAAATGGCCTGTGTGCATTCCTTTGATGCCAGAGTCCCAAGCGTTTACGTTTCCGCATGTAATGCACACGCACTGGCCGACGCGACGATACACGCCAATCAATTCACCATTCACAACAGCCTTTGTCGCCCATGCTGGTTCAGACGCATCTTCCGCCCGAATCATCCGCTGGAACAACGGTGCGACGAATTTCCGGCAGTACGTTCCGGACGACATTTCGCGAGCCTTTTTGATCAGGCGTTCGCGTTCTCGCTGGGCCTTTTCTTCGGGTAAGAGTTTCACGACAGCCCTTTCATCGCCAGTGCTGTGATCTTCGGCACGTTCAAATCCGTTCGCATCGTCGTCAGCAGAAGGGTGGTTTCAGCGAGCGGCTCAAATGCCAAAACGGAATCGATCTTCTTCTGTGTCAGATTCACAGTACCGTCTTTGCAGGCTTGAATCACGCCCTGCACAGTTCCATGTGCGTGAATCAGATCCAGTGCCCCCTTGCCGCCGATGCCGATGCAACCCTTGATTTCATCGACCGGATCACCGGCAATCGCTTGGTAGTGCGGCCACTGCGTTGGAGTCACGCCGACAGCTTTCACTCCGCCGTAGGTGACTCCTTCCTCCAAGTGTATCTTGGCAGAAACCCAATCGAATGTTCGCAGATGCTGCCCACTGTCGGTATTTTCTTCCCAACTCACGTCACGCAGGATGTTGCACGTTGGACTCAAACACTGCCGCAAATCTTTGTCAGCGGTCATGAGTGTGACTTTGCCGGGAAACTGTTTCGCGTAAGACGCCATCACGTCGTCGGCTTCAAACCCGTCGAATTTAACGCAGGGCAGATTCAGTTCTTTCAGACGATCCGGAATCGCGTTGAGCTGGACGACAAGTTCAGCGTCCTTTTCGGTGCGTTTGTCCTTGTACGGAAACTCCCATCCCTCCGTCAATTTCTTGCGGTGGTTGTTCGGCCCGTCGAAACACACCACCACGTCTGTCAGGTTTTTCGTTTGCACCAGATACTCGATCAAACGTGCCAGCCATCCGCACACATCGACAGCCGTTGTCGCTCCGGATTTTGGATATTGGCGGTTGATGTAGTACGAGATATCAATACACAGCAACCAGCGATTTTCATCTGGTTCTGGTTCAACCACTGCTTCTAGTTCCGGAACAACCGCAGCCACAGTGACTGGCGTTTTGCGTGCTTCGTCCGAAGTGTGGCCAGCGTCCACATGGGCACCAACGATGGCGACTCTGTCCTCGCGCTTCGCGTTTTGCATGTGGACTGTCCATGTCGCGTCGATGTTGCGGTCATCTGGATGATACGCTGCCGAAACGGCTTTGCATCGTGCCACCAGATCAGGAGACGCCCAAACAGGGTAGGCCTGGTTGAAAGTCTCCGGATACCGATATTCGACTTCCAAAGCCAAATCACCAATTTGCCAAAGCACGTCGCGCTGGCCCTCGAATAGCAGCCCGAGCCACGTTTCGAAATCTTCCAGCGAAGTACCCGGAGTTGCCGTCGCGGCTTGCGGGTGTAGTTCAATCGTCACTATGTCTTCTCCCTTGCGTTGAGCATTGCGTCGGCAAGTAAGTAGCATTCCACTGCCGCTTCCCGAATCGTCCACGCTTCCGAAAGAGCCTCATGCGTACAAAACGCCGCCATTGCCTGACCGGCGAACCAGTCCCGTAGACTCATTCCTGTCGTGCAATAATTGCCACCCGGAAGCATTGCAGGAAATGCAGAGCCGCCGTCGTCGATATTTTGGTTTGTCGATTCACTCATTGTTGTCTGTCCTTAAAACGGGATGTCTTCATCATAATACATGGAAGGTTCAACAGGCTTCGGAAGCGGTTTCGCTTTCGGTTTGGCTGCGGGCTTCTCAACCGGCTTCACGTCCGGGATGTCGCCCGGCAGTTCCTGCGCGGGCTCAGGTTTCGCTTTCGGCTTCGGTTCAACATCCGGCAGCCGAGTCGGCACAATCTCGTGAGTTGCTTCAGGATCGCTCGACGCTTCCGCCGTCAGGATGTAGACGCCTCGCGAAACAGCATGGTGGTGAATCTCCTGCCGATTTGCTCCGTCGATGCCTTCCCAACCGATTTGGCTGATAACCAGAAGTCCACCTTTGCCAACTTGGTCAGCACCAACGTCAATAGCGATCGTCCATTTCTCGCCATCGCTCAAATCGTGATACGGAATAGACGAGCCGCGTTCCGTGTCTGTCACCAGTCGTGCAGACTTGCCATCGCTCTCGACGCGAAGCTGTGGGCACTTGATGCAGCTCGACAAAACTTCGTCCGTTGCTTTGCCTGCGTCCCGGTACTTAAGAGCCAGTGCCCGCGCGGCCGATGCTGCTTTGCGGTGAGAACCGGCGTTCTCCTGATCCTTAATCGCCTGACGAATCAGTGTTCCGCGTTCAATGGCAGCGGTGGCGAATTCAACCGCGTCTCTGGCCGACTGCATTTCGTCTTCGTCAGGTGGCGCAATACTCGCTGATTGAAGAACGGCTTTGGCCTTTTCGACGATTTCAATCTGCCTGCCGATGGTGGTAATTCTCGCGGTCGTTGTCACGAATTCGGAATTCAATTCCCGGTTTTGTGTTTTCAGTTCGTCAATCTCTGTCATCATCTCATTGATTGACGTGGTGTTCTCCGAAACACTTTCATCCAACCACAAAATACGCTTCGCGCTGTCGTTCAGTTCCTTCTGCAATTCGTCGATAGACAGCCCTTCCAGCATGGCCTGTGCTTGATCATGGCTGGCTTGCATCGTTGCGGCTGATTCAGCGCGGGCAATCAGGCGAGTGTGTTCGTCCCGTGCGTCATTGTATGCCTGCTGCAACATCCTCGTATCAAAATCGTCGTTCAGGTCCAGATCCTGCGGCGGAATCAGGGCGGTCGCGTGCCCGGTTTCGCGCTGGGCCGCGTCCTCCTGCTGACGAGCAGCGCCGTCGTAGTCGTCCTTGATTTTCGAAGCCATTTCAATCAGGTCGTCTGTCTCAACAGATGACGCCTTGACGACTTTTCCGAATGAATCAGAGAACGCTTCGTGCGCGCGAAACAGATCCACGGACGCTGCTACGCCAGTAAGAGAAACCAGAGACTTGATTCTCGCTTTGTCGGCCAGCGCCGGTGCTTTAATTTGCGGATCGACGAGCCCAGCCAAATCGAACCGGCCTTCAAGGTTCGTGACTTCGAACGCCCCTGTGTGCCTACACGTACCGCCTATGGTGATCGTCGCACCGAACGCTTCCACCTTGCCGCGTTTAGTCCGGTCCCTAAGTGGCAGTTTACCCTTGCCCACAGCAGCCGCTTGTACGGCTTCGAGCAGGATTGTCTTTCCTGAACCATTGGGCGCGACCAGTACAGTAACGCCGGGAGCAGTGAGCGCGAATTCCAGTGCGGAAATCGGCCCGAGGTTTTCTGCCGTGATTGTTGTGTTGTTCATTGTTTTTCCTTAGTAATTGAAGTTAAACCATATCCACACGTCTCTACGCGATCGTCGTCACCGTTCGCGTCGAGATATTCATTGAGCGCTTTAGCCATGCCCTCCATCCATTCGAGGCTGTTTTTCATGTTGCACGTTGCCGCGTAACTGGCCAGAGCGTCTGCCGCCAGCCGTATGTGGCGCATCGGGTTGTTTTCACAGTTCCAGATGTGCTTTATCGCCGTCTCTTTCAATTCGGCATCCGATTCACCTTCAACCGGAAACCCGCACCATGCGCAGGAGCTCTCGTGGTATTCAGCCATTGCTAAAGTCTTTCAAAAATGCACGTCAGGAGTCGGTCCTTTGCCGCCTTGGCTCGTTGCCAAAAGTTGTTTGGAACAATCTTCCATGATCTGCTGAGTCCATTTCGTTGGATCGTCGATTGGAAACTCACCGACCACAGAAAACATCCACGTTTGGAATCCAGCCGCGAGCGTCTGGCGGTTCTTTTCCGTCGCCGCCAGCTTGTTCTTCCACCGCGTTTTCAAAGTATTGACGTCGCTTTCCGTCACAGGTTTTTCCCCTTCAGGTGGAAGTGCCCATGCCGGAAGTTGTGGCGGTTTCCAGTAGTAGGTTCCTCCGCCCTGCTTTTCCGGCAAGCGAGCGTATTCCCAGCCTTTTCCGCCGTTCTCTGACGTTTCGGCGAACGTCTCGGACAGGTGATACAAATATCTTCCGATTCCCCAAGCCGCACCACAGCGTTTCATGGCTCCGCTGAATCCGCCCTTGGCTGGTTCGATGTTCGTGGGCTCCGAAACATCGTATTTAGTCACCCATTTCCCATCGACGTTGATGCTGATTCCGACCTGCATCGCCACAATTCCGGGACGCAATTCATGCACGGACATCGGCGTATTACACCAGTTCTCAGGCCCGACAACATTGTCAAGCCGATACGCGATTGCCCTGGCCGTGATGTATGCCAGCACCATGCAAAACGGTTCGTTTTTTTTGTTGATCCCGGCCCGTGCAACACGCCATTCAATGTCGCCAGCAGGAAACTGGTCAGCCAATTTTCTAAGATCGATCGTCATGCAAAATCTTCTCCTATTCCGGGTGTCGTTGCGTCATCGATTACCCTTCGCTCCGCTGCGATGGCGTCCGCCACTTCCTTGCGATTCACGGGCGTTTCTCGTGGCGCTGTAATCCCCAGCCTCACTTTATCGCCGCGAATTTCTACGATGGTGATCCTGATATTGTTTCCGATCAGAATTTCCTCTGATTTTTTTCGAGATAAAACCAGCATCTTCACACTCCGTTGCAAAAGATTAAAGAAACTAGGTGGCATCTTGCCCTTATCGCTTTGCACGGCTGACCTAGAATCTGATCGCTGCGGAATCGAACCGCAGGAGAACACCAGTCGATCAGTGAGATGACTTATTTTTTCTCAGCGGAAACCGCATCGGCCACTGACTCGGCCATTGAGCGAATTTGTGATTTCACGATAGCGTGGGCCTGCTCCCACCTGTGCCGATAGCATGGCCTGCAATAGTATCCGATCGCCAGCCCAAACAATGTCGATGAGTGCGAGTCATCCGACTTACAATCTTTGCATTTACGCATTTTGATTCTCCTTTTTCTTGTCCTCGTCTTCATCCAGCAGGCAGTGATAGCAGTCGTAGCGAAGTGCCAGCAACTGGTAAAGCATGAACAGTACCACCGAAATAAATCCTGAGATCATCCATAGCATTTCGTTCATCGCACCCGCTCCTTAGTGTTTTTTAACCATCACATCACCATAACCATTGCACCTGCCATCACCCCAACTACTGCCCCTGACACTGCCCCAGCCACAGCCACTACCACTACCCCAGTCACTGCCCCAGACACTGCCACTGCCACTGCTATGTGCCTTTCAAAATTGAGGCTGCGGTGAGAGCAACCACAATCTTGTCCGACTGCGACCTACCGTAGAGACCATCGACAAACGGTAGAAGATCGCGCGGCAGGTTCACTGTGATCCGCACGCGGCCATTAACCAACGGCTTCGGGCCGGGCTTTCGCCCAAGCGTTTGTATTTTCATATCAGCACCTCAGCACTTAAAAACACGCCAGACAGGCAAAGTGCTCAGTCTGACGTGCATTTTTGTAGTGTCAATCGCAAGTGCAGCAGAATTCTAAAGTTTTTCCGCGTTCTTCTTCGTCGGCCTGCCGGATGCTTGCGGGCCTAATGCGCGATAACGGGCAATTTCGTGTGCTGTAATCACCCACGCGCGACCGAATTTCGGGAGCGTAAAGCCGAGTCGTCCGGCGCGGCAAAGTTGTAGGACGCGCGACCCGTCGATTTGCAGTTCCGAAGCGGCTTCGGTGGTGGTGTATGTTTTCATGGGTTTCCTTTAATGTGGTGGTAAAGCAAGACCGCCGCGTCGAATACGATTCGAGCAATGACGGCTGAGAAAATACAGATGTAGATCCAGTCGAGAAGCATTTCAGTTGTTCTTTGCTGCGTTTCGCATCGCTGTGATTAGGAGTCGTTCGTCTAGTGTGTCAACGATCGCGATTGTGATCCGCAGCGCGTTTGCTTTGAGCCACTCGCGGCTGAGAGAATTAAACGGTCTGTCCGGGTGAATCAGCAGCAGGCCAGCGCACGTTTCACCATAGAACGTGCCACGAATCACAATTGCAATCGGTTTAGGCTCCTGCGGAATGTTAGCCGAATCGATCTGTTCCACGTCGAACACGGTAGTGGTAGAAATTTCACTCAGTTCCTGCCTCAGAAACCGGATGGCCTGTTTGGCTTTCATTGTGTTTACTCCAACCAAGCGGAATTGCCTGACTCAACCCGCGCTGCCGATCTCAGGGCGGGCTGTGTCAGAAAATCACTGCCCATTCACCACTGCACGCACGGCAGCGTCCAGTCCGCGTTCTTCCGCCTGTTCTTCATTGAAGTGGTCTTCAGCACGCTCTACGCATTGGTGAAAATCAATGTCTTCAACTTCACAGTAGTGCATCAGGTCACAGAGTAGGTCACTCAAGACCAGTTCTCTTTCTTCGTCTGGTGGCGTGTTGACGGTTTCGGCGTAGGTGTCCAGTGCCATACTGGCCCAATCGGCGCGTTCTCTGTTTGATGGTAGTTTCACGGTCGTCTCCTATGGTTTGTTGGTTCTGAATAAACACCACGAGGCCCGTCCGCAAACGGGCAGGATGGTGGTTACTGCTCGACAAGATGGACAATTCCGAGAACGTCGCCCAAGGCTACTGTCGTCATTCCGTTGGTTCGCTTGTTTGGTCCGAAATGCCATTTGGCGCTGTTCCACCAGAAGATTCTGACCTCTGGTTTTCCATTGATTTTGAGCGTGACCTGATACCAACCAGACCAATCGTCTTTGGTCATCGTTCGCTTGTCGTTGATGGGTGGAGTGAAATGGTAAATTGGCATGACTATGCTCCGTTTCGAATATCCAGAATTGCATCCGAGAACGACGCGCTCCCGGACATTGTTTTCCAGTGTGCCATTACCTGAGCGATTTCGTCTGAGTTCATCACTTTCCGTAGCTGGTCTGACCACGGGCCAATCGTAGCC